>Ga0206964_10015_pt1 | contig 54685 bp, 53 predicted proteins | sample Alteio_BWOrgHeat_25_FD_152980 | JGI IMG/M metagenome (GOLD analysis project Ga0206964, IMG submission 152980) | Enriched cells from forest soil in Barre Woods Harvard Forest LTER site, Petersham, Massachusetts, United States -... | ecosystem: Environmental > Terrestrial > Soil > Temperate forest >...
GGTGAATGAGGTGACGTTGCCGGGAAGCATCAGATCCTGGACCGGCTCGCCGGGCTTGGGTGCGATTGCAATGACAGACGGAGCCGCAAGTTCGTCGGTGCGCTTGGCAAGGACGTCACGTGCATGGAGTCGAGGCAGAATTCCGGCAACTGCAAGGGCGGCGAGGACCAGGATAACGAGGGCGACGGCAATCATTGCGTGACCGGACTTGATGGGCTTCTGATCGGGAGCGGTCTCGGTGTCGTGCGACGTTGCGGTGCCCAACTTCGGAGCAGGTTCCGCGCCGGAATCCGCTCGATGCCGGTTGTGGCTCGACGGTTCTGAGTTGGGCTGCTTGGATTTTTTGTCTTCAGGACTCATAGCTGCTCCGGGAACTGATCATCTACGGCTGCGGTGCTGTGTGCGTGGGCCCGTTTGGCGCGGGCGCGACGCTCCATGCTTCCATGCAGCGCGGCAAAGAATGTAGGAACGAAGAAAAGTGTCGCGACAGTCGCCAATAGAAGGCCTCCGATCACGGCGCGGCCGAGAGGCGCATTTTGTTCGCCACCATCACCGAGGCCGAGGGCCATGGGGACCATGCCGATGATCATGGCCAGCGCGGTCATCAGCACCGGGCGGAAGCGGACGAATCCGGCATTAAGGGCGGCTTTGCGGGCATCTCCCACTAGGACTTCAAGTTGTTCGCGGGCGAAGGTGACGACCAGGATGGAGTTAGCTGTAGCGACTCCCATACACATGATGGTGCCGGTAAGGGCCGGGACGCTTAGTCGTGTATTGGTAAGAAAGAGGAACCACACGATGCCCGCAATAGCGGCCGGCAGCGCGGAGATGATGAGGAATGGATCGAGCCACGACTGGAAGTTGATGACGATGAGGAAGTAGACCAGCAGAATCGAAAAGGCGAGTCCGGCCAGCAGGCCGATGTAGGATTTTTCCATCGTTTCGCTCTGGCCACGCAGAACGATCTGGGTACCAGAGGGAACGTCTTTCTTATGGTTGGCTACGATGGCGTTGATCTTACGCGTGACGGAGCCGAGGTCGGCGCCATCGACATTCGCGTAGATGTCGAGCACAGGCTGTACGTCATAGTGGCTGACGGTGCCAAGTTCGGCGCCCGGAACGATGGAGGAGAGATTGCCCAGAACCTGGACCGACCGAGGACTACCTGGTGCACCGATTGAGCTCGGCGTGCTACTGACTACCGTCATTGCGCCCTGAGGGCCTGATTGGGTGCCCGGCATCTGGTTGGCGCCCGCGGTGGAAATTGTGACGGGCAAGCTCTGGAGGTCGGAGATGGACTGGATGTTGTACTGCGGCGACTGCACCGCGATGTTGTAGGAGACGCCGTTCTTCGGGTCGAGGTAGAAGCTCGGAGTTGTCTGGAAGCTGCCGCTGAGAGCTACGAGTACGCTGCTGGCAACGTCGCGCTGGGCGAGCCCGACCATCTGACTGCGGGTTCGATCGACATCTACGGTGAATTTGGGCAAATCGAAAGGCTGCTGGATACGCGCGTCCGCTGTGCCGGCGACGTACTTGACGTCGTAAAGGAGCTTTTCAGCGTAGATCCGGTTCTCCTGGAGCTTCGGCCCGATGATCTGAATATCGATGGGCGACGAAAGGCCGAAGTTGAGAATCTGAGTGACGATATCGACTGGCAGGACGTAGAAAGTGACTCCGGGAAATTCGCGACTCAGGACCTCACGCAGGCGATTGACGTATTCGCCACTCGGGTGGTGCTTTTCATTGAGCTGAACTGAGATATCGGCATCGGCTGTTCCAACAGGAGCGGACGTTGAGTAGGAGAGGTTATATCCCGAGTAGGGCAGGCCGATGTTATCGATGATCGATGTGAGTTCCTTCGGGGGAATCTCGTGGCGGATGGTGGCGTCTATGTGATCGCAGAGAGCAGCGGTTTCTTCAATACGTGTACCAGTGCGGGCGCGGACGTGAATCTTGAATGCGCCGGAGTCAACGCTGGGGAAGAAGTCCTGGCCGAGCCACTGACCAAGCACTCCAACAGACGCGACGCAGACGAGGATGAAGACCACGATGAATGCCATGGCGTGGTCGACTGCGTACGTGAGCAGACGAACGTAGCCCCCGCGAATCTTCTCGAAGGTGTACTCGAATCCGCGTTGAAATACCACAAAGGGATTGCGACTCTTCTTTTTTCTTTCGGCCTCGTCGTCGTCGTGCTCTTTGAGCAGATATTTGGCCATAGTGGGAACGACGGTACGGGAGAGCAGATAACTGGCAAGCATCGCGAAGACTACAGCTTCTGCCAGAGGCACGAAGAGATAGCGTGAGACGCCGCTCAGGAAGAACATCGGTACGAAGACGATGCAGATGGAGAGCGTCGAGACGAAGGCTGGAACGGCGATTTGAGCAGCTCCATCGAGAATGGCCTGCTCGATCTCTTTGCCTGCTTCAAGATTTCGGTTGATATTTTCGATTTCGACTGTGGCGTCGTCGACGAGGATTCCGACGGCGAGGGCGAGGCCACCCAGGGTCATAATGTTGATTGTTTCGCCGAGCGCCGAAAGAATGATGAGCGAACTGAGAATCGAGAGCGGAATCGAGACCGCGATGATGAGAGTGGAGCGCCAACTGCCGAGGAAAACGAGAATCATGAGACCAGTGAGGCAAGCGGCGACGATGGCCTCGCGAACAACTCCGTTAATGGCTCCGCGAACGAAGATGGATTGGTCGTTGAGCGGAGTAACAGTGGGCGGCGGACTCAGCGTGGCCAGGATGGGCGGCAGCTTCTCTTTGATTCCCGCGATGATGTCGAGCGTTGAGGCCGATCCTGTTTTGAGGATGGACATCAGCGTAGAGCGCTGACCGTCGACGCGGATGATGTTCGTCTGCGGCGGGAAGCCATCGCGTACATGGGCGACATCGCGGATATAAATTATGGCGCCGTTGACATTGCGAATTGGCAGGTTGTTGAGATCGTTGACGACGGGCGGAGCGGAGTTGGTTTCGATCGCATATTCGAAACGGTCGATCTTCATTGTGCCGGATGGCACGACTAGATTCTGCGCCGAGACTGCGTTAACAACGTCGCTTGGGGAGAGCCCCTTGGCCTGGAGCGCGTGCAAGTCAAGGTCGACCTGGATCTGACGCTGTTTACCGCCGTAGGGATACGGGATTGACGCGCCTTCGACTGTGGCCAGCTTGGTGCGGATGATGTTCTGGCCGTAGTCGTTGAGTTGCTGTTCGCTGAGGCCCTGTCCGGATAGTCCAAGCTGCAGAACCGGGACACTGGATGCGTTGTACTGGATGATGAAGGGCGGCGTGGTTCCGGGGGGCAGGGACCGAAGCTGAACTTGGCTGATGGAGGTGACTTGAGCGACCGCGGAGCCAATGTTAACGTGAGGCTGGAAGTAAATCTTGATGACCGAGATGCCATTGAGCGACTGCGACTCGATGTGCTCGATGTCGTTGACCGTAGTGGTCATGGCGCGTTCGCTATTGCTGGTGATGCGGTTGGCCATCTCTTCGGCCGAGAGGCCGGCATACTGCCACACCACGCTGACGACGGGGATGTTGATGTTCGGAAAGATATCCGTCGGCATCTGGAAGATGCTGAAGGCTCCGATGAGGAGCAACAAGATTGCAAACACGGCGAAGGTGTAAGGCCGCCGTAGCGCAAGCCGAACAATCCACATATTCTTTTGTATCGCTCCAGGAGACTCAGGAAAATTGCAGCTGAGTTCAGTTTAAGGGGTTGGACATGCCTGGCAGGAGTTTTTGCGAGTCTCCAATTAACTCTCGCTGTGGATAGGACGAGACAACAGGCTCTGAAGATGCAGGAATGCCGCCCGCCGTGCCGGATGATGGGAAATTCGAATGGCCAAAAGCTGCGAGACGCTTTAGGGCTGATCGTAGCAGGACTAGAAAGTAGCGAAAATTGCCAGGACTGCGACACATACGGCTATGGTGATGGATACAGAATCGCGAATCGCGAAGATTACGGGATCCTCGTTGAGTTCGCCGCGCGCTGCGAGCAGCCAGACACGGTTAAGCCAATAGAGCATGAACGGGACGATCAGCCAGAGGCGTCCCGAATGGCGATACAGTGCGTCGACGTCGGGCCGGGAGATATAGAGACAGAAGATGACGACGGCTGCGGCGGCGCTAGCATTGCCGAAGCTGCGAATCTGCTCGATGTCGGTGACCAGGTAGCCACGCCCATGCGAGCCGGAAACGCCGCGCTCACGGAGATTTGCCAGTTCGCTATAACGCTTGACCATGGCGAGCGACAGGAAGAGGAAGATAGCCAGACTGGCCAGCCAGGGTGAGATGAGGGTTCCGGTTGCGGCTGCGCCTGCCTCCATGCGCAGGGCGTAGAGGCCGGAGAGCATGAGTACGTCAACGATCGGGACGCGCTTGAAGTAGAAGGAATAGGCCGACGTCGCGATCGCATAGAACAGCAGCCACAGGGCAAAACCTGAAGGCAGACGCGGGAGCAGAGATGCGCTTGCGGCGACCAGCATCAGGGCGGTCAGAAGGCCCGTTGGAACGGAGAGATCGCCTGCGGCGAAGGGCCGGAATCGCTTGCGCGGGTGATGGCGGTCGCTCTCGATATCAAGCAGGTCATTGGCGATGTAATTGGCAGATGCGAAAAAGCTGAAACAGAAGAAGGCCGCGATACAGGGAAGGATGGTCTGCCACGAAATCTTGTGCGAAAGCAGCAGGGGAAGGAAGAGCAGAACGTTCTTGGCCCACTGGTGGATGCGAATGGATTTGAGAAGCGCGGACGGCATTGGGCTGCGATCTTCAAAGACGCGGGCGACTGGGATGTGACGGGCCTTGAGAGAGACGCGCAGGCTGGCTGTGGGGTTGGCCACGTAGGCGTGCCGGGCATGAGCGAGGGCCGGAAGATCAGGGATGGCGTTGCCGATGTAGTCGAACTCCGGAAAGCGCTGTTGCAGACCAGCGAGCTTGTGAGAACCAACGAGATTGGTTTTGCCGTCTGAGCAGATGACTCCGGAGAAAAGGCCAACGTGATGCATGACGTGGCTGGCCAACAGCGAGTCTGCGCCGGTGGCGAGGTAGATTGGACGCCCGAGATGGCGCTGCTCATCGAGAAACTGCAAAAGGGCGTGGTTGTATGGCAAGCGATCTGCATCGGGATGGACGATTGCGGCAACTTTGGCCTTTACGTTGGCTCTGCCACCGCTGATCCACCATGCGGGAATCCGGAAGAGACTTGCCGGAAATGTGCGCGCGAGGATGCAGAGAGAGTCGTGGAAGGTGTCGGACTTGACCAATGTGCCATCGAGATCGATGCACAGAGGGAGGTTGGACGTGCTCTGCGCGGGCGTGGAATCCGGCACTTCTTCGACTTGCATTTTCAGCGGAGTACCTCTCTGTCTGCTCTGATGGAAATTGGCAGACGGACTGTGTCCAGTATAGCTTTTGGCGATTTCGAATCGGCTTGCGCAGCGGCAGCAGAGGGAGTATGTTCCCGCTATGCATTGGCCAACTCCTGAAGAGCGCCGCAGCCTTGGCCAGGCGCGACGCAAACAAGTGGCACGCGCGGATCACGCGGCGTTTGACGCGAAGGACCGGCTGGCTCCTCCGCTGGTTCTGCTGCAAAGGTCGGTTCGCGGACGGGTTCCTGCGCTGGTGAAGCTGAAGTACGAACGCATGATGTGCTCTCCGTTTTCGTATTTTCGCGGAGCAGTTCCTGTAATGGCGGCGGACCTTGCAGCACTACCGAACACGGGATTGATGGTGCAGCTCTGCGGCGATGCCCATGTGCAGAATCTTGGAGCTTATGCGGCGGAAGACGGCCGGCTCATCTTCGACGTCAACGATTTCGATGAGACATATCCAGGGCCATTTGAGTGGGATCTGAAGCGAATGGTCGCGTCGCTGGTGATCGCGGGTCGGGAGTCCGGAAATAAAGCAGGCGTTTGCCGGGGAGCTGTGCTGCGATGCATTGCCGCCTACTGCGAGCGGATACATGCGTATGCTCCGATGCCATATCTGGAGCTGGTGCGAGATCAGATTGCTCGCATGGAAGAGATTGCGCCGGTGCATCTGGCGCTTCACAAGGCGGTGCGGGCGACTCCGCTACACAGCTTGGAACAGTTAACAGTACCGGACTCTGCAAAGCCGGGCGCACCGCGATGCTTTCGTGAAAACAAGCCGGTTTTGACCCGGGTGAAAGGCGCGAGAGCTGAGGAGGTCATTGATTCGATCAAGCCTTATGCGCAGACGTTGCAGTCCCAACGGCAGCATTTTTTTGCGCGGTATCGTCCGCTCGATGTGGCGTTCAAGGTGGTCGGTACGGGATCAGTGGGACTGCGGGACTACTGCGTTTACATGGAGGGAAACGGGCTTGGTGATCCGCTCTTCCTGCAGATCAAAGAAGAGCCAGCTTCGGCCTATGCGCACTACGTCGAGGCTGCGCATATGCCACGCCACCAGGGCCAGCGTGTGGTTGAAGGTCAGCGGCTCTTCCAGACGGGTACGGATATTCTGCTGGGACATACCACGATTGCCGGACGGGATTACCTGGTGCGGCGATTGAGTGATCACAAGGCTTCGATTGAGCTGCAGGATCTGCGCGGCGATGGACTGGTGGAGTATGCGCAGCTTTGCGGCGAGCTGCTGGCGCGGGGCCATGCGCGTTCCGGTGATGCGCAGGAGATTTCCGGCTATATGGGATCGGGCTTGGGATTTTCAGAGGCCTTGGCCGAGTTTGCGAACAAATATGCAGACCAGACGACTAAAGACTGGGAAGCGCTGAAGAAGGCGAAGACCACAGCGTAGCGGCTCGCAGCTTGCCCGCGTTCCAGTTCGCGTGATAAACAGGGCCGGATGGCTTACATACTTTCACTTGACCAGGGAACGACGAGTTCCCGCGCGATTCTCTTGGATCACTCCGGCGCGATTGTTTCGGTGGCACAGCAGGAGTTTCAGCAGATCTATCCGAAGCCGGGGCAGGTTGAGCACGATCCGACGGAGATTCTGACCTCGCAGATGAGCTGCGCGGTGCAGGCGCTGGTGCGCGCGGGTGCCGAGCCTCACGATGTGGCTGCGCTGGGAATTACCAACCAGCGCGAGACGGTGATTGTATGGGAGCGTGAGACGGGCAAGCCGATTTATAACGCCATTGTGTGGCAGGATCGCAGAACGGCGGAGTACTGTGGGCAGCTAGTCGCGGATGGCTTTGAGCAGATGGTTCGCGAGCGGACTGGACTGGTGATTGACCCGTATTTTTCGGCGACAAAGGTTCGTTGGATTCTCGATAACGTGCCTGGAGCGCGGACCCAGGCGGAGGCCGGGAAGCTGGCGATGGGCACGGTGGATAGCTGGCTGATCTGGCATTTAACGAGCGGCGAGGGACGAAAGCCCATTCACGTGGCGGACCAGACGAATGCTTCGCGGACGCTGCTGTACAACATCGTGGAAGGGCGATGGGATGAGGATCTGCTGCGGCTCTTTGGGATTCCGGAAAGCATGTTACCGGAGGTACGGTGGTCGAGTGAGCGGATCGGCGAAGTGAATACCACGCTGGGGTTGGGTGGGATTCCGATTGCGGGTATTGCCGGAGATCAGCAGGCGGCGCTGTTTGGCCAGCTCTGTTTTCAGCCCGGTGAGGCGAAGAATACGTATGGGACCGGGTGCTTTCTGCTGCAGAACATCGGCGCGGGATTTCTGCAATCGAAGAACAGGCTGATTACGACGCTGGCTGCCAGCGCTCATCGGCAGCTTGAGTATGCGCTGGAGGGCAGCATCTTTATCGGCGGAGCGGTGGTGCAGTGGCTGCGCGATAACCTGAAGCTGATTCGTGCTTCTTCGGATGTGGAGGCGCTCGCGGCGACGGTTCCGGATACGGATGGGGTGGTGTTTGTGCCAGCGTTTGTGGGGCTGGGAGCGCCGTACTGGGATCCCCATGCGAGCGGACTTATTATCGGACTAAGACGAAGCACGCAGCCTGGGCATATTGCGCGTGCGGCGCTGGAGAGCATTGTCTTTCAGGTGGCGGACGCGCTGGAGGCTATGCAGCAGGACTCTGCCGAGGGTACTGGAACGAAGCTCCCGGCGTTGCGGGTAGATGGCGGGGCTGCGGTGAATGACCTGATGATGCAGTTCCAGGCGGATGTGCTGGGAGTGCCAGTGATTCGGCCGCAGGTGACGGAGACAACAGCGCTGGGAGCGGCTTACCTGGCGGGATTGGCGACTGGATTCTGGGGTGGTGCGGAGGAGCTTCGGGCGCAGCGGAAGAAAGATGTTCGCTTCGAGCCCCGGCTGGACGCGGGTGAGGTGGCGCAGAGGCGTGAGCGGTGGAAAGAGGCGGTGGAGCGCTCACGGCGGTGGAGCGCTTAATTGCGCTGCGCTGGATCTTCAGGCTGGGATGCGAAATCGAGAAGGTGAAGGAATGAGCGATAGGTGTGGCCGGTGGCGCGGGTCATGCCGATTTCGCAGGTGCGGCTTGAGGAGAAGTAGCCATCGTGATGCTGTGAACTGAGTTCGGCGGCCTCGGCATGGGTGGCTGAGGCGGTCAGTTCGGGATGCAGGAAGCCGCGATCTCCGGCGAAGGCGCAGCAGCCTGCGTCGTGCGGAATGACTACTTCTTCGCTGCAGGCTTTGGCGAGAGTGACGAGCTTTGGGGTGATTCCGAGCTTGGTTCCCGAGCAGACCGGATGAAGTGCGACTGATGCCAGCTTGCGCGTGATGGGAAGGCGCGGCAGGATTTCGTTGTGCGCGTATTCGACGGCGTCAAAGATGCGCAGCTTGTCGAATTTCTGTTGGTTCTCGGGCGTGAGTTGTGGGCGGCAGGTTTTCATGCCGTAGGTACAGGGGCTCGTATCAATCACGACCGGCAGGCGGCCGCTGTCGGACCACCGGTAGAAGCTCTCGATGGTGTGATTGACCGACGCTGTGTGAGCGGATTGGAAGCCTTTGGATGAGAAGGGCACGCCACAGCAGTGGCCGGGAATGTCGGAGGGGATGGAGAGCTTGAGGTGTGCACGGCCAGCGAGGTCGAGCAGTGCCTGCATGTTGGTCTTTTCATCGTGCTCGTCGGGGAGCGCGCCGAAGATGCGGGAGATACATGTCGGGAAATAGAGCGCGTCTGTATCCTGAAGGAAGTTGATCGGGAGTGAGCCGCGACGAGGGCTCGGCATCGGATCGATCCATTGCATGAAGGGCTGGTTGTTCCATCGCTGGGTGAGGCGATTCGCGAAGCTGGTGACCTTGGCGGTTGAGCCGCGGCCGAAGATTCCGTCGAGCATATGGCCGGCACGCAGGCCAAGGCGCGCGAAGAACTCCGCGAGGCCGAAGTGACGTGCGATCGTGGTGGCTACGCTGTGCGCGAGGTGGGAGTGGCGCAGGGCACGGAAGCGCTTGGTGAGCGCACCGGTGTCGATGCTGACGGGGCAGTCACTGGCGCAGAGGCCGTCGGTGGCGCATGTGTCGAGGGCCATATATGGGAAGTCGCGATCGAGGGCAGCGTATTCACTTGGCGTTGCGTGGGAGTGCTTGAGACGCTGCATCTCGCGGCGGACTACGATACGCTGGCGCGGGGTGAGGGTGATGTCGCGGCTCGGACAGTTGTGTTCACAGAAGCCACACTCGATGCATTTGTCGACTTCGGATTCGACGACGGGGAGCTGCTTGAGATTGGAGATATGCGCGAGAGGGTCGGGGTTGACGATGACTCCGGGATTGAGCAGGTTGTACGGATCGGCGATTGCCTTGAGTTCCCGCATGATTCGGTAGGCGTCGGCGCCCCACTCGGTTTCGACGAACGGGGCCATGTTACGGCCGGTTCCGTGTTCGGCCTTTAACGCACCGTCGTATTTGCCGACGACGAGCTCTACTACGTCGTCCATGAAGCGGCGGTAGCGGTCAATCTCGCTTTGCGTGTTGAATCCCTGGGTGAGAACGAAGTGGAGATTGCCGTCTTTGGCATGTCCGAAGATGATGGCGCCGTCGTAGCCGTGCTTTGCAAAGAGAGCAGAGAGATCTATGGCCGCGTCGGCGAGGCGGTCGACGGGCAGGGTCACGTCTTCAATGATGGCTGTGGTGCCGCTCGGACGTACTGCTCCGACTGAGGGGATCATGCCTTTGCGGATCTTCCAGAGCTTGGCTTGCTCGACCGGATCATTGGTGAATTCGGCGGGGTGGAGGAGCGGCAGGCGAGCAACGGTTGCGGCTGCGACGGCCTCGAACTCACGCTGCTGAGTTGCATTGGCTGCCTGGAACTCGACCAGCACACCGGCTGCGTCGGCAGGCAGCGTCTTGAGAGTGGCTGAGACGCCGGACTGGTCTTCGACGGAACGGAGTGAGGCCCGATCCATGAGCTCGAGCGCGGCTGCTCCGGCTTGGGCAAGCGCGCCGATGGAGGAGCAGGCTGCGTAAAGGTCGGGAAAGAGAAGGAGCGCGGTGGACTTGAGCGGAAAGTCCGGCACGGTGTTCAATACGCCTTCTGCGATAAAGGCCAGCGTGCCCTCAGAGCCAATGACGAGGTGGCTGAAGATATCGATGGGCCGATCGAAGTCGAGGAAGGCGTTAATGGAGTAGCCGGTGGTGTTTTTTGTGCGGTATTTCTGGCGGATTCGCGCGGTGAGGACGGGATTGGTTTCGATCTCCGCTTTCAATCGGAGCAAGGTAGCGCAGAGTTCGGGTTCTAGCTTGCGGAGTGTGATGTCGGCGTCTGGATCGGCGGTGTCGATCTGGGTGCCGGAGGGCAGCACCAAGGTGAGGGATTGCAGAGTGTGGTAGGCGTTCTGGACTACGCCGCAGCACATTCCGCTGGAGTTGTTAGCAAGGATTCCGCCCATGCGGCAACTGGCGATGGAGGCGGGGTCGGGGCCGATTTTCTTGCTGTAGAGGCGCAGGGCATCGTTGGCATGCTGGCCAATGAGGCCGGGCTGCACGCGTACTGCTGCGCCATTCTGTTCCACCCGGCAGCCGCGCCAGTAGCGGCCTACGTCAACGAGGATGCCGTCGGTGATGGCCTGGCCGGAGAGACTGGTGCCACCGGCGCGAAAGGTGAGTGGAATGCCGTGTTCATGGCTGAAACGGAAGAGGTGCTTTATCTCTTCAGTGGTTTTGGGTTGGACGACGGCTTGCGGGATGAGGCGGTAGAAGCTAGCGTCCGAGGCGAAGGCGATGCGTTCGATAGGCCGGACGAGAATGCGATCGGGGTCGATCCACCGGCCGAGGAGCTCGCGAATCCCAGCCGGTTCAAGACCGGTACCTGGCGGCTGGACGCTGATTGCGGGTTCTACGGCGGTTGCCATGGTAGGTTCTCTTCCCCAATGCTGGGGCGCTGCTGAGATTCTTGCACGCTAGCGTTGCGTTGTGACAAGTGGGCGAGGACAGCTGCTTGTAGTCGGCACTTCGGCATCCCATTAGGTAAATAAAGTGCCCATTGCCATATCGCTCGGCAACACTGTCATCGTACACTGGGGAGGCTTTTATCTGGCGAGGTTGGTTGGTGCGCGTCTCTCTTTTTATTACCTGCTACAACGACGCTCTTTTTCCTGACACGGGCAAGGCCGTGGTGAATGTGCTGGAGCGGCTGGGGCACCAGATCGAGTTTCGCCCGGAGCAGACCTGCTGCGGCCAGATGCACTGGAATACCGGCTATCTGAATGAGGCTGTTCCGATCATTCGCCACTTTGTGAACGTGTACCGCGACGCGGAGGCGGTGGTGATTCCCTCCTCTTCATGCGTGGCGATGATGCGCGATCACTACATGAAGGCCGCTGAGATGGAAAACGACGCGAAGCTGGCTGCGGATGTTGAAACGCTGTTGCCGCGGGTGTATGAGTTTTCCGAGTTTCTAGTGCGCAGGCTTGGGGTTGAGGATGTTGGCGCAACGTATCCGCACAAGGTGACCTATCACGCGAGCTGCCACTCGATGCGCAGCCTGCATCTGGGCGATATCCCGATTCGCCTGTTGAAGCAGGTGCGGGGGTTGGATCTGCAGCCTATTCAGAATATTCAGGAGTGCTGCGGATTTGGCGGCACGTTTGCGATCAAGAATGCGGATGTGTCATCGGCGATGCTGGCGGACAAGGTGCGCACGGTGCTGAATACGGGTGCGGAAGTGTGCACGGCTGTCGACAACAGCTGCCTGATGCATATCTACGGATCTCTACATCGGCAGAGAACATATGTGCGGACTGCGCACCTGGCCGAGATACTTGCTTCGACGGCTTCGGAGCTCGGAGTGGCCGAATGAGCGAGAGGCAGTGGCATACGCGAGAGTTTCCTGAGGCGGCGAAGGACCTGCTGCAGAACTCGCAGTTGCGTAAGAATGTGCAGCACGCCACGACGGTGATTCAGGGCAAGCGCAACAAGGTGACGGCGGAGCTGCCTGACTGGGAAGACCTGCGCGAATCAGGGGCGCAGGTACGGGCGCATACGCTGCGCCATCTGGACCATTACCTTACGAAGTTTGAAGAGAATTGCACGCGGGCTGGCGGGCATGTGCACTGGGCCGCCGATGCGGCTGAGGCAAATCGCATTATTCTCGGGATTGTGCAACAACACTCAGCGAAAGAGGTCATCAAGATCAAGACGATGACTTCGGAAGAGATTGGGCTGAATGCGAATCTTGAAGCGCATGGCATTTGGCCCATTGAGACGGATCTTGCGGAGCTGATCGTTCAGCTTGGCAAGGATCGACCGTCGCATTTTGTGGCGCCTGCACTGCATATCAACAAGCAGCAGGTACGGACGATCTTTCAGCGGGAGATGAATCTTCCGGAGCTTGGCGACAAGCCTGAGGACCTGGCGACGGCGGCGCGCAATTATCTTCGCGAAAAATATCTTCGCATCAAGGTGGCGATTTCGGGTGGCAACTTCATGATTGCGGATTCTGGCGGGGTCTGCATTCTGGAGTCGGAAGGCAACGGACGCATGTGCCTGACACTGCCAGACGTGTTGATCTCGATTATCGGCATTGAGAAGGTAATTCCGAGCTTTCGGGATCTGGAGATTTTTCTGCAGACAGTGCCCCGTTCGGCGACGGGCGAGCGTATGAATCCATACAACTCGGTCTGGTGCGGCGTACATCCGGGCGATGGGCCGAAGGAATTTCACGTGGTACTGCTGGACAATGGGCGTAGCCCGATCCTCGCTGACAAGGAGTCGCGACAGACGTTGCAATGCGTTCGCTGTGGGGCCTGCTTGAATGCCTGTCCGGTGTATCACCAGACAGGCGGGCACGCTTATGAGTCGGTGTATGCGGGGCCGATTGGAGCGATATTGACGCCGCAGTTGTTGTCGATGGAGAAGGCGCGCTCACTGCCTTACGCCTCTTCGCTCTGCGGAGCGTGCTATGAGGTTTGTCCGGTCAAGATCAATATCCCTGAGGTGCTGATTCATCTGCGCAGTAAGGTAGTGCAGCAGGATCAGGCTACCTTTGCGGGCAAGTTCAGCCTATGGAATATCGGCATGAAGACGGCTGCATTTGTTTTTGAAAATGCGGATCGGCTCGTGATAGCCGAGCGGCTTGGACAGATTGGGCAGAAGCCGCTCGTATCGAAGAATGGCTTTATCGAGTGGTTGCCACTGATGCTGAATGGCTGGACGCAGACGCGCGATCTGAAGGCCATGCCTGCGCAGTCTTTTCGCCAATGGTGGGCGAAAGAGCGTGGCTCTGAGTCGAACGGCATGAAGAGCACGGGGAAGAAAAATGCCTGAATCTGGTGGTCATCGGGTGGTGATTCTAGAGAGCATTCAACGTGCTTTAGGAACGCACAACTCTGCGGATTCAATTGCTGCTGAATATTCGCATTTGACGCGAGATTATACGCAGAGAGGCCGATTGGATCGCGAGCAACTGCTCGATCTGTTTACGGACCGCCTGTTGGAATATGACGCGGGCGTGTCTCGCGCTGCCTCGCACACGATTCGCGACGTCGTTGCGCAGGTGCTGACGGGAAGAGGCAAGGGAGGACTTGTGGGGCCTGCTGGGATTCCCAGCAACTGGCTGCCGATCGACTTCACATTCGAAGTGGCTGAGGGGTGGGATGCGTATCGACTGGATAAGACCGAAGGTGTGCTGACCGGATGCACGGTGGCGATTGCCGAGACTGGATCGATTGTGTTGCAGAATGCGCCGGGGCAGGGCGCGCGCATTCTGTCGCTGGTTCCGGACTACCACCTGTGCGTTGTCTTTGCGGAGCAGATTGTTGAGACTGTGCCGGAAGCTTTTGCGCGGATTGAATCTACATCCACCCTACCGACTACATTCATCTCGGGGCCTTCGGCTACGGCTGATATCGAGATGACGCGTATCAAGGGCGTGCATGGTCCGCGATTCTTCGATGTGGTGCTTGTGACAGAGTAGTTCCGAATTTTCAGACGTGTGCGATCGCCTCGGCTCGCGGGATCAGAATTCGGATGATCAGCAACGCGAGTAAATAAAGCGTGCCGGCTACGAGGAAGGGCCAAAAGTAATTGTGATATTTATCCAGCAAAGGGCCAACGAGTAGCGCAGAGACGATTCCTCCTACGGCGCCGCCGAAGCCCGCGATGCCAGTAACGGAGCCCACCGCATAGCGCGGAAAAACATCAGACGCAAGAGTAAAGATGTTTGCTGACCATCCTTGATGGGCTGCGGCCGCGAGGCTCAGAATGGCAATGGCCACGCCCATGTTATGAATCTGTCCAACGAGCGTCATGGGGGTGATAGCGAGTGCGCAGATCAGCATAGCGAGGCGACGGGCGGAGCGTACGCTGAGTCCGCGCTTGATGAATTGGGCGGGTAGCCAGCCTCCGCCGATACTACCTACGGCCGCGCCGGTGTAAATGATGATCAGCGGCAGGGCAAGGCCGGTGAGTTTAATACCGAATGTAGATACGAAGAACTTAGGACCCCAGAAGAGCAGAAACCACCAGACGGGGTCTGTGAGAAATTTGCCGATGAGCAGGGCCCAGGACTGCCGGTAGACGAGGAGGCGGAGCCAGGGAAATTTGCGGGCTGGCTCCGAAGGATCGGAGCGAATGTGTGCCAGTTCGGCTGCGTTGACCTTTGGGTTCACCTCGGGATGCTTGTACACCGACCACCAGAGAATTACCCAGATAAGGCTGAAGCCGCCGGTGAATAGAAATGCCCATTGCCAGCCGATTGTGGTGGCGATCCACGGAACAACGACGGGCGCGATCGTGGCGCCTACGTTCGTGCCGCAATTAAAGAATCCCGTGGCGAGGGCGCGTTCCTTTTTTGGAAACCATTCAGCGACAGTCTTGATGGCAGCAGGAAAGTTCCCGGATTCGCCGAGGCCGAGAAAAAAGCGCGATACACCGAAAGTGAGCGGAGTTCGGGCCAGAGCGTGGCTCATGGCGGCGAGACTCCAAAGCCCGACAGAGAGGACGTACCCGAGGCGAACGCCAACGGCATCCATAATGCCGCCTGCGACGAGGAGCCCGACTGCGTAGGCCACCTGAAAGGCAACCACAATGTAGCCGTACTGTGTTTCGGTCCAACCGATCTTGACCTGCAGCAGAGGCGCGAGAACGCCCAGAACCTGGCGGTCTGTGTAGTTGATAGTATTGGCTACAAAGAGCAGAGCGCAGATACGCCAGCGTACGCTGGTCATGACCGGAGCGCGGAACTCTCTACTCCCGCTGGGTGATGGTATCGGGGTCTCGGGAAGCGAACTGATTGCTTCGGCCATATGGTCTTGAGCGGTGGAACTTAACTGACGCTCTCAGCAGGCTGTGTGGTGAGTGCGGGAAGGTTGAAGTAGCGGTTTGCGTTGTGGAAGCAGATGTTGCGCACCATGCCACCTACCAGAGCCGTATCGTTGGGGAGAAGGCCACGTTCCATCTCATCGCCAAGCAGATTGCACAGTACTCTGCGGAAGTATTCGTGGCGCGGATAGGACATGAATGAGCGGGAGTCGGTGATCATTCCTACAAAGGGCGAAAGGAGGCCGACGTTGGAGAGGGCGTTCAACTGCCATTCGATCCCCTCTTTCTGGTCGAGGAACCACCAGCCGCTGCCGAATTGTACTTTGCCAGGAATACCCTCGGCCGAGAAGCTGCCGATGATGGCGGCGAACGTGTAGTTCTCGACTGGATTGGAGTTATAGATGATTGTCCGCGGCAGCGAGCCCTGCGCCTCAAGCCTATCGAGAAACCGCGCCAGAGCGGCGATCTGCGACGTGCCCCCGATGGCATCGAAGCCTGTGTCCGGGCCGTGAGTTTTCCGGGCACGCGAATTTACGTTGCGTAGAGCGCCGAGATGCAACTGCATACACCAATTTGAATCTGCATAGAGGCGGCCCAGAAAGTACATCATGTAGCTTGCGAACTTGTGATGCTCTTCCACTGGGGCGGGCTTTCCGGATCGCGCGCTGTCGAAGATGATTTGGGCCTCAGCGTAGGTACATTCCTCCGCGAAGGCGATGTCGAGGCCGTGGTCGGAGAGGCGGCAACCGACGTTGTGGAAGTCCTGCTGCCGTTGTTCGAGTGCTTTTAAGAATGACGCGAAAGAGTCAACTTGCTGGCATGATGTAGAGGCGAGGCGGTCGATCCAGAGGTTGAAGGCAGATGGAGTGTCGACACGGAGTGCAGCGTCTGGCCGGAAGGCGGGATAGACTCTTGCAGGCAGCGAAGATTGTGTAATCGCCACGTGGTATTCGAGTGAATCGGCAGGATCGTCGGTGGTGCTGATGGTGTGCACATTGAACTTCTGCAGGACCGATGCAACGTCGAGGCCGCTCTGCAACATCGCGTTGGCCTGCTCCCAGATTCGCGGCGCGGAATCAGAATTGAGCAACTCGGTGATGCCGAAGTATCGCTGTAACTCAAGATGAGTCCAGTGATAGAGCGGGTTGCGGAGTGTGGCGGGTACGGTGCGTGCCCAAGCGAGGAATTTGTCGTACGGGTCCGCATCGCCGGTGCAGAAACGCTCCGGCTCGCCCGTAGCTCGCATGGCACGCCATTTGTAGTGGTCACCTTTGAGCCATATTTCGAAGAGGTTGTTGAACCGCCGATTTGTGGCGATCTCTTTCACGGGCAGGTGACAGTGATAATCAAAAATCGGCTGCGGAGCGGCGTACTCCTCGTAGAGCCGAACAGCGGTCTCGCTCTCCAGCAGAAACCTTTCTTCGATAAATGCCAAGCACGCCTCCTATAAAGCCGAACGACTATAAACAACATGCGCGGGACTATGTGAGCGCCTCCACCGCGGTCATAACTCCTCGTAGCTCCGCCAGACCACGCAATCGGCCGACTGCAGGATATCCCGGAACGGCAGGACGGCCGATGTCGGTCAGGATCTTGTTGCCGTGATCTGAACGGAAGGGTATCGGGGTCGGGTCATCGGACGCAACCCTGCGCCTTTCTTCGTGAACAAGCAGCTTCATCAACGCCACGATATCGACATCTCCTGCCAGATGGGCTGCTTCGTAGAAGGCGTCATGGCCTGACTCATGCTTGGTCGAGCGCAGGTGAACGAAGTAAATACGCGAGGCGACCTGCTTCATGATTTCGGGGAGGTTGTTGTCTGGCCGCGCACCGAGCGAACCTGAGCAGAACGTGATTCCGTTGGCGCTTTCAGGAGTTTGCGCGAGGAGGAACTCAAGATCACTCTGCGTGCTGGCGATGCGCGGCAGGCCGAGCAGCGAACGTGGCGGGTCGTCTGGGTGAATGCAGAGGCGAACGCCATTTTCTTCGGCACATGGACAAACTGCACGGAGGAACTCTCCGAGGTTAGCGCGCAGGCCCTCGCGGCCTATACCTGCGTAGCTCGCGATCGCGTTGCGCACGTAATCGAGGCTGTAGATCTCTGCGGTTCCAGGAAGGCCAGCGAGGATGGTTCGACTTAGGCTTTCGCGTTGAGCTCCGCTCATGCGCTGCAGAAATGCGTGGGCCTGCCTCTGTTCATCTTCGTTCCAGTCTTGTTCCGCACCGGGACGCTGCAGGATGAACAGGTCAAAGGCCGCGAGCGCTTCTGCCTCAAAGCGCATTGAAATCGAGCCGTCGGGCAGTTCCCATTCGAGGTCGGTGCGAAGCCAATCGAGCACCGGCATGAAGTTGTAGCAGACGGTACGGATGCCGCATGCGGCAAGGTTTCGCAGTGTAGCGCAGTAGTTGTCGATGTGGCGTTGCCAATTTGGTCCGCGCTGTTTGATCGCTTCGCTTACATTAACGCTTTCAACAACGGACCAGATAAGTCCGGAGGCGGCGACAATTCCCTGCCGCTCCTGTATCGCCTCAACGGACCACACCTCCCCTGGTGGAATATCGTGAAGCGCTGTAACGATGCCGGTTGCGCCTGCCTGCAGCGCATCTGCCAGCGTCACGTCGTCGCGAGGTCCGAACCAGCGCCAGGTTTGCTCCATTATTGTTCCTCCGAGAAAGCCTTAGGCTGATTCGAGAATAAGGTTTGCATACTGTGTTGTATCGCCAGTGCGGATAAGACCGATGGCAAGCGGAACGCGTTGCTTAAGATCGTTGTGCGATTCGAAGGTAATTGGAATTCCCATTAGGCTGTTTTCGAGCGACGTGATCGTTGAGGGGGTGTTTTCTACGAGAAACTCCTGCGCAGCAAAGACCTTACCTATCGAGAAATTACTCTTGATCGCGACTAGCACATCCATCACCTGCGGAATGTCGTCTATGAGAGAGATGTCGATCGTTTCAATTTCGGGCCAGTAGGGGAATCCGCGATCTGCAATAACCAATGTATTGGTATGTCGGACGCGGCTGAGCAGGGAGTTGATTGCCGGATTAAGGACTCCACTCTTCAGCATTCTGTCTCCCGTGATTTCCGCGGGTTGGAGAGAAGGATACGGCGCGAGTGCTCGCTCAAAGCGAAACTCCTCGTTTCCAGGGAATGAAATCGTCCTGACGAAGGGTCTCGGCTTTTGTTTGACGGGCTCCGCTGGCGACATCGACGATGAGTTCCAAAATATGATCAGCCATGCCCTGAATGCTACTTTGACCATCGATGATCGCGCCAGTATCGATGTCGATGATGTCGGACATTCGCTGGGCAAGCTTCGTGTTTGTCGACAGCTTGATTACTGGCGTGATGGGGTTTCCAGTGGGCGTGCCGAGGCCGGTTGTGAAGAGAACAATGTTTGCGCCGGCGCCGACTTGGGCTGACACACACTCGACGTCATTACCGGGTGTGCATTGTAATGAGAGGCCAGATTCGCGCACGTATTCCGGATAGTCGAGCACGTCGTTTACGGGTGATGTTCCGCCTTTTCGCGCGGCACCGGCGGATTTCATGGCATCGGTGAGCAGGCCGTCGCGGATGTTACCGGGCGACGGATTCATCTCGAAGCCCGAGTGCACCGCTTTGGCGCGTGCAGCGTACGTGCGCATCAGTTCGATGAATCGATCTGCGCTGTGGCTATCGGCACAGCGGTCGATCAAGTTCTGCTCGACTCCACATAGCTCCGGAAATTCGGAGAGGATTGATTTGCCTCCGAGCGCTGCCAACATGTCGGAGACGTAGCCGAGTGCTGGATTTGCTGAGATGCCGGAGAAGCCATCTGAGCCTCCGCATTTGAGGCCAACCGTAAGTTTGCTGAGCAACGCCGGCTGGCGGACGGCTTCGTTCGCTTCGACCAGTCCTGCGAAGGTTTGATCGATTGCATCTGACAGCATGGCAGATTCGAGGCCGGCTTTCTGCTGATCGAATACAAAGAGGGGCTTGGTCATATCGGGATCACGCCGTTGAACCTCTTCATACAAATCGGAGATCTGGGCGTTCTGACATCCGAGACTGAGGATTGTCGCTCCTGCAACGTTGGGATGATGAATGTATCCGGCGAGGAGGCCGCAAAGGGCACGTGAATCCTGGCGTGTACCGCCGCAGCCGCCCTGGTGCAGTAGAAACTTGATTCCGTCGACGTTGGGAAAGACGCGATCGGAATGTTGAGGGGTGTCATGTGCTTGCGCAGGCTTTCCCCCCGCATTGCGATAGTCCTTAAGCAGGGCCTGAACGCGCTGCCGGTATGCCCTAGGACGGCCGTAGCCGAGCTCTTCTTCGAAGGCTTCCCGCAGAGCTTCCACATTGCGGTTTTCGCAGAAAACCAGAGGAACCACAAGCCAGTAGTTGCGCGTGCCGATCTGACCGTCAGCGCGATGATAGCCATCGAACGTTCGGGTCGACCATCGCGACACGTCAGGAGCGGTCCAGGAATAATTGGCGTTTCTGTTGGTAAATCCGGCGGCTTCGTGGGCCACGTTGGCAGTTGAGAGCAACCCTCCGCGAGCGATGGGCTCGCGAGCACGGCCGACAGTGACTCCGTACATTGTGATCTCAGCACCCACGGGAAAATCCTGCGTTGCAAACTTGTGCTTTGCGGGAATTGCCATCTTGAGAACGTATGGTTCGGCGGAATTTGGAATTTGCTCACCGGCAGGCAAGTCAGCAAGAGCCACCAGAACGTTGTCACGCGGATCGAGCTGGATCGTTTTCGGGGCGGTCACGGCATTTCCTCTGGTTGGTGCGCCGGCCAATCACGCAGGCTCTAAACGCAGCTACCAAATCAATTTACCACTTGCGCACCGCGGCCGGCTTGGCACTGCTATATGTCGTGATGGGAGACCGTGCGCGTCTGACAGAATTTCGTCCGTACTTCTTTCTGCAAAGCACTAATTTCGGTGACCGTAACGAAATAGTTACGCTTGGATGCTCACTTAACGATGTAATTGGCGGCTACAGCATTGAATGCTGCGATCTGGGTGTCGATCCAGTCCTTGTTCTTATTCATCTCCTCGGCCATAATTGCGGCTACTTTCGGAGCGAGTGAGATTGCAGCGCCTGCATTGAGAAATAATGCGCGGGTTCTGCGTGCGAGAACGTCTTCGACAGTGCGTGCCATCTCGAATCGAACTGCCCATATCACTTCTGCTGCGTAGTAAGTCAGATCTGGATGCAAGGGAAGAAGCAGTGTCGGGTCGCCCGCCGCCAGCTCTTTGATTGCTTCCGCATCGGAGCCATACATCCACAGATCGCCGAGGTCGTCGATGGCTTCATGGTAGCCGTGCAGTTTGAGCGTGCGGGTTATGCACGCGACGTCATCCAGCCGGCCGATCGTGATGGCGTGATTCACGCAATCCTCCGCCATATGCCGGTAGGTCGTCCATTTGCCGCCGAGGATCGTGATCAGGCCGGCGGAGTCGATGTGTATCGTATGGTCGCGAGATAGGGTGGATGTCTTGCCATTGCCCTCGCCCTGCATCTTTACCAGCGGCCGGATGCCTACGTAAACGCTGAGTATGTCTTTGCGTGTCGGCGGCCGACTTAGAAATTGCGCTGCGGTGTCGAGGATAAACTCAATCTCTTCTTCAAATGGGAGTGGCTCGTAGCTTGGCTCCTGGATCGGGGTATCCGTGGTGCCGACGACCGTGTGTTGATGCCACGGAATGGCGAAGAGCACGCGACCGTCGCTGGTATGAGGAACCATAATCGCAGCATCTGCGCGAAGGAAGGACCGCTCGAAGACAAGGTGAATTCCCTGGCTCGGCGCTGTCATTTGCTTTGCATCAGGTTCAGTCATGCGACGCACGCGATCCGCAAAGATACCAGTAGCGTTGATGACTACCCGCGCTGCAACCTTGAATTGTCGGCCGCTTTCTTCGTCAATGAAGACGACACCATCCGCGAAGCCGTCTTCGCCCTTTGTAATTTCGATCACTGGAGCGTAATTCAATAAGGTTGCTCCATGATCGGATGCTGTCGCCACCATATGAATCAGAAGCCTTGTGTCATCAAACTGGCCGTCGTAGTAGATGACTCCGCCGCGAAGGCCCTCGGTCTGCAGATTTGGAAGTTCCTGTACTGTCTCCTGCAAGGAAAGAATGCGAGACTTGCCGAATCCATATTGACCGGCGAGCAGATCGTAGATCTTCATACCGATGCCATAGAACGGCGCTTCCCACCAGGAGTAGTTAGGCACGATGAATGCCAGATCGTGAACGAGATGTGGAGCATTCTGGCGCAGCAGGCCGCGCTCCTTCAACGCTTCCATAACCAGCGAGATATTGCCCTGTTCGAGATAACGCACTCCGCCGTGGATGAGCTTTGTGCTTCGGCTCGAGGTACCTTTGCCGAAGTCCATGGCCTCGAGCAGTAACACATCGAAGCCGCGCGAAGCCGCGTCGATTGCAACGCCGACTCCGGTAGCGCCTCCGCCGATCACGACCATGTCCCACGGCGTTGTGCGCCGCGACACTGAGTCAAGCATGGTCTCACGATTCATGCGGATTCGGGAGTGCTCGGCGAAACCGCAATACTAACCTTCTGCTCACCGAGAACAGGATGGCGTGCATGCAGGGTTACGGTTCCGCTCTGTTCTGTTGTCCTGATCCAGATAGCGCCTGTTCCTCCGACCAATCCAAAAGGATTGTCGCCGATGATAGTTGCCGGACCGTCGATCTTGAAGGTGATTGCGTCATTCACGAAGGGACAGATGGCGCCGTATTCATCTGTAACGGCGAGAACGACTCTCGTTGTATCTCCACCATCGCCAACGAGTTTCGTGTCATCGGGCGTGATCGAAAACTTCTGGCTGACGCCTTTGCCAGAGAAGTTCTTCTCGATGACCTTCTTGCCTTGGATGTACCCTTCGATGCGGAGATCCCCCCAGGGTTCGAAGAAACGTTCCATGGTGGTTACAAAGGGCGCGTACTTCAGATGTTGAAATTGTGTGCGGTCCGGATCGGCCTCAGCAATCAATTTGTCTTTCACATAAAACTTGAGATGCTCGCAGTTTGAGCAGACGACTGCCTTGGAGAAGGCGATTGACTCATCTCCACGCGCCCAGTGAAATGCAGGCTCCAGCACGATTTCGTCTTCGGGATCGCATTGAGATTTGTAAAATCCTGCGGCGGGTTTGGGCTCGCGAAAGATGTCGGTGACACCGTGATAGCAGATACGGTCACCAGATCCGAAGTCGCCATGGGTGTTGTAGTCGAAGGCACACCAGCCGATTCCGCCAGCGTATTGCGGATTTGAAGCCAGCTGATCGTGAATACGCGCGTGGCGCAGCGTATGTTCGGTGAGCCGCTCAACGTTGTCGATGGTCTTTGTGGGGTAGGTGTGGCCGACGAACTCGGTGTTGAGGTAGCGCGGATGATTGGGTGGCTTCAATGGGAAGCCGAAGTCGTTCATCGTGAAGACATCTTCGAGGAACTCTGACTCCTGAAAGTAGCGAATGCCTCCGGTCTGGCGAGTGATATCGAGTTCGTGGGCAACGGTGTTGGTTCGCGCGTAGAAGTCGTGATCGTCACGCGATTCGTTGATGCGCACGCCCCACAACACTATGGATGGGTGATTCCAATCACGACGGATCATGCGGCGAACGTTGTCCACCGAGATATCTTTCCACGGCTGGTCACCGATGTGCTGCCAGCCCGGAATCTCTTCGAGGACGAGAAGACCCATTTCGTCGCAGGCATCAAGAAAATGCCGCGATTGAGGATAGTGCGAGGTACGCACGATGTTGCATTTGAGTTTGTGACGAAGGATCTCGGCGTCCCGACGCTGTACTCGTGCGGGCATTGCCTGGCCAACGAACGGAAATGTCTGGTGACGATCGAGACCTCTGAGTTTGATTACTTTTCCGTTCAACTCAAAGCCGTGATCCGTAAACGTTGCTTCGCGAAAGCCGATAGTGCGCCTGTCTTCGTCGATTGGCTGAGAACCATGCAGAAGACGCACACGCACGGAATAAAGATTCGGATGCGTGAGATTCCAGAGATCTACCCTTCCAAAACCTGTCAGTGCGACCGTCGTGCGACCTGATTCGTTTTGCTCGACGGTCTTCGAAGCGTGGCCCAGAGCATGATCGCCCTTGTGCAGAACTGCTTCGATTGTGAGAGACTCCCGCGGACCGTTGGAGTGCTCGAAAAAGCAGTCGACATCGACTGCGGGATTGTCGGTCATCACATCACGTGGACGGGCGAAAATGTTGTCGATGTGTGTCGGTGGGACGATGCGAAGCGCGACTTCGCGATAGATGCCGCCAAAGGTGAGGTAGTCGATTTGATAGCCGAAAGGAGGAATATCGGCGCGCTCGGTGGAATCGACGGCGACTGCGAGGACGTTGTCGCCACCCCAGTCGACGTGCTGCGTGAGTTCAAAGGAGAAGGGAGTGAAACCACCCTTGTACTCGCCGAGGCGCTTGCCGTTGATCCAGACGGTTGATGCTGTCATGACGCCTTCGAAGTCGACGAAGACGCGGTTGCCGCGAGCGGCAGCCGGCAGTTTGAACCGGCGCCGGTAGAGAGAGATGAACTCGTAGGTCTTTTCGTCGAAGCTATGCCAGGGGAGAGCTATATTCGTATGCGGAACTACGACCTTCTCGAAGGACGAATCGTTGAAGTTGCGTGCTGTTCCGGCTTCGGTGAAGGTGCGGCTGTATCGCCAGTTGCGATTGATGGGGAGAATGAGGCGGCCGGAATGACCTCCTGACTCTGGCTCCGCTGCGAGGCTGGAGGTCAAAATGGTCGCGCCAGCAACGAGCGCACCTGTGGTCTTGAGAAACTCGCGCCTAGGCATGCGAGCGGACGAGGCGGTGGACATGAATTCAGGCTCCTGTCGGCTCGCAGAGCTGCCACCGTTGGCTGAGAAGATTGCTTTACGGGCTGAATGTAGACGCTTACATTCTCGTGATGGAGCCTTAGGCTGTCAATCTCCGTTGTGGTTTTGCGTCATATTCGTCGAGAGGCTGGAGCTCCTACGCAGTTTGAGCCTCGAGAATGCCACGCAGCTGGTCGTTCGACCTTTCAGCGAACCAGGCGCGGAGATTCTGCGCTTCATTGCGGCTGGAGAGATAGTACTGCAGCAACCTTTCCAACGCATCGGGAACTTCGTCGGACAGGCAGCGGTAGTTCACGATTCGGGCGACTCCCGCGTGCTGCCCGAGAGCGCCGCCTAGTGCGAATGACCACGCATCCATGAGCTTGCCATCGTGCTTGATCTTCTTGCCTTCAAGGCCCACGTCGGCGATCCAATGCTGACCACAACTGTTGGGGCAGCCGGTGACGTGAAGCTTGATCTGCTGATCGAAGCCTGGAATCCGACTTTCCATCTCCTCTACCAGCCATCGGGCAAAACCTTTGGTTTCTGTGATGGCGAGCTTGCAGAATTCAGTGCCTGTGCAGGCTACGGTTCCACGCCAAAAATTTGTCGCTTCCACCGTAAGGCCAAGCGCACTCAGCTCTTTGAGAACGGAATCAAGGTTTGCCTGAGGTACATGCGGAATCACGAAGTTCTGCATAACGGTGGTGCGTATTTCTGCGGCTCCATATTTCTCAGCGAGGTCGGCGATGGCCAGCAGTTGTTCACCGGTCATTCTTCCATTCAGCACGGTCGCCCCAACCGTGTAAAGGCCGGGCTGCTTTTGCGGTTGGATACCGACGTGATCGCGGAAAACATCGTCGGGTACTGCATCTTCTACCCCAGGTTCAAGGATGAAGGGCACTTTTGTTTTGAGCACGTCGAGAAACTTCTCTGCTGTCCAGCCTTCGCGGAGGAAGAGATGCTTCATGCGAGCGCGATCGCGGCTTTCACGCAGTCCCTGCTGCTCGCGAAATATCTCAACAATGCCGCGAACGACCTCTACCGCCTGATCTTCGTGCACAAAAGCATCGAGCTTGACGGCGAGATGCGGATCTGCGGAGAGGCCACCGCCAACGCGAACGGAGTAGCCGATTTCGTCTCCCCGGAGGACCGCTGTGAGCGCAATATCATCAATCTCCGGATAGGAGCACCATGAGGGGCAACCGGTGACAGTGATCTTGAACTTGCGCGGAAGGTTATAGAATTCGGAATTTCCATTCACTTCGCGCGCTACAGTCTGAGCGAGCGGAGATGCGTCGATCAACTCGTGCGCGTCGAGGCCTGCGATTGGGCATCCTGTTACATTGCGGACAACGTCTCCACATGCGCCTCGCGGCGATAATCCGACAGACTCGAGACCCTGCACTGCTTCTGGTAAAGACTCAACGGTGAGCCAGTGCAATTGAATGGCTTGACGCACGGTAATGTCGGCCAGGTTGCGGCCGTGATCTCTGGCGAGCAGGCCGACGGCTCGCAGCTGCTCCGATGTTGCGATGCCATTGGGGATGGCGATTCGCATCATGAAAAATTCAGTAGCCTTACCTTCACCGCCAACGCCGCCTGTTACTCCGGCTCCGTCACCCTGCGTGTAAATACCCCACCACTTGAAGTAGAATCCGGCCCACTCGGGTAAAACGCTGCCTCGGCCTTGGCGGGCAAATTCGCGAATCTCATCGAAAGCCTTCCATGGATCTTTCTCGATCTTCAGACGCTCGGCACGTTGCGCTTTAGTCTCCTTTTTGGGGGGGCTGGTCGAAAGCGGGACGAGTTCGGGTGTGCTCATGAGATGGCTCCTTCTACGATGGTACTAGGCGCTCAGGTGTGAGACAAACCTCGGTGTTGCCGCGCGACGTTGAAAGCATCCCAACGAGGCGCAAATCTCTGGACTTTTGGACCAAGGACAAGTATCGTTCCGCCGAGGATACGTCATGCAAATCTGGAAACGCCCGATGCTGCTGGGGCTTCTGTTCACCGTCATCAGCTTTATTATTTTCGTCTTTGTGCAGAAGTGGAATGGGATAGGACTGGCAATTAAACCAGACGAACTGTTGGCGAGGATGTCGCCGCTGATTCTTGCGTCGACCTTCGTTGAGCGCGCGGTGGAAATATTGATCAGTCCATGGCGTGACGGCGGAGCGAATCTGCTTGACCGCGCCGTGACGGCCATCAAAGCCCGGCCAACGGACCCCACGACGCCGATCCAGAATGCTCAGAATGCCGCAGACCTCGCTGTCGCATCCGCTGCGCTGGACGCATATCGATCCGAGACACAGCGTTACGCCTTTGCTGTTGGGCTTATTCTCAGCTTTTTTGCGGCGGCGGTCGGCGTGCGAGCGCTGTATCCCTTTGTTGTGGACCTTGATGCATTCAAGAATGCCACTGGCAATCTGAAGAGTCAGGTGGATTTCTTTCGCGATTACGACGTGGCGCTGACAACAGCATTGCTCGCAGGAGGCGCGGACGGAATGCACGCCATTATCAGCTCGATCACCAGCTTCTTCCAGAAAGCAGGAGACAATTCAAAATAAGACCGCGGAATTTTATCCGGATAGACAAAGGGCCTGCCACTCAATTGAGTGGCAGGCCCTTTGGATTGAACGCATGCTGTTGAGTTAGCTGATGGGTTGCTGTTCCTTTTCCTTCGCTTCTTTCGCTTCCTTGGCTGCTGCGGCAACGGTTGTCGCTAAAGCGCCCAGGTCGCTGGCCATGCGCTCGGTAGTGTGAGCTTCGATCACATCGCCTTCCTTGAAGTCGTTGAAACCGGCAACACCGACACCGCACTCCATGCCATTGGTGACTTCGCGCACATCGTCCTTGAATCGGCGAAGTGAGCTGATCTTGCCCTTGTGAACCTGCTCGCCATCGCGCATGATTCGAATTTCTGCGTCGCGGCGCAGAACGCCCTCGGTGACCCGGCAACCGGCAATGGCGCCGACCTTGGGAATACGGATGACGTTGATGATATCCGCGCGACCAAGGAAATTCTCCTTGAAGGTGGGATCGAGCAGGCCAAGCATGGCTTTGCGAATCTCATCCTGCAGCTCGTAAATGATCGAGTGCAGGCGGATTTCCACGTTCTCGTGCTGCGCAAGTTCAGCGGACTTGCGTTCGGGGCGAACATTGAAGCCGATGATGATGGCATTCGATGCCGAGGCGAGAAGAATATCGCTCTCGGTGATCGCTCCGACGCCAGAGTGAATGACCTTGATGCGCACCTTCTCTGTAGACATCCGAACCAGCGAGTCGGCGATGACCTCGACTGAGCCGGTGACGTCTCCCTTGATGATGAGCGGCAGGTCTTTCACGCCTGCGGTACGAATCTGCTCCGCGAGACCTTCCAGCGAAACGCGGCTGCTCTTGGCGAGTTGAGCTTCACGCTCCTTCATCTTGCGGTACTGAGCGATGCCCTTGGCCTTGTCGCGATCGGCCACGACGAGGAAGGTGTCGCCGGAATCCGGCATCCCTTCCAGGCCGAGAACCTCGACTGGCGTTGACGGGCCGGCTTCGGTGATGGCGCGTCCGCGATCATCGAACATCGCGCGGACCTTGCCGAAGGTGTTGCCAACGATATAGCTCTCGTTGACGCGGAGAGTTCCGTTCTGGACAAGCACGGTCGCCACTGCACCGCGACCGCGATCGAGCTTGGCTTCGAGCACGGTTCCGACAGCCTTGCGGCCGGGCGTTGCTTTGAGGACCTTATCGTCGGTGACCAGGCAGATCATCTCGAGGAGATCATCAAGGCCGATTTTCTTTTTGGCAGAGACGTTGACGTAGTATGTGTCGCCGCCCCACTCATCGGGAACGAGACCGCGGTCGGCAAGCTGCTTCTGGACCTTACCAGGATCAGCGTCGGGGCGGTCGATCTTGTTGATGGCAACCAGGATCGGTACACCAGCAGCTTTCGCGTGGTCGATGGCCTCAAGGGTCTGAGGCATTGGACCATCGTCGGCCGCGACGACAATTACCGCGAGATCGGTGACCTTGGCGCCGCGAGCACGCATGCGGGTGAAGGCTTCGTGACCCGGGGTATCGAGGAAGACGATCTCGCGACCGTTTGCCGGAGAGCCTTCCTTGGTGAACTTCACCTTGTAGGCACCAATGTGTTGCGTGATGCCGCCGGCTTCGCCAGAAGCTACGTCGGTTTCGCGGATCGCATCGAGGAGCGAGGTCTTACCGTGATCGACGTGGCCCATAACGGTGACCACGGGCGACCGCGGAACCTCGAGCTCGTCGATGTTGTCGCTTTCCAGAATCTCTTCGATGGCCTGGTTGGCGAGCTCGTCTTCGTAGCTGATAACGGTAGCACCGGCGCCGAAGCGAGCGGCTACGTCCTTGACCATTTCGGCATCGAGAGACTGATTGACAGTGACGAACACCCCGCGCATCAGAAGAGTCGCAATCAGGTCTTTGGCGCGGATTTCAAGCTTCTCAGCCAGGTCCTTGACGCTGATGCCTTCGGTGACAGTGATCTCCCGAGTGATCGGTGGCGGCTCATTACCCATGTACGCGCCGCCAAAACGCGGCGGCGGCACAAAGCCCTTCATTGGGCCTTCTTTAGTCTTGGGATACTGCTGCTGGCGTCCACGACCCCTCGCTGGGCCGGAAGGCCGCTGCGGACGCGGAGCTTCTCCCGGAGGCGGTGCCGCTCCAGGAGCTCCGAAGCCACCGGGACGAGGCGCGCCAAAGCCCGGACGTGCACCGAAGCCTGGACGCGCACTTGGAGCTGAGGGACCAGAACCGACGAATCCTGGACGGGTCGGGTGTTTGGGTCGGGGTCCGCCGGGGAACTGGCTGGGGGCTCCCTGATTGTTAAATCCTCCACCGGACTGACGAGGAGAGAAGCCGCCGGGCCTGTTGCTTGGGCCGCCTTGGGAGCCGCGATCGAAGATGGGCTTGCCGCGCTGGATTCCGGCAGCACCCGGACCCGCTGCAGACGCGGCCGGCTGTACGGGAGGCGGTGGAGCCTTGTACACCGGACGAGGTCCGGTCTGCGGCATCACTACCTTACGTGCCTGGACGACAGGAGGCGCCGGCTCAACTAGTTCTGGTACTGAAGCACTCACTGGTTCCTTTGGCGTCGCAACTTCGGCCACGACTGGCTGCGCCACTGCAGCGGGCGCTTCGATGACAATCGTCGGCGTCGATACCACCGCAGCAGGCGCCGGTTTGGCGGGTTCAGCAACCGGAGCGTGAGCTAGGGCCTTGGGCTCTGGCACAACGGCTTCTGGCTTTGGCGGAGGAGGAACAACCGCAACTGGCGCGGGCGGAACAGCAACTGCGGTTCCTGCCGGTGCCGCCGAAGTTTTGACCACGACCGAGCCTGGTGGCGGTATGACAGCAACCGCGGGCCGCGGAGCAGTGTTGGGCGCTCCTGCAGGCGGACGAGCGATGACAGGCCCTGATGGCGGACGCGAGGCGATGGCCGGCGTTGAAGGGGCCGGCTGGACGATCGGCGGAGCCTGGCGCGGCTGAGGCACAATCTTCCGTGGCGGCGGGGGCGCGACTACCGGCGCTGCAGCAGCACCTCGAAGTGCGGGAGCTGCGGGTCGCGCCGCAGCCGGGGCTGGAGCTGAAGGCTCCGCAACTGGGCGCGCAACTACCGTCGGCGCTGCAGGCCGCTGAGGAAATTGAGCTTGCCGCTCTACTTCCTGCTTGCGGGCCAGAACCGCTTTCAACACATCGCCGGGCTTGGAGATGTTCGACAGGTCAATCTTGGGGCGATTTTCCGCCTCACTTCGAGATGCTGCCGACCCTGCGGAACCCGCAGAACGAGAACCACGCTCGAAGTGATTCCGAACACGCTCGGCTTCACTCGCTTCAATGGAGCTGGAATGGGTTTTGCCTTCTGCGAGACCCATTGCCTCCAGAGCGTCGAGAATCTGCTTACTTTTGACTTCCAGCTCACGCGCTAGATCGTTAATTCGAACCTTGCTCATCCGCCTCTTTTCGTTGTGGTGCACTTTTCCGGTTAACTAGTCATAGCAACCTCATGGCGATTCTTTCCTTGCCTATTGCTATTATCCTCTGAAACGTGGTTCGCGTGGCAACGCATACTACGCGTCCCCCCGCCCTTCCCCTTGATCAATCGCCGCTTCTTCTGCTCTTTCTGTCTCCTGCAGAATTGCTTCGGCGTTTACGTGCTCCTCGACCGGATTTGGAACCGGTGTCACGTCATCGCTATCCACCGTATGAGTCCGCTCCGGATCGGCGGCATTTTCCACTTCCATCGTCTCGGTGGCCGAGTCTTCGTGTACTTCGTGAGGCTCCAAACTTGCGGTGGCCTCTTCTACGGGTTCGTCGGGAGTTCCAAGCTCATCTACTTCCACGGCTTTTGCCTCCTCTGATTCCGATGGAGACTCGTCTGCTACTGTCGGTGGGTTCGGTGCCCCTTCGCTCTCTTCGAACTGGCCGAAGTAATGCCGTACCGCTACGCTGATCCGCTCCAGGGTCTTTTCGCCGATGCCCGGGATTTCTTCGAGCTGCTCGGGGGTCATGTCGGCGAGGCCCTCAACGGTCGTGATCCCGGCAGCTACCAGCTTCTGGATGATGGTCTCGCCCAATTCGGAAACCTGTTCGATTGGAGTCGCCGGCCCACCGGAGAATCCTTGCATCTGCTGCTCGACTTCCTGACGCTTCTCCTCTTCGCTCTTGATGTCAATCTTCCATCCCAGGAGCTTGGCCGCCAGACGCACATTCTGGCCCTTTTTGCCGATGGCGAGCGAAAGCTGAGTATCATCAACGATCACTTCGAGCTGCTTGTCTGCCAGATCGACGATCGAGACGCGGCTCACCTTGGCTGGCTGCAAGGCCTTCTCCGCAAACGTTGTAATCTCTTCGCTGAACTCGATGATGTCGATCTTTTCTCCGCGCAGTTCACGGATGATCGATTGAACCCGCATGCCCTTCATGCCGACGCACGCACCGACCGGATCGACGTCCTTGTCGCGGGACATCACGGCGATCTTGGTGCGCTCGCCGGCTTCGCGCGCAATGGCACGAATTACAACCGTGTTGTCGTAAATTTCAGGAACCTCGGACTGGAAGAGGTTCGAAACCAGCTCGGGAGCTGCCCTGGAAACGATGACCTGTGGGCCTTTGGCGGCGCGATCAACCTTGAGCAACACTACGCGAATGCGCTCGCCAACGCTGAACTGCTCAAGCCGCGACTGCTCGCGCTTGGGCATACGAGCCTCGGCTTTACCCAGGTCGATGATGATGTCCTGGCCTTCAATGCGCTTCACCGATGCGGAGAGGACTTCCTTCTCGCGGTGGGCGTATTCGTTAAAGACAGTGTCACGTTCGGCTTCGCGAACCTTCTGAAAGATGACCTGCTTGGCCAGTTGCGCGGCGATGCGTCCCAAGGGGCGGGTGTCTTTGTACAGGCGAATTTCGCTGCCCGGCTCCAGCTCAGCGCCCTCGGCGATCGACTGCGCCTCTTCCAGGGTGATCTGGTTCACCGGGTCTTCGATTTCGTCTTCATTCCCCATCACCGTTTTGTATGCATAAACAGTGATTTCACCGGTTTCCTTATCGAGTTCCCCGCGCATGTTTTCCTGCGTCTTGTAGTACTTGCGGGTGGCCAATGCGATCGCCTCCTCAACTGCGGAAACGACGATTCCCGGGTCGATGCTCTTCTCCCGGCTGAGAGCCTCAATGCTTTGATATAACGCGCTGGACATAGCTTCTGCTTTCCTGCCTTGACTTACCTGAAATTGCCCTGAACCTGTCGTAATTCGATGAGACTCAATCCGGTCCGTGGATTCTGTTACGGTGACTTCCGGCGCGTTCAACAGCCGGAAACGGGATGTACTGCTGGCCGGGTTAAAACTCCGGAACCAGGTGCGCCTTTTCAATGTTGCTGAGCGCAATGTCGATGGTGCTGACGCCGACTCTGCGGGACTTGCTGTTTTGCTTCGTTGCCGCCAGATCCAGCGTCACGGTTTCCGAACCGGCTCCCGTCAATCGCCCTTGCCAATTACGGTTGCTTGCTATGGGCGCAAAGGTCTGAATCTTGACCAGTGAGCCCTTGAACCTTTCAAAATCCTGTGCTCTCGCCAGTTTTCGGTCCAGACCGGGAGAACTAGCTTCCAGGGTGTACTCACCCCCGGGGATCAGGTCTTCCACATCGAGCAGCGTGCCAAAATCGCGGCTAAACTCCGCACAATCCTCGTGGCTCAGCCAGGAAAGGTGGTCCGGATTCAACTCGCCCCGGACAAATCGCTCGGGAAAAACCGGCGCAGTGTCATGCTGGCCTTCCGGATTGGCCAACTGTTCGGCTGCCAGTTTTGCCTGCTTTGCCCGACCTTCTTCATCCTTTTCCAGATAGACACACAACGTCCTGCTCTTCGCGGTGCCGGAAAAATCGACATCGACGATATTCAGCCCAAGCGACGATGCGACCCGCTCAGCAGCCTTGCGAATTTCGTCCAACTGTACTGCCATAATTCCAGTTCAATCGTCCTGAATTTCGGCCTTCAACAGCCGAAATTCAGCCCAAAGAAAAAGTGGGCTATGAGCCCACTCCTCTCCCCGCCACCCGGATTGCACACGGTGCGGCGGACAAATTCGTCTGCATTTATAGAATACGGCGAAATGGCGGGAAATTCAATGTGCTGCGGTCTACCTCGTTCTGACAACATCCGGGTTTGGAGGCGCTCGTTCCGCTACAATAGCCAGAAGCTTCTGCATTCGCCAAGTGTGAATCGACTTAGGTGCACGGAGCGTCTGATTCCTATGCTGACTCATCCCCTGCCTGAAGCTTTAACTTTTGACGACGTGCTGCTGGTGCCCGCCCTCTCCAGAGTGGTTCCGACCGAGGTAAGTACCCAGACCCAGCTTACGCAAAAGATCACTCTGAATACCCCTCTGATCTCCGCTGCGATGGACACGGTGACCGAATCGCGGATGGCCATTGCCATGGCCCAGCAAGGCGGCATCGGGATCATCCACCGAAATCTGTCTATCTCGGACCAGGCCGGGGAGGTCGATAAGGTGAAGCGCTCAGAAAGCGGCATGATCGTAGATCCGGTGACGATTGAACCCGATCAGCCCATCGCCGCGGCGCTCGATGTGATGCGGCGTTACAAAATCTCCGGCGTTCCCGTAACCAAGGACAAGCGGCTGGTAGGTATTTTGACTAATCGCGATCTTCGCTTTGAGAGCCGCTCCGACATACCTATCGGTGACGTGATGACCAAGGAAAATCTCATCACAGTTCCCGTCGGAACCACACTCGAAGAGGCTGAACTGATTCTGCACAAGCACAGAATTGAGAAACTGCTTGTCGTCGACGATCAGTACCAGTTGAAGGGCCTGATCACGGTGAAGGACATTCAGAAGAAGCTGAAATATCCCAATGCTTCAAAGGATTCGAAGGGCCGCCTGCGGGTTGGTGGGGCAATCGGGGCTACGGGCGATTTCCTGGAGCGTGCTGCGGAGCTGGTTCGCGCCCGAGTTGATGTGCTTGCGGTTGACTCCGCGCATGGACACTCCACGCGGGTGTTGGACGCCGTCCGAGAAGTGAAGAAGGCCTTTCCCAACGTCGGCTTACTTGCGGGCAACGTTGCTACCTACGAAGGCACGCTGGCACTGATTGATGCCGGCGCGGATGCGGTTAAAGTGGGCTTCGGGCCCGGATCGATTTGCACCACGCGCATGGTGACAGGCGCGGGAATGCCGCAAATTACCGCCATCGCCGAGGCGTATCGTGCTGCAAATGAAAGAAATATTCCGGTTATCGCCGACGGAGGGATCAAGTACTCCGGCGAAGTGACCAAGGCCATCGCGGCCGGCGCAAATTCGGTGATGATCGGCTCACTCTTTGCCGGAGTAGACGAAAGCCCAGGGGAAACAATTTTGTATCAGGGTAGATCGTTCAAGTCGTACCGCGGCATGGGCTCCCTTACAGCCATGGCGTTGGGATCGAGCGAGCGATACTTTCAAGGAGTCAGCGATTCCGACGCCTCCACGGAGGGCAGCGAGGGTCTGGTCGAACGTGAGCGCTCCGGCCAGAACCGGCTGGCGAAGTACGTCCCAGAGGGTATTGAAGGACGAGTACCCTACCGTGGACCGTTGGAGGGCATGGTCTTGCAGCTAGTAGGCGGACTGCGTTCAGGAATGGGCTATCTCGGTTGTGGCACCATCGAGGAGCTGCAGGAGAACGCCAAATTCGTGCGCATCACCGGCGCCGGCCTTCGCGAGAGTCACGTGCATGACGTGATCATTACCCGCGAAGCGCCGAACTACCACGTGGAATAGCGCATGACGAGCGGCCTTGCGACTGAGCGCCAAATCGACGAGGAATCAAGCAAAAAGAACAGACTGCGTCGACAGTTAAGCGCATGGATTCCTGTTGCCATCTGCGTTTTGGTGATTGTTGCTGAGTCCACTGCGGCGTTTGGCGCGGATCACACGAGTGGCCCATTGCAAGCGTTTTGCGAGTGGCTACTTCACAAGCGATTTACGCAACCCGAATGGTGGAGGATGCACATCATCATTCGCAAATGCGGACATCTGACGGGCTATGGGCTCCTTTCCGCTTCCTGGTTTCGGGCTTTCTGGATGACCTTCCGGCTCAATGACGATCCTCGCCGTCGCTGGAACTATGCGCATTTGCTGGCGGTGCTCGGGACTTTCGTTGTTGCCTCAGGGGATGAATTGCATCAACTGTTGCTGCCCAACCGTACTGGATCCTTTGTAGATGTAATGATCGACTGCACGGGCGCTCTACTCATGCAGATTCTGATTTGGTTCAGCATGCGAAATCGCTATGTTGCACGATGAACCGCTGGCGTAATCCGGTCCGTTATTACCGGCTTTTTCTGCTATTCGCGCACTGGTTCCGATGCGATTTGTGCATCCCAGGGGGCGCTTTTGCCATCAGGATAGATAACGCGCTATGCGCCGACACTGTTTTCTCTCACTCTCTGGGGAACAACTGCAGCTGTCGCACGAAACTCTACTGATAAGAGGAATGCATGGCAAGCAGCACAGGAGTTCTGGCTGGCGGCGAATCGATTCCTGATTCGACTCCGGACTCAGGCAATCGAAGCAGAACCGTGCAGAACCCGAACCTTTCTGCGTCGAAGCCGGCGGTGGACGATCACGCTGCGTGGAAGCCTCGCGTCAATCCGTGGCTGATTGCTATGACGGTCGCGCTCGCTGCATTTATGGAGGTACTCGACACCTCCATCGCCAACGTCGCACTGCCCCATATCGCGGGCGACTTAGGCGCTAGCACCAATGAAGGAACCTGGGTGCTGACCAGCTACCTGGTCGCAAATGCCATCGTGCTTCCGCTCGGCGGCTGGGCTTCGAGTGTGATGGGGCGCAAGAATTTTTTCCTGCTCTGCATAACCATCTTTACCGTAGCGAGTTTCGCTTGTGGAATCGCGCCGACTTTGCCGATGCTGCTGCTGTGCCGAGTGCTACAGGGCGCAGGCGGCGGAGGATTGCAGCCGATGGCTCAGGCCATCATGGCTGATTCCTTCGATGAGCGCAAACGCGGTCAAGCCTTCGCGCTGTATGGGCTTGTCGCTGTGCTGGCGCCATCGATCGGGCCCTCCCTTGGCGGTTGGATTACCGACAGTTATTCCTGGCGTTGGATTTTCTACATCAACATCCCTGTCGGATTCCTGGCGTACATATTGGTCACGCGACTCGTTGACGATCCGCCGTGGATTAAGCCCGATCGGAAGAAACTGGTCAACATGGACTACGTCGGCCTTACATTCCTCATACTGGCGATGGGAGGGTTGCAGGTTGCTTTGGACAAGGGAGAGGAAAACGACTGGTTCGCATCGCCATTTATCTGCTTCTTTGCAATCATGTTTTTGGTCGGTATCGTAGGTCTTGTCCTGTGGGAGTGGCGCCATAAGGATCCGCTCATCAACCTGCGAGTCTTCCGATTTAAGAACTTCGCAATCTGCTGTTTCCTGATGATGCTGGTCGGTGGAGTGCTCAATGCGAGCACCGTGCTTCAGCCGCAATTCATGCAGCAGCTGTTGGGCTATACAGCCACAAACGCCGGCAAAGCTCTCACTGCTGGCGGAATCTCGTTGCTCGTGGTGATGCCTTTCGCAGGTTGGACAACTAGCAAATTTCCAGCGCGCAATATCGCCGCGATCGGCTTCTCTATCTTTGCGTTTTCCTTCTGGTATTCGACGACGCAATTAACGCTCGATTTGAGCTTCTCCCGCGCGTCGTGGCTGCGAGTCATTCAGGTTGCGCCGATACCGTTCGCTTTTATCTCAATCACTACCGCGGCATATGTAGGAATGCCAAAAGAGGCAAGCAACCAGGTCTCGGGACTGATCAACTTTGTACGTAATATTGGTGGCAGCATCTTTATTGCTGTTACCGGCGCTGCGGTCACCAATCGAGCCTTGCATCATGAGGCTTTGTTGCAAAACCATATGAACACACTGAGTATTCCCTTTACTGAATATACAAAGGGGCTTGGCGCTAACCTGGGGCAGCAATTTGGCTCGGCCAATAGTCAGGGACTTGCTCAGGGCAACATCTACCAGATGCTTGTGCGGCAGGCGGCCATGCAGGGATATCAGGATGTTTACAAGATGCTCTTCTGGATGGCACTGGGCATGGTCCTGCTCGCCTTCATGCTCAATAAGAACAGGCCCGGCCAGGGCGGCGGTGGCGGCGCGATGCACTAAGCCACGTATGATGTTGCTTGCGCCAGAGGTGCTGAATTCCGACTCGCCAAACAAATGTCTGCAGGACTCTCAGGAGTCGATGCAGCTCCATTCTCGTTTTGTGCTGCGCGGCGATATTTTCGCACGCTCCCTCTTCTGCGCAAAACACGAGCGAATCAGCACCCTTCACAATCAAGTCCAGTACCGAGCGAGTGCTAGTTCCAGTCGTCGTCCGCGACAAAAATGGGCAGGTGATCGGCGATCTGCACAAAGAAGACTTCACGGTCCTCGATGACGGCAAGCCCCGCGCTATTTCATCCATCATGGTCGAGAAGCGGCTGCCACCCCGATTCGTGCCTAATACCAATCCGCAGTCTTCAACGACCGGCAGCAATGAATCGAAGGGAACGTTTTCAGCTCCACGCTTTGTTGTCTTTCTTTTCGACGATATGCACATGAGCTTTACGGATCTGGCAGCCGCGAAGTCAGCCGCCTCAAGACTGTTGAGCACAGCGTTTGAAGAGTCAGATATGGTCGGCATAGTCTCGATATCGGGCGCCGTCAATAGCGGCCTGATTCGCGATCAGGCAAAGCTGCAGGAGGCGATCGCAAGTATGCGGCCGCACAGTGTTTATCGCGCCGATGGGGCAGACTGTCCGAACATCGACTTCTATCAGGCAGACCAGATTCAAAACAAGCACGATCCTGTCGCGCTTGCTGCCGCCGTGCAGCAGGTCTTCAGCTGCTCCCCGAGCTTGGACACACGACGTGACCAGGATATGGCGGAGCGAATCGCTCAATCTGCGGCCATGCGCGCTCAAACGCTTGGCCATCAGGATGTTCAGGCAACTTACGCTGCGATGGCAGAGTTCGTGCGTCGCGTAGCCGCCCTACCGGGGCAACGCACCATTGTGTTGATATCGTCTGGCTTTCTTTCGCTTTCGCAGGACGAGAGAACCTTCGAATCAAGGGTCATGGATCTGGCAGCCCAGTCGAACGTTGTAATCAGCGCTCTGGACGCACGAGGGCTGTATACCTCCGAATTGACAGCAAGTGAACGCAGCCAGGGATCGATGACCACAATGCAGCTCAAGGCCGATTATTACCGAAGTTCGATGAGGGCTAACGACAATGTGATGGCCGAACTGGCCGACGCGACCGGAGGCACGTATTTTCACAACAGCAATGATCTGGATGCCGGACTGAAGGCGGTCACAACTTTTCCGGAGTGCGTCTATACGCTTGAACTCACACTCGATGGCGTAAAGCAGAATGGCTCATTTCATCGTTTGAGCGTGAAGGTGCACAGAGATGGTGCGCAGTCGCGGGCAAGGCATGGTTACTTCGCGCCGAAGCTGGATAAAAAGACAAAATGAATCTGCAATGCGATCCTCGTTCCGGCTAGTGTTGTACCGGGCTCTTATCGCACATACTCTTGATGCGATGGCACAAAATAAAAGCGCGGGCACCTCTTTGTTAGAGAGATGTCCGCGTGAGACTTGCTTTAAGAGAAGCTTTGAATCGGAGCTGGGCTATGCCGCAGCGTCGTCGGCACCGGGCTCGTTCTTTTCCTTCTCCAGCGCCTCTTCCATCTCGGCGCGCTTCTTGGCCTTGATGTCGGCGCGCTTCTGGCGCTTCTCGTCTAGTTGCTTCTCGGCTCCGAGGAGCTCGATGAAGGCCTTCTCTGCGCCGTCACCCTTCTGGAAGCCGGTCTTGACAATGCGGAGATAGCCGCCTTGGCGATCGCCATAGCGCGGAGCCACAGTGTCGAAGAGGCGTTTGACGGAGTCGTCGGTCATCAAGAACGCGAGTGCCTGCCGGCGTGAGTGGAGATCACCCTTCTTGCCCAGGGTGATCATCTTTTCTACGAGAGGACGAACGGCCTTCGCCTTGGCCACGGTAGTCTCGACGCGGTCCTCGATAATAACGGACGTGACCAGATTGCGCAGCAGAGCGCGGCGGTGGCTAGTGTTGCGTCCGAGTTTAAATCCTGCATTGCGATGGCGCATGATGTTGCTCTCTTTCGAAAATTTCTATGGCCGCAAGTTTCGTGCGGCAAAGCTTCTCAGACTTGCATTCCAAACAAAGTGGAGGCCGGCCCGTGAGAGCCAGCCCCCGTTCTCGCTTAGAAGTTTTCCGTTTCTGTCGGCAGCATCATGTCCACGGAGTCGAGCAGCTCGTCCTCGTCGTCAAAGCGGCTGAAGCCGGCAGCGAGCGCAGCAGAGGGGAGAATGCTGGTTGGTCCGGGAACGGCGTTGCCGTTTTCGTCGATCTTCATGCCCAGCGACAGACCCATCTGCGCCAGGATTTCCTTGATTTCGTTGAGGCTCTTGCGGCCAAAGTTCTTGGTCTTGAGCATCTCGGCTTCGGTCTTCTGCACGAGCTCGCCAATGGTCTGGATATTGGCGTTCTTGAGGCAGTTGTAGCTGCGAACCGAGAGCTCCAGTTCTTCGACCGAGCGGTTGAGGTTGTCATTACGAAGCATCATATGGCCTGCTTCGCCGTGACCCTCAGCCTCGATTTCCTCTTCGAAGTTGATGAAGATGTTCATGTGGTCCTTGAGCAGCTTGGCAGCCAGGCCGAGAGCATCGGCAGGCAGAACAGCGCCATTGGTCCACACATCGAGTGTGAGCTTGTCGTAGTCGGTGATCTGTCCGAGACGTGCGGCTTCGACGAGGTAGTTCACACGACGAACCGGCGAGTGGACAGAGTCAACAGGGATAAAGCCAATACCAAGGTCGGCATCGAAGTTCTTGTCTGCGGAAACATAGCCGCGTCCACGCTTGAGGCGCATCTCCATGTCGAGACGGCCACCTTCAGAGACGGTCGCGATGTAGACATCCTTGTCGAGAATCTCGACGTCGCCGTCGGCCTCGATCATGCCTGAAGTCACAACACCCGGGTGGTCGGCGCGCAGATAGAGGGCCTTTGGGCCTTCTCCGTTGAGCTTGAACGGGATCTGCTTCAGGTTCAGGATGATGTCGGTCGCGTCCTCTACTACTCCAGCGATGGACTGGAACTCGTGCAGCACGTCTTCGATGCGCACGGCGGTAACCGCCGCGCCTTCGATCGAGCTGAGCAGGGTACGGCGAAGGGCGTTGCCAATCGTCGTACCAAAACCTCGCTCAAAGGGTTGAGCGCTGAATTTACCAAACTTCTCGGTAAGTGTCTCAGCATCGACTGCCAAACGCTTGGGCTTTTGAAAACCTCTCCACAACATTGCTTGATTCCTTTTCCTGCGCGGGATGTACGCCGCGATGCATTTTGCGACGGCCACGCTGGTTGTCTTCGATTGATTGGTTAAGGAGGCCGGTCGCCCAGCCACCTCTACTGCGATTTACAAGCTAAACCCTTACTTCGAGTACAGTTCGACGATGAGCTGTTCGTTGACCGGCAACGCAATCTCGTCGCGCTTGGGCAGCGAGATGATCTTGCCGCTTAGGTTCTCGAAGTCGATCTGCAGCCATGAAGGCGCGTGGTTCTGAGCCGCGTAGTCACGAGCACCTTCGACCACCACCAGCTTCTTAGCGTTCTCGCGAATGGCAACAGTGTCGCCCACGCTTACCTGATACGAAGGGATGTTCACCTTGCGGCCGTTGACTTCAACGTGGCCGTGGCGAACAATCTGACGGGCCTGACGGCGGCTGATCGCGAAACCTAGACGGAATGCGACGTTGTCCAGACGACGCTCGAGCTGCTGAATGAGCAGGTCGCCGGTAACGCCAGTCGCCTTGTTGGCCTTCTCGTAGTAAGCGCGGAACTGGGTCTCGAGGGTGAAGTAGATGCGCTTCGCCTTCTGCTTCTCGCGCAGCTGCAGGCCATAGCCCACGATCTTGGCCTTGCGACTCTGACCATGCTGGCCGGGAGCGAAGTTGCGCTTCTCGATCGGGCACTTGTCGCTGAGACACTTGGTGCCTTTGAGAAAGAGCTTGGTGCCTTCGCGACGACAAAGGCGGCATACGGGGCCGGTGTAACGTGCCATGAAATCTCCTGACTTCGGATGTCGGCCGGTTTACAATCCTGGGACTATCCCAAGGAGCTTCTTCCCGGCCCTATGTTATGAGTTCGCGACCCTTGTCGGGCGTCGAACCAATTCACCACGGCAGTTAGGGCAGATGCCCGCCAACTCCGTGAAACATTGCTCGCAAAACGTGCATTCGTAACTGCAGATGAACGCTTTGCCATCCGTGGCGAGCGTTGTGTTGCAACGCTCACACACGGACCTCATCTCAAGCGCCATTAAACTCGGCGACGCTTTGGCGGACGGCAGCCATTGTGCGGAACCGGCGTAACGTCCCGAATCGAACGCACGTCGATACCAGCTGCTGCCAGCGCACGAATTGCCGACTCACGACCTGAACCCGGACCGGAAACGCGCACATCAACAGCGCGAAGACCGTGATCCCGAGCTGCGTTTGCCGCGTTCTGTGCTGCCTGCTGGGCTGCGAAGGGAGTTCCCTTACGCGACCCACGGAAGCCGAGCGAACCCGAGCTCTTCCAGCTCAGTGTGTTGCCGACCGGATCGGTAATCGTGACGATCGTGTTGTTGAACGTGGCCTGAATGTAAACCAGACCAAACGGCACATTCTTTCGCTCACGCTTTTTGAACTTCTTGTTCTTGCTCGCTTTTCCAGCGGCGCTAGCCTGTTGCTTTGCCATTAGGTCTTCGTCGCTTTCTTCTTGCCGGCAACGGTGCCCTTACGGGGTCCCTTGCGGGTGCGAGCGTTGGTGCGGGTGCGCTGGCCGTGAACCGGCAGCGAGCGCTTGTGGCGCTGTCCGCGATAGCTTTGGATGTCCATTAGACGCTTGATGTGCATCGAGACGTCCTTGCGCAGATCGCCCTCGATGTTTCCCTCATCTTCGATCACCTGACGAATGTGGTTAACCTCGTCCTCGTTCAGATCCTGGACTTTCTTGAAGGCATCAACATTCGCCTTCTGCAGAATCTTGAGTGCACGCGGGTTACCAATCCCGAAAATGTACGTAAGCGCGATTCGTGCCTGCTTGTTGCGGGGCAGATCGACGCCAGCAATACGTGCCATGTGCTTCCTTCTCTACTTCGGTTGTGTGCCTCCGGCCTCTATCCGGTCCGCACTTGGTGAAACGGTGTTCCTCCGGGGTTCTTCGCAAGCCTTCTACGGGCTAACTCGCCCCTGGGTTTGAATACATCTACCCGATGGAGGTTTCCGCGTGTATCGGGGACCTGCTTATCCCTGACGCTGCTTGTGCTTTGCGTTTTCGCAGATCACCCGCACTACACCGCGGCGGTGAATGACCTTGCACTTATCGCAAATCTTCTTGACCGATGCTCGAACTTTCATTTGACTAATTCCTCTTCCCCGCTCCACACCTTGGCAGAAGCGAAAAACTCATTCGAAATTCATAAGCGCGTAGCGCCTACTTGTACCGGTAAACAATGCGTCCGCGATTCAGATCGTACGGACTTAATTCCACTGCTACCCGGTCGCCTGGCAGAATGCGGATGAAATTCTTCCGCATGCGCCCTGAAACATGAGCGAGCACCTGATGCTCGTTCTCCAGTTTCACCTTGAACATGGCATTGGGCAGGGTTTCCAGGACCACTGCCATTACCTCAATCGCGTCTTCCTTCGACAAACTTTGATCCGCTTCCGCCGAACCTCCGGTCCGGCCTGTTATCCCGAACTACTCGGTTAAGATCATTGCACCGGTAGCAGTTACGGCCACCGTATGCTCAAAATGAGCGCTCATGCTGCCGTCTTCCGTAACCGCAGTCCAGCCGTCCTTCAGCACTTCGACCCCCGGCTTGCCGGCATTGACCATCGGCTCGATCGCCAGCACCATACCTTCGCGCAGCTTCATGCCCCGGCCGCGTTCGCCATAGTTGGGCACTTGCGGATCTTCGTGCATGCGTGTTCCGATGCCGTGTCCGACAAAGTCGCGAACCACTGAAAAGCCTTCTGCTTCAACAACTTCTTGCACCGCCGCGCCAATATCTCCCAAGGTCGCACCCGGCTTTACGGTCTCGATGGCAGCCTTGAGCGATGCCTGGGTCGCGCGCAGAAGACGCTGCGTCTTTTTATCGATCTTCTCGCCCACTGGTACAGTGATCGCCGCGTCCCCGTAAAAACCGTCTACAATGGCGCCACAGTCAATCGAGACAATGTCGCCTTCCTTCAAAATTCGGGCCTTGGATGGAATGCCATGAACTACTTCACTGTTCACCGAGGTGCACAGGACGCATGGGTAGCCGTGATAGCCCTTGAACGCCGCCTTTGCGTCGAGCTTAGTGAGCATCGATTCGGCAGCGTTCTCGAGATCCTGCGTGGTGGCGCCGGGCTTCACCTGATCGCGCACGTGGTTCAGCACCTGCCGCACGACTTGTCCGGCGCGTCGCATGTGCTCCACTTCCCGCGATGATTTCAGAATTACTGCCACAATTTCCTTCCGCTTCACCTTACTGCCGAACAGCTAAAGCCAGAGAAACAACCGGCTAAGCCGCGATTCGCAAACGCTCTACCGCAGACACAATTGCGGCGGCCACATCGGCCACCGGCTGATCCCCATCCACCTCAGCAAATCTGCTCAGCGCACGATAATGCTCAACTACCGGTGCGGTCAGGCTCTGGTAGGTGCGCATCCGCCCCTCGAAACAGGTTTCTGTGTCGTCGCTTCGCTGAACCAGCGTTGCGCCCTCTACATCGCACACGCCCTCATGCACAGGCGGTTGCAGGTAGATATTGTATATCCGCTGGCAGACAGGGCAATTCCTGCGTCCGGAGACACGGCGCAATAATTGATTATAGTCAACTTGAATGCTGACTGCAACCACCGGCAGGGAGATCGCGCCAACCCTCGGGTTTGTTTCCTGGGCTTTGGCCAACCGCTCATCGAGCCAGGCGGCCTGGTTCAGGGTGCGGGGATAGCCGTCGAGAATGAATCCCCGAACCGTGTCTGGCTCAGAAAGCCGAACAGCGACCATCTGGTTGACCAGATCGTCAGTGACTAGTTCGCCCCGAACCATAATCTCGTGAGCAAGCTTGCCCAGTTCAGTTCCGCTGGCAACGTTGCCGCGCAGCAGATCGCCAGTCGAGATCTGGGGGATTCTCCAGAGTTTGACCAGCTCCTTGGCTTGGGTTCCCTTGCCTACCCCGGGAGCGCCTAAAAGTAGGATTGGACCCGGAACGATGCCAGTGCTCACCGACGATCCACCTTCGTTGGGGATCGAAGAAACAGCCGTTGCCATTACCAGGTCTTCCTTCCGCGGATGCGCCCGGAACGCGGCGAGAAACCGTCATAGTGACGCATAATCAGCTGCGACTCGATTTGATTGGCGGTATCCATGGCCACGCCTACGACGATCAACAACGAAGTGCCGCCGAAGTAAAAATTGAGGCCCATGCCGTTCGTGATCCAAGCCGGCAGCCGTTCAAAGAATCCGCCGACGAGCCAGAGATGGTTCAGATGGAAGCCCGAGATCAGGAACGTCGGCACCAGCGAGATTAAAATCAAGTACAGCGCACCGACGAGCGTAATTCGCGTGAGGATGTCGTTGATGTAATCCGAAGTGCGGCGTCCCGGGCGGATGCCTGGGATGAAAGAGCCGGACTTGCGCATGTTGTCAGCGATGTCATCTGGACGGAAGACAATCGAAATATAGAAGTATGCAAAGAAGATGATGGCCGCCGTGTAGAGCACGATCCACCATGGCTCGCCGGATTGCAGGTTCCGCATCACAGCCGACAGGAATTTGTTGGACTGCACAAATCCGACCTGGCTGATGAGCAGAGGAGCCGACAAGATCGAGCTGGCGAAGATGACCGGCATGACGCCACCGGAATTCACCTTGAGCGGTAGATGCGAGCTGATGCCACCCATCTGGCGACGGCCTACAATACGACGCGCAGACTGTACAGGGATGCGGCGCTCAGATCGCTCGACATAGACGATGAAGGCCACGAGCGCGACCATGGCCGCAAGCAGCAGCAGGACTGCGACCACCGTAAAGGAGCCCCAGGCGTTGGTGCGCACCTTGTCCGCGATGTTGGCGATGCCACGGGGCAGTCCGACCACAATACCGGTAAAGATGAGCAAACTCATACCGTTGCCGATTCCGCGATCGGTAATCTGCTCGCCCAGCCACATGATGAAGGCGGTACCTGTGGTCAGCGTCAGTACGGTCAGCAGAATGAATGCCGGCGCGGAAATGATAACCATGCCCTGACTGGTAAGGCCGAAGGCAATCGCGATCGACTGGAAAGCCGCAAGGATCACGGTCAGATAGCGGGTCCACTGCGTAATCTTGCGGCGCCCTAGTTCGCCTTCCTTTTGCAGCCGGGCCAGCGGTTCGTAGACCACCGTCAGCAGCTGGAAGATGATCGACGCCGTGATGTACGGCATGATGCCCAGCGCGAAGATCGTAAAGCGGCGCAGGCTGCCGCCGGAGAACATGTCCAGCAAGCCGAGCGCGGAACCACCCTGGGTATGGAAGAACTGGTCGAGCAGCTTGCTGTTGACGCCGGGCGTGGGCAGTTGTGCGCCAAGGCGATAGATAGCCAGCAGTCCCAATGTGAAGAGAACCCGCTTGCGCAGGTCCGGTACACGGAAGATATTCAGGAATTTTTCCAACATATGTTTAAGAAACCCGCTCCACGACTACTAGACCATCCTACCCCCGTCGGCTTCCGGCTGTCCCGCCGGAAAGCCTCCAGGAGCGAAGTTATTCGGCTGCCGCAACGGCTCCGCCAGCGACCAGAGCCTTCCCGCCCGCCTTCTCGATTTTTTCCTGGGCAGACTTGGAGAACTTGTGCGCGCTGATGGTGATAGCCGCGGTCAGTTCGCCGTTGCCGAGAATCTTGATGAGGGCCTTTTTGTTGCTGGCGAGGCCGAGCTTCTTGTAGTCGTCCAGCCCGATCTCGGTGACGTTCTTTTCGGCCGCGACCGAGGCGATGCGGGTCAGGTTGATGACCGTGTACTCCACTCGGAAGATATTGGTAAATCCACGCTTGGGCAGGCGGCGGTGCAACGGCATCTGGCCGCCTTCAAAGCCACGCATCAGGCTGGAGCCTGAGCGGGATCCCTGACCCTTGTGACCACGGGTAGAGGTCTTGCCCATGCCGGAGCCCATACCGCGGCCGACACGCTTGCGCCCGGTGTTAGCCTTCTTGGGGGCGCGCAGATTAGATAGATTCTTTGCCATGATTTCCTCGCTCATGCGCCGGGGACGTGGTGTCCAGCCGACTCGCGTTGTGTAGGAGCGAGATCAGATGACTGACCCCGCCCACCTGAATTAGTCCTCAAGAATCCGGACCAGGTGCGGAACGGTGTTGACCATGCCGCGAACGGACTCATTGTCCACACGCTCAACAACCTGATTCAGCCGCGTAAAACCCAGGCCCTTGATAACGAGCTTGTGCTTAACCGGCGTCGAGATGGCCGAGCGATAGTACTGAATGCGAATCTTTTTGCTGTCCGCCATGATTAGAGCTCCTGTACAGTCTTGCCGCGCATCAGGGCCACATCAGCCTTGTCGCGGAGCTGGGTCAGCGCGTCGAAGGTGGCCTTGATCACGTTGTGCGGGTTCGCAGTGCCGAGGCTCTTGGTGAGCACGTTCTGCACGCCCGCCGAGGTCATCACCGCACGTACAGCGCCACCTGCGATCACGCCGGTACCTTCCGGAGCCGGCTTCAGCAGCACGTGTCCGGAACCGTAACGGCCCAGCACCTGATGCGGAATCGTGGTTTCAGTCAGGTTGATCTTGACCAAGTTCTTCTTGGCCGATTCGATTCCTTTGCGGATCGCCTGAGGAACTTCCTTCGCCTTGCCGGAACCATATCCGACCACTCCGGCAGTCGCATCGCCCACCACGACCAGCGCGGCAAAGGACATGTTCTTGCCGCCCTTTACAACCTTGGTCACGCGGTTGATCGACACTACCTGATCGGTCAGCTTGAAATGGTTGGCGTCGAGTTTCTTTGTAAATGCCATTGCTCTTCCGTGTCCTTCCAGGAGCCCTCGCAGGCCCGTGAACCCTTTGCTTAGAATTCCAATCCGGCTTCGCGCGCGGCGTCGGCCAGCGCTTTGATGCGTCCGTGATACAGAAAGCCGCCGCGATCGAAGACTACCTTCTTGACACCCTTCGCGATGGCTTGCTCGGCAACCAACTTGCCTACTTCCTTAGCCGCGGCAATGTTACCGCCTGCGTTGATCTTTCCGGCCAGCGTGGACGCGGAGACAATCGTCTCGCCCTTGGTATCGTCGACTACCTGCGCGTAGATGTGATTGAGCGAGCGGTACACGTTCAACCGCGGGCGCGTCGCCGTTCCGGAGAGCTTCTCGCGAATGCGGGAGTGAATCCGTGTGCGAATCTGATTTCGTTTCGTCTTTGCAATCATTGTCGTTTCTTCCTATCAGCGGAGCCGCCCTGCAACTCCGTTCGGTTAGCTATTACTTGGAGCCCGACTTGCCGGCCTTCTTCTTCAGCTTCTCACCGGTGTAGCGAACGCCCTTGTTCTTGTATGGGTCCGGCTTGCGCAGCGACCGCATATCCGCCGCCACCTGGCCAACCTTCTGCCGGTCAATACCGGAGATGCTCAGGTGTGTCTGCTTGGGATCGATCGTGACCTCAATGCCGGTGGGCAGCGGGAACTCGATCGGGTGCGAATATCCAAGGGTGAAAACCACCATTCCCTTGCCCTTCATCTCAGCGCGGTAACCGATGCCGACGATGTCGAGATCTTTGGTCCAGCCCGCGGTCACGCCATGCACCGCGTTGAAGATCAGAGCGCGGGTAAGACCGTGGAAAGCCGCGGCCTTGTCGCTATCGCGGTTCACATTGAGAACGCCGTCACCCTTTTCGAGGGTAATGCCCGGCGCGATCAGCGCGGAGACTTTGCCCTTGGGGCCTTCGACGAGCACAGTGTTGCCTTCGACGGTGTACTTCACGCCGGCGGGCAACGGAATCGGTTTCTTGCCAATACGCGACATTGTTTCTTATCCTTTTGCGGCTTGCGAGTCCCGGATCAGATTACTCCGCCGTTCCACTGCAGCCTTGAGGGCCACGCCCTCAGTTACAACCAAACTTCTTCAAGCACAACAACCACCGGACAAGCCACGCCGAAGGCGTCCGCCGACGCGGCAAGCGTCACCAGACTTCGCAGAGAATCTCGCCGCCTACACCTTCACGGCGTGCCTGGCGGCCGGTCATAACGCCCTTGGGGGTAGTCATGATCGAGATACCCAATCCGCCCTGCACACGCTTGATCTCGTCGCGGCCGATGTAAACACGGCAGCCGGGACGCGAAATGCGGGCCAGATCACGGATGGCAGCTTCAGAGCCGGTGCCGTACTTCAGGTACACGCGCAGGATTTGCTTGCCTTGCTCTTCCTGGGTCTTGTAGTTCGAGATGTAGCCCTCTTCCTTGAGGATGCGGGCAATCTCGGCCTTCAGCTTCGAAGCTGGAACATCCAGCTTCTGGTGGCGTGCGCGGATTGCATTCCGGATGCGCGCCAGAAAATCTGCTACAGGGTCGGTCAGACTCATTCCTTCTCCTTCATCCCCCGTTCGCTCGATCAACTGCATCGAGAACCTGCGGGGATGTCTTGCTGGCTCGCGGGCCAGATATTCTTCAAACCACCGGACGAGTTATCCGTCCGGCCAAGGCTTACCAGCTGGACTTGACCACGCCGGGAATCTCTCCCTTGTGGGCCAGGCTGCGGAAGCACAGGCGGCAGATGCCAAACTTGCGGAGGAACGCACGCGGACGTCCGCACAGCTGGCAGCGGTTATGTTGGCGCGTGCTGAACTTCGGCTTGCGCGCGTCTTTCACTCGTTTTGCAGTGGTTGCCATAATTCCTCTTCGTTCCTTCTTATGCGCCCGTCTTACGCGCCTTGCCGGAAGGGCATTCCGAACTGCCTGAGCAGCGCCCTAGCCGAGTTATCGTCCTTGGCGGTCGTCACGATCGTGATGTTCATTCCTTTCAGCTTCTCAACCTTGGAGTAATCAATCTCCGGGAAGATCAGCTGATCGCGTAGGCCGAGCGTATAGTTGCCGCGGCCATCAAAACTCTTCGTCGAAACACCGCGAAAATCGCGAACCCGAGGCAGAGCCGTCGAGATCAGGCGGTCCAGAAACTCGTACATCGCATCGCTGCGCAACGTAACCATGGCGCCTATCGACATGCCGGCGCGAACTTTGAAGGCCGCAATCGACTTCTTGGCCTTGGTGGTCACCGGCTTTTGACCTGTGATCTGGGCAAGATCAGCCACCAGAGGATCGAGCAGCTTGGTGTTCTGCGTCGCTTCACCCAATCCCATGTTCACCACGATCTTCTCGATCTTGGGCACGGCCATCACGTTGTCGAGCCCCAACTCCTTCTGGAGTGCGCCGCGAATCTCGCTGTTGTACTTCTCTTTCAGTCTTGCTGCTTTCCGTTCTGCCATTACTCTCTGCTCTCTTTCTTCCGGTCTGCGGAGTGGGCTTTTACAGCCCGTTTACCGTTACGGAAGGGATTGATTGGCGAGGATCCTTGAATCCATCCCAATCGGGATCACCTTGCGTGAAACCGCTTCACGCTACTTCTTGCTGCGAATCGGCTGTGCCGATCCACACTTGCGGCAGACACGAACCTTGCTGTCGCCGTCGACCTTGTATCCCACACGGGTCGGCTTGCCGCAGTTGGCGCAAATCAGCGCCACATTCGAAACATGCAGCGGAGACTCCTGCTCGGCGATGCCGCCCTTGGTGTTCTTGCCCGATTTCGAGCTGACGGTCTTCTTGACCATGCGCACATGCTCGACCAGGACGCGATCCTGATCGGGGAAGGTGCGTAGAACGCGTCCGCGCTTGCCCTTGCCGGCGCCCGAAACTACTTGCACCGTGTCGTTGCGATGAATATTCAATCCTGCCATTTTTCTCTCACCCGTCTTGCCAGCCGGCCCAAATTAGATAACTTCAGGCGCCAGCGAAACAATCTTCAGAAACTTCTTCTCGCGCAACTCGCGGGCAACCGGCCCGAAAACACGCGTCCCTACCGGCTCACCGGCCTCGTTGATCAACACCGCCGCATTCTCATCGAAGCGGATATAGGTTCCATCGCGGCGGCGATACTCCTTGCGGGTGCGAACGATAACCGCCTTGACGACCTTACCTTTCTTCACCGTTCCGTCGGGAGAAGACTCCTTGACCGCAGCGGTTACAACATCGCCGAGCCCGGCCTTCTTACCGGAAGAACCGCCCAGCGGAAGGATCACTTGCAGCTTTCGCGCGCCGGAGTTATCGGCAACCGCGAGCATCGTTCTCATTTGTACTGCCATATGCTTACTCCTTGGCCTTGCCGGCCGGGCGGACTTTCTCCGCTTCTCTCCCGACTACGCCTGAACTGGCTGACTTAGCTCGCCGACGGTGCCGTGTCTTCAATCTGGCTCAGCGATGAACGCCGCACAATCTCTTCCAGAGCCCAGCGCTTCAGCTTGCTCAGCGGGCGGCTTTCGCGAATGCGAACCACATCGCCCACACGCGCTGAGTTCTGCTCGTCATGCGCATAAAACTTCTTTGAGCTGCGCACGATGCGCTTGTACTTGGGATGAGCCTTGCGCATCTCGACTTCAACCACGATGGTCTTCTGCATCTTGGTCGAAACGACATTGCCCACCTTCTCATTGCGGCGAGAGCCCGTTTCGGGCGTTGCTCTCTGCGTATTTTCAGTAGTGGCCGTCATAACCTACTTGGCCTCCTTCTTGGTCTTTTTGGCCTTTGCGGGAGCAGCCGACACGGCCACCGGCGCTGCGCCATGAATCCCGAGCGCGCGCTCGCGGGCCACTGTCCTGATGCGGGCAATGTCCTTGCGCAGCTCGCGCAGCTTCTTGATGCCCTCATTCTGTCCCAGCTTTGCTTGGAAGCGAATGCGAAAGAGCTGCTCGGAGGTTTTCACCTCTTCGGTCTTCAGCTCGTCGTCGCTCCAGTTACGAATCTTCGTCAGTTCCATTTCAGTCTCTCCAGCAGGAGTTCCATCCACCCGCCCGATTGCAATCTCTTACTGTGCTGTTTCGGCCTTAGCTTCAGTCTGCTCGGCAGCGCTCTTGATGACGGCCGGACGCTGCACAAAGCGCGTCTTCAGGGGCAGCTTGTTGGCTGCCAGGCGCATCGCTTCCTGCGCGATTTCAGGAGTGACTCCCTCCATCTCGAAAAGGATCTTGCCCGGGCGAACAACAGCGGCCCAGTGATCGAGCGCGCCCTTGCCGGATCCCATTCGGACTTCAGCTGGCTTCTTGGTGATTGGCTTGTCTGGGAACAGACGCAGCCACACCTTGCCGCCACGCTTGATGAAGCGCGTCATCGCGATACGGCTGGCTTCGATCTGGCGATCGGTAATATAACCGCACTCCATAACCTTGAGCCCGTATTCGCCAAACGAGAGGGTCGAGCCGCGCCATGCCTTACCGCGCATCTTGCCCTTCTGCTGTTTGCGAAACTTGACCTTCTTTGGCATCAACATAGCGAAATCCTCTTCAGACCACTGTCAGCTTTCAGCTGCCAGCTTCTAGCTCTTACTTTTCCCTGCCGACGTTCCGTGCCTTGGCTCAAAACCAATGGCCGGAACTAACGGTCTACAACTGAAACGCGCCTGCGCCTACAACAGCCGGCTGACGCCGCTTCTGCTCGTAAATGTCGCCGCGGTAAATCCACGTCTTGACCCCAATGATTCCGTAGGTCGTGTGTGCTTCGGAGAAACCGTAGTCGATATCCGCACGTAGAGTGTGCAGCGGCAAACGGCCCTGCAGATACCACTCGGAGCGCGCGATTTCGTTTCCGTTCAAACGACCCGAAACGCGAACCTTGATTCCCTTGCAGCCGAAGCGCAGCGCCGAATCGACGCTCTTACGCATGGCACGGCGGAAACCGACACGCTTTTCAAGCTGCAGAGCGATATTCTCGGAGACAAGCTGAGCGTCGAGCTCGGGCTTGTTCACTTCGAGAATGTCGATAAAGACATCGCGGCCGGTGCGCTTGCCAAGCTCGGTCTTGAGCTTTTCAATCTCCGAACCCTTGCGGCCGATCACAATGCCCGGACGCGCGGTGCGGATGATGAAACGCAGCTTGTTGCCCGGACGCTCAATCTCCACCGAGCTCACGCCTGCAGCCTTCAGCTTGTCCTTCAGCTCAGCCTTGAGCTTTACGTCCTCGACCAACAGCTTCGAGTAGTCGCGCGTGGCGAACCAGCGCGAGCGCCATGGCTTGTTGATGCCGAGCCGAAATCCATAAGGGTGGACTTTCTGTCCCATACTTTGCCTCTCGAATCCTTCTTGGGCCTACGCGGCCGACTTGGTCTTGCGGGTAATCTTGGTTGCTTTGCTGGTAGCCTTGTTGGCCGCCTTCTTCGCGGGCGACTTGCGTGCTGCCTTTAGTGCGTCGTCGACCCGGGTCACGAGCTGCTCGCTTCCTGCACGCTCGGCCACCGAAACAACGATGTGCGTAAGACGACGCTGATAGCGGAAAGCCCGGCCCATCGGAGCAGGACGGATCCGCTTCATCCGTGGACCATCATTGGCAACCGCCGTCTTCACGATGAGGTTGTCTACATCCAAGTCCAGGCCACGCTCATCGGACAGATACTTCGCGTTGTCCAGGGCCGAGGTCAGCACCTTGTGAATCACCGGAGCAATTCGCTTCTTGGTGAATGCCAGGGTCTCGAGCGCCTGCTGCACTCCCTTGCCCTTGACCAGGTTCAGCACCAGCCGCGCCTTCTGCGGCGACACACGCTGGAACCTCGCCTCTGCCCGAAATTCTTTCGTCTCGACTGCCATCTTTGCCTTCCTCAGCGGACCTGCCATTCGGCATTCCCGTTCCTAATCCTTAGCGGGCTTTCGCTCCGGACTCAGCTGCCTTCTGGGTGTGTCCCTTGAAGGTGCGCGTCGGAGAAAACTCACCAAACTTGTGTCCCACCATGTTCTCCGTCACATAGACCGGAATGAACTTCTTGCCGTTGTGCACAGCAACTGTGTGACCGACGAACTCCGGGAAGATCGTGGACCGGCGCGACCAGGTCTTGATGACCTTCTTGTCGTTTGCCGCATTCAGAACTTCCACTTTCCTGATCAAATGCGCGTCCACAAAGGGACCCTTTTTCGTTGACCGTGCCATAAATCTCCCTTACCCTACTTCGCCCGGCGGCTGATGATGAATGCATCGGTCCGCTTATTGTTGCGCGTCTTGTAGCCGCGTGTCGGCTGGCCCCATGGGGTCACCGGATGACGTCCGCCGGAAGTCTTGCCCTCACCACCACCGTGCGGATGGTCAACCGGGTTCATCGAAACACCACGGTTCGTAGGACGAATACCCTTCCAGCGATTACGTCCGGCCTTGCCGATCGATACGTTCTCATGGTCCGTATTGCCCACCTGGCCGATCGTCGCCATGCACTCTACCAGTACACGGCGGGTTTCGCCCGAGGGCAGCTTGAGCAGCGCGTAATCGCCTTCCTTGGCCACCAGCTGAGCCTGCGCACCGGCTGAACGCGCCATCTGCGCGCCCTTTCCCGGACGAAGTTCGATGTTGTGCACCGTCGTACCGGACGGAATATTCTTCAGCGGCAGAGCGTTGCCGATCAGAATGTCGGCCTCAGGGCCGCTCATGATCTTCTGCCCAACCTTCAAGCCGACAGGCTGGATGATGTACCGCTTTTCGCCGTCCACGTAGTGGATCAGCGCAATGCGCGAGGAGCGGTTCGGATCATACTCAATCGTTGCCACTGTGCCCGGAACGCCGTACTTGTCCCGCTTGAAATCGATCAGGCGAAGCTGTTTCTTGTGTCCGCCGCCATGATGACGCATCGTGAGGTCGCCAGAGTTGCGGCGGCCACCACTGCGCTTGCGCGTAACAACCAGTGCCTTGTGCGGCTCGTTGGTGGTGATGTCATCGTTCACCAGCGATGTCTGGAAGCGAAGCGTCGGCGTAATCGGTCTGTATGTCTTGATTGCCATCGTCTGTTTCCTTAAGAGTCTCGGATTTCGCTTTCGCTCATCCGCCCCTTACGTTTCTCCGGAGCTCTTACTCAGCCCCGATAATCCTGCTCGATCCGTCATGCCAGGAGTTAATAGTTGCTTACGTACTCCGGCATCTTTTCGCCGGCCTTCAGGCGAACATACGCCTTCTTCCAGTCCGGCTTAAATCCTGAGAACTTGCCCCGGCGCCGCTCTTTGCCCAGCACGTTTGCCGTGCGAACATTGAGCACTTTCACCTTGAAGAGCGCTTCAACAGCCTGCTTGACTTCGGTCTTGCTCGCATTGGGAGCAACGTCGAAGACCAGCGTGCCTTCCGTTTCTTTCGCGGCCAGTCCCTTTTCGGTGATCAGCGGCCGGCGGATTACGTCGTAGAGGGTCGGCATTATGCAACCTCCTTCTGCGCGGCTGCAAGCTTGCGCTTGGAAACCGTCTTGATCAGCGACTCACCCAGCTGCTCAATCGCGGCCTTCGAAACAATCG
>Ga0206964_10016_pt1 | contig 53103 bp, 41 predicted proteins | sample Alteio_BWOrgHeat_25_FD_152980 | JGI IMG/M metagenome (GOLD analysis project Ga0206964, IMG submission 152980) | Enriched cells from forest soil in Barre Woods Harvard Forest LTER site, Petersham, Massachusetts, United States -... | ecosystem: Environmental > Terrestrial > Soil > Temperate forest >...
CCGCCCAACACGGCAAAGGTTGCACCGCCATCGCTGCTGCGCTCAACAGTAAAGTTGGTGTAATTCTCTTCATTCTCCGTCTTCCAAACTATTTGTGTGCCATCGTTCGATTTTGCGCCTGTAAAATTTAACAAATGCACCATTAACGCCGGGTTTTGCCGCATAACTATCTTAAAGCGGTTATCACCGAAACTTGCGGTATCGGCCAGGTCGATATCAAAAACATAGGTTGGGTTGTTTTTGATGTCCAGCGAATCAGCCTTATATTTATCCATCAGCCAGATATCATACAACTTAGGTATTGCCTTTAAATCGGCGCGCATAAAAGTATAAGTGCCAGCCTCGGTTGCTGAAACTGACAGGGGTATGGTTAATGGCGCCTTCTGGTTGGGCAACGGTACCCGGTTTATGGCTAATTTAACGCTGTCGCTTGATATACTCGCCAGGGTCTCCGGCGCGCTCGCGCCCGGAAAGTATTTGGCATCTTCATAAGGGCTATATTTTTCGCTGGCGGATGAATTAAAGAAAACCAGCATATCATCATTGTTTATCGAGTCTTTTTGCAACACCAGCCGCATGTATTGAGGCACCGTAGCTGTTGCGGGCGTGCCCATTAACAGGTATCCTGAGGCAGGCTGCGCGGTTGCCTTTGCGGTTTCGTAAAAGGTGATCGTGGAGGCATGGTTAACCGCCTGTACAAAAAACCCCTGGCCGCTGGCTATAATATTGGCATTCGTACTGCCATTTGCTACGCCGGTACTGCCCTTGCCAATGCCACCGTCACCCTTCATATAGGTATTGTATTGATTGGTAAACGGGTTAAATACCCAAATGGTGGGTGCCACGTTAGCCGTGGTTGTACTACCCGATGTAGTTGTATTTACAACAATACCCGTAGTAGATGTGTTTGATGCATTGTAAGTTTCCCAGTCAATTGATGATGGGTAGGGGTTACCAACGAGGTTAAAGCCCCGAACGGCCGCATTATTTTGTAAAACGCCGTTATAAGTGGGATTTGCTTCGTACTTTAAGCTTCCACCGCCCGATACCCAGTTCTGTGCCTGGTAGCTGCCCTGGTTCAAATAGCCTATAGCGGTAAATACTGTGGCATCCGGGGCAACGTATGGGTAAGTGGTTTTGCCGGGGCTTGTTCCAATCGAAGTTGTGTTGCTGCCCCTAAAGAAAAAGAAATAACCTTCACCAACTGAAATTTTAGGTGTCGAGCCATCAGACAAACCTGTAGTAAAGTTAGTCTGATCTGTAATATCAGTAACGCCAACAAAATTGCCACTTGTATACGTTTGGTTGCTTGGCGTAATATCTTCCCGGTAAAAATAAATGGTGGGGTTACCATAAGCCGTTGGCGAATTGAACGTACTAGGAAAAGAATATCCGCCTTTTGCCCCGGTCACAATGCCGCTGGTAGCCAGGTATTGAAGGTCAACAGGGTAGGTGTTTGTCGATCCGGAATTTGAGGAGACGGTGTTAACCGGCGAAGACATTAACCGGTAATTGCGGTATACCCAGCGGCCGGCACTGGTAGTGCTTCCGCCTGATAAATAACGCTGAACTTTAAAGAGACCGGGACACGTCGACCCTGATGGTATTTGGTATATCGTTGCAGAACTGTTTGCATCAGATATCAGCGTAAAATGGCAACTGGCACAAGCCACATCATTATTAACCTGGCAATTGCTGCATGCGGCATCGAATTTTATAATAGATCCCGATCCCAGATTAAAACTTCCGTTATAAGTGGTCGGCGTTATGAATGCGGATGTATTTTTAATATCACCCCGGGTGCCCGCTAAAGTTATGGTACAAACCGACGAGGTGCCCGAGCCGGCATTGAAAGTGCCATAATTATAAATGGTATTGTCCGAAGCGCCTGCTATCATGGTTATGGCATTTGCCCCGGTTGTTGCATTAAACGTTCCATAGTTATATAGTTCCTCATTGTTGCTGGCTGTATATGATATGAGTGAACCACCATTCATATTAAAAGTGCCTGTAGGGTTATTGGTTATGGAGCAAGGGTTAACATCCAAATAAACGGAAGTTGAAAGCATGTTGAATGTGCCGCTGTTAATAAGCGAACTTGAAGTGCCTAACAGGTATATACTGGAGGATGTGCAACTAAAAGTAGCGCCGGTTTCGTTATTTATTTGCGAGGTTGAACCGGTGTATAATAGCGATGTGGTGAAGTTAAGGGTGCCATAGTTAAATATGCCATTCCCGCTGTTTGCTGCCAACGTAATATTTGCACCTGTAAACGAAACCTTGGTGGTAGCATCGGTGGCCGAGCCACAGTTTAAAAAATCACCATTTTGGAAAGTTAGGAAACCAGCAATCGAAACCGCACCTGCCCCCAGAAACGTTAGGGACGAAGAGTTTGAACCAAGTGCTATGCCCGACCCAACAGTTACAGCTTTACCCGCAGTATTTATAGTTAGTAATGTTGTACCCGAAGTTTCGTTGATGTTGGCCAGCGAAATAGCTGAAGTTAAAGTAACGCTGAAAGTGCCGCCTGACGGGAATACCGCAATGTCAGACGATGACGTTCCCGGGTAGGAACTGCCGCTTGAAGGCGTCCAGTTTGAACTTAGATTCCAGGTGCCGCTAGCCCCACCTTTCCAGGTATACGTAATTGCCGCGCTGGCGCTTGTCACCAAAAACATAAAAGAGAACGCCAGAAAGAAGAAAAATACTCGTTTTCTCAATATTTTCAATTCAATTAGTAAGATTAATTAAGCTATGATTTGCAAATATTCTATAAAAGATCGCGAGTTGTTAACATCTGTTCTCCACATGATGTTAACAAGTGTACGAGCTACACCACTTTCTTTTGCTAAAATATAATGCAAAACGTCCCTTTTACGAAATGGTATTTTAAAAGGTTTCAAATAATCATACTCTTTGGGGGAATAATTTGAGAGTCAGGCACTTCCCGGCTTTGGAATTTGGATGATATAAAACCGTCAAAATTCTGATATATTGTACCCGGTAAAAAAAGCAGGATTTTCAACCCGAAAAATTGAAATTCATTTTCTTTAACCGGATGTTTTTTACCTGTTAAATACTTCAATATGAATAAAATTTACACAGCATTTTTGATATTAATTTTATTGCTGTGTTTTGTAAACGAAACATTCAGTCAGCAAAAGCTGGTTTCCGATTCAAAAAGGAAGGATTTGACAGATACTTCCATCGTATTGAATAACCGGTTCCTTGCAAGCCACCAGAAGGCGCTCGCACTGGCTAAAACATATGGATGGCCAATAACGAAACGAAAAAAAAATGGCGGATTGGTTTTGCTGCAAGGGATCAATAGCCTTGGTTTCCCGATCTATTTAACCACTTACGACAATATTATTGCCGCAGCCACTACCCAAACCAATGCGGTACAGCCCGGAGGTATTTTGGGGTTAGACCTTTCCGGATCAAGCGCTTTTTTAAATAATAAGCTGGCAATTTGGGATGGTGGGGAGGTTGACAAAGCTCACCAGGAATTTGCTGGGAAAGTCATCACACTCGAAGATAATGTACCCATAGCCGATCATGCCACCCACGTGGCCGGAACAATGATAGACAAAGGCGTTTATCCGCCGGCTAAGGGAATGGCATTTAACGCGGCCACGCTGCATTCTTACTATTTTGAAAATGATGTGACCAAAATGACAGCGGCCTCGCCTGATCTGTTGCTCTCCAATCATTCGTATGGTGATGAAGCCGGGTGGAATTTTAATGATGATCAGAACCGTTGGGAGTGGTATGGTTTGCCGGGCGATACGGTTGATTATAATTTTGGTTTTTACGATACCCGCACCCAGCAATTTGACCAGGTTGCGTTTAACGCACCTTATTACTTAATTGTCGAGTCGGCGGGTAACGCACATGATTATCCGGGTCCGGCAGTGGGGCAGGACTATTATGGTTACCTCAGCGCTACTAACCAAACCATAGTCGACAAGGGGCCCAGGCCTGCAACCATCAGCAGTAATGGCGGATATGACGTGATCAGCACTACCGGAAACGCAAAAAATATTCTAACCGTCGGTGCAATCAACCCGCTGCCTTACGGGCCCGCCAGCAGTAAGGATATTTCAATAGCCTATTTCAGCAGCTGGGGGCCGACGGATGATGGGCGGGTAAAGCCCGATATTGTGGCCGACGGCGTAAATGTAACCTCGGCAGGTATAGCAAGCCCCAGTACTTATATTACCCTTTCGGGGACATCAATGGCTGCACCAAATGTTACGGGGTCGCTTTATCTTTTGCAGGAGTACTACGCCGAAAAACACAGCGGAACTTTTATGCGGGCGGCCACGCTGAAAGGCGTAGCCTGTCATACCGCGTTTGATGCCGGTAACCCCGGCCCCGATTATATTTACGGCTGGGGCCTGCTCGACATGAAAAAGGCTGCGCAGGCGCTGACGGATAACGGTGCAAAAAGCCTTGTAAAGGAAACTACCCTAACACAGGGGCAGTCGCAGACCTATAATGTAACTGCGTCGGGTGATGGGCCGCTATCTGCTACAATCTCGTGGACCGACCCCGCCGCAACGCCTACAAAGGAAGGAACTATCAACAGCCGTACGCCGAAACTGGTAAACGACCTGGACATCCGGATAAGCGATGGCTCGACTACTTTTTATCCCTGGATCCTCGACCCGGTACACCCTGCTGCCACTGCAAAAACCGGCGATAATAGAATTGATAACGTTGAACAGGTTTTTATCCCCGGAGCTGTGCCCGGTAAAGCTTATACCATTACCGTAACCCATAAAGGTACGCTGAAAGGCGGATCACAGGATTATTCGATCATTGCTACCGGGATCGGCGGGAACGCCTATTGTGTTTCGGGCCCTTTATCCAGCGCCGATTCGCGGGTGAATAATTTAACGCTTTCAAATTTGAATTATACGCCGCCCGCTGGCTGTACCACTTACTCAAATCATACTGATCAAACCATTCAACTGGAACAGGGGAAAACTTACCCATTAAATATAACATTGGGTACCTGCGGGGCAAACTTCAATAAAGCAGCTAAAATTTATGTCGACTGGAACGGGAATGGTGTTTTTGATGCTAATGAGTTGGTTGCCACAACGACAGTGATCAATGGTCCAGGTACCTATAATACAAATATAACTGTTCCGGTATCGGTGGTTCCGGGCAATTATAGCGTGTTGCGTGTTGTGTTGACGGAGACAAGTGATACTTCCGTGATCACACCATGCGGAAATTATGCCAAAGGCGAAACCCAGGATTACCGGGTGCAGTTTTTACAAACGGGTACCGATGCCGGCATCGCTTCCATTGTACTTCCCGATTCAACCGGTACATGCGCCGGCAATACGCTGGTAGCCGTTATGATAAAAAATTACGGGAGTCAGCCCATCAGTAATGTCCCGGTTAAGGTTGTGGTTACAGGGCCGGGGCAAACGGTTACTACCATCAATCAAACTTACATCCCGCAGCTTCAACCGCAGGAACAGGAAGAATTTGTGCTGAACGGTTCGTTTACTGCAGTTGCCGGGGGCGTATACAATATTACGGCTACGACAAACCTGGCAAACGACCCCATCAGCACCAATAACCAGGCAACCGAAAATGTTACTATCGGGTCGCCTGGCTCAATAGCCGGTCTTTCTGCCTTTTATTGTACAAATACTGCAAATTACCAATTGTCAGGCTCGGGCGATGGTGAATTACTGTGGTACCAAAACCTTACCGACACCATACCCTTTGCCTTTGGCTCACCGGTATTTACTGCCCAGGCCCCGGTAAATGGTTCCTATTATGCGGGCTTGAACGATTTTAAAGGAACCGTGGGCCCTGCTACAAAGTATGCATTTGCAGGCGGCGGCTATAACCAGTTTACACCTTATATTAATGTAAGCACCCGCATTCCCATTATTATCGAAAGCGCCAGGCTGTATATCGGCAACCCCGGCAAAATAACTTTTAATGTCGCCAACATCGATGGCGAGGTCGTATCATCAACTACCATAAACGCAGTTGCTACCCGAACCAACCCTGGCCCCGGCCCGCAAGACGATGATCCCGCCGACCAGGGCGCCGTTTACCCGCTTAACTTATTGTTGCCCTCGGCCGGCGCCTATACCATTACTGCGGTTTTTGACAGCACGGCCACCATTTACCGCAGTAACACCGGCGTAATGGGTTACCCATTCAGGGTAGGCGATGTGTTTAGCATTGATGGCAATAATGCAACATCCGCTACCGACACGGCCTATTATAAAAACTTTTACTATTATTTATATAATATCAAATTGCAAAGCCCGGGTTGTGCAGCGGCCGCAAGGCAATCGGTTACCTTAACAAAACCTGTAATTACGCTTAACGGCACGGTACTCACCTCCAACCTTTCGGCCGGTAACCAGTGGTATTTGGATGGTAAGGCAATTGCGGGCGCCACCGGCCAAACCTATATCCCAACCAAAAGCGGAAATTATACGGTAGATATTACATTAAGCACCGGCTGCGTGATGGTGTCGGATAATTTTATTTATGTGGCTGCCACAAACCAGGGCAGCGGGAGCGATATTGGCCTGGTAGTCTATCCGGTGCCGGCAAGCAGCCAAATGACTATTATTTTTGCTTCACCGGCAAACAGCAGCTTAAACATAAGCCTGATAAATGCTGCCGGCCTAAATGTTTATTCCAGCCAGCAAAATGTAGCGCAGGGAAATTTTTCTACTACGGCGGATGTATCCAATATACCGCCCGGCACCTATATCCTGAAAATATTACTGGGACAAAAGGCCTATTACGATAAAATTGTGATCGGTCGTTAGAGATTAGTTAATTAGAGACTAGAGATTAATTTTGCAGGGTTTGATGCCAACCCGTCTTCTTAATCTCTGATTAACTAGTCACGTTGCTAAACTTAAAGCTACAAGTTTCTGACTAATCTCTAATTAAATAGTCTCTAATCTCCAATCAATTAAAAAGTATACTTCAAGCCCAAGCCTGGTGCAATATCAAAAAACGGACCGGTGGCCAGTTCAACCCGGGGGTTAAGATCAAGGCTTACCGCGATCGGTGCATTTGGAATTCTATATTCAAGCCCGATAACGCCGTCAACACCCAATAAAATATGGCTTTGATTATAAGTTTCGTTGCTGCCATCATAGGTTTGGTAAACGCCGCTGCCTTCAGCGCCGATATGACCGCCTGCACCATAATAAAATTTCAGTTCGTGTACGCCGAATGCTTCCTGGTGGATCTCGTACAAACCGGTAATTACCACCCCATGGGCCCTGAAACCCAGTTCGCCTTCGAGGGCAATATCAGGCGTTGTAAAATATTTAATGGAAAATCCATTTTCATAACCGCCAAATTTTAGGCCCGCGGCGGTCTTGTAATCCTGGGCCTGCGTTTGCTTGCCGATAAGTAAAATTGAAACTAAAAGAAGGGAACTGAATAGTAATTTTTTCATGAGTAAATGTTTTGCTTTAAACGGCAAAAATGGGTTTTTATGCTTTTTGATTAAAATTGAAAAAAAAATTGGCTTATAATACATTGGTTTTCAGTGATAAAAAATGAACCAAAACTATCTAACGGGATACACAACGCACGGCCCGGTATGGCGCGCATCAGAACGATGTATAAAGATCAAAAAAACATTGCCGGTTGATCCGGTGAGTGATTCACGAAAGGGTGTACCAGGTGAATCACCTGGATCGCTATTTTTTGTAAAATACTAATAAACAATTATTTACACAAAAATCATGAATCAGTTTGAATCACCATTTTACGCCAAAAGCCTGCTCAGGGTGTTTTGCGACATGCTCTATCGTAAATTCAAAAGTCAAATACTTTCAGTGCTGCACAAGGCCCCTGCGCTTTTGACCTGCCCGTAAACTTGCCTAAAATAGGGCAAGCGTTCCATTTTTACACGCGGAACACCTGGAACGCTGTGAAACATACTCATTATCAGGTTATTAATATTTTTCCAATCAGTAAATAATTGATTATCAATATATGAATTCCCGCGTTTGTGCCAGGGTGCCTGAATAGGGTGCAACTGTTAAGCGGCACCTTGACAGGGCCGGTGATCTGCAGACAACCAGCGTTAGGGCAGGTTTAGTTAATTTATCAAACATTAATAAAGCTAGAATTAAGTTTATTGCTGTATTTGCTATAAATTAGCAGGATGATGACTTTAATGATGAGCAACGGTTTAATAGTGAACAGAATGGCCGCAAAAAGCCGGTTAGTTCCTGTCGGCATTAAAAAGATCATACCAAAACTGGCCCTATTTTTTTTGTTGGTGATTGTTTTTCAATGCTGCCGGGCGCAGGTTAACGGCCAGTATCGCAAGGGAATGGTGGTGTGCGCTACGCCAAATGCCGCGCAGGTTGGGCTGGATATATTAAAAAAAGGTGGCAACGCGGTTGATGCGGCGGTTGCTGTCCAATTTGCGCTGGAAGTTACTCACCCCGAAGCCGGCAATATTGGCGGCGGCGGTTTTATGGTTTATCGTTCGGCATCAGGCAATACCAATACGCTTGATTTCAGGGAAAAGGCGCCGGCATCGGCCAGCACCAATATGTTTTTGGATAGCGCCGGCAACGTAGTGCCCGATATGAGCCTCGCCACACGCCAGGCTTCTGGCGTCCCCGGCTCAGTTGACGGCATGGTTGAGGCACACAACAAATACGGAAAACTAAAATGGGCCGACCTGGTGCAGCCGGCCATCCACCTGGCCCGCAATGGTTTTAAGATCACCAAAAAACTGGCATCGGCGCTTAACTACGGCAGTGCACATTTTATTAAACTTAATCCCGGCAAAAGTTATTTGTTAAAGGAAGGCGGCTGGAAAGAAGGTGACCTGTTGGTACAGCAGGACCTGGCCAAAACGCTTGAACTGATCCGCGATAAAGGCCGGGCCGGTTTTTACAGCGGGTTGGTAGCCGACGAGATAGTTGCCGAAATGCAAAGCGGCAACGGTAAGATAACCAAAACTGACCTCGAAAATTACCATTCGGTATGGCGTAAAGCTATAACCGGGAATTATAAGGATTATAAAATAATTACCATGCCACCGCCCTCAAGCGGGGGTATCGCCCTGCTGCAGCTATTGCATTCAGTTGAAAAATACCCGCTGAGCCGTTGGGGACATAACCAGGACTCGACCTTTCAACTGATCGTGGAAGCTGAGCGCAGGGTTTATGCCGACCGTTCGAAATACCTGGGCGACCCTGATTTTTATAAGGTGCCGGTGGATAGCCTGCTGAGCCCCGCATACAACGATTCAAGAATGAAAACCTTTAGCTGGAATGCCGCTACTCCCAGCTCGGCTATTGCGCCGGGGACTTTTGTTGGTTACGAAAGCGACCAGACCACGCATTATTCTATTGTTGATGCTGATGGCAACGCAGTATCCATAACTACGACGTTGAATGATTCATTCGGGTCGAAAATATTTGTAAAGGGGGCAGGGTTTTTGCTAAATAACGAAATGGACGATTTTAGTTCGAAACCGGGTGTGCCCAATATGTTTGGCCTGGTAGGCGGCAAAGCGAATAGCATCCAGCCCGGCAAAAGAATGTTATCCAGCATGACGCCGACTATCATCGAAAAAGACGGCAAGCTATTTATGGTTGTTGGCACACCGGGTGGCGCTACCATTATCACCTCGGTATTTCAAACAATATTAAATGTAACTGAGTTTAACATGGATATGCAGCAAGCGGTGGATGCCAAACGCTTCCATCACCAATGGTTACCCGACTTGGTTGAGGTGGAAAAAGATGGCATTACGGCTGATGAAAAAAGCAGGCTGGAACAAAGAGGCTATAAAATTGCGGCCCATGGCCAAATCGGCAGGGTAGATGCGATACTGATAACCAAAGACGGCTACTGCCAGGGCGGCGCCGACCCGAGAGGGGATGATACGAAGGCGGGGTGGTGAGAAGAAGTTCGTGGTTGATGGATCATAGTTCATAGAACGAAGAACAGATTCCGGCAGCTACTATGAACCATCAACTATGAACCATGAACTAAAAAATGTAAGTTTGCTCTCTATGCAAAGCAGCGTAAAACACCAGGAAACCATCGATTATTTTTTAAAAATTGTTTGGCAAAATGTGGCCAATAAGTATAACGCATTGGTTACCGAATTTGGCATCACACAGTCGATAGGGTATTTGCTGATCAATATTGATGAAAAGGAAGGTACCACGGTTTCGCAGGCGGCTACTTTGCTGGGATTGAAATCCACCAGTTTATCGCGGATGCTGCGCCAGCTGGAAAAATCAGGCCTGATCTACCGGGAATCAAACGAAGGGGATAAACGTTCGGTTAAAATATATTTAACACCGCTGGGAAAAGAGAAACGTCACCTGGCCCGTGGCCTGGTAAAACAGTTTAATAATTACCTCAACGCCCACATCAGCGAAAACGACAAAGAGTACCTGATAAAAATGCTTAAAAAGATCAATCAATTGACGGGTAGTTTTAAGCCTGAGCCTCTGGGGTGAGTTGGGGAAGTCCGAAAGTCCGAAAGAAATGGAAGGTATCGTCAATAGGACAACATTCCAACTTTTCAACCTTACAACATTCCAACAACTTAATCAACCAACCCCACACGTTTCCCTCGATTTCACCGTTATTACACTACAAAACCAGGTGGTAAAACCGTGATTTTGTAAGCGTTGCGGCTTATTAAGTGTTAAAAAATGTTAAGCTGCTGTTTTTGAATTATAAAAGAATAAATTTGCCGATTGAAAAATACCCGTGTGCGCCCGGATTTTATAAGGCTGCGCGGGGATGCCGGCAAATGAATCCCGATAATTATTTACTATCGTGACAAATAAAAGGCAAACAAACTGTATGGGACACCACATGAACAGGGTACTGTTAGTTGCATTACTTTTTTGGGCCTGCGTAAGCAGCTGCACAAAAACGGTGGACGTTCAGGCCCAGATAAATGCCCAGCTTGTAAAAGATGACCAGGTAATTGGCACCTATTTAAAAAATAACAATATCACAGCGACTGTGATAGATTCGGTGGCCGGTGCGCCAACCGGTATTTATTTTAAAATAGATACACCCGGAACAGGAACTGGATTGTTTACCAGCGCTAGCCAGGTAACCGTTGGATGGAAGGCCTGGTATATAAAGCCGGATGCAACGTTGAGTTCGGTCATACAGCAAACGGACATTTTTCATCCCTCATATGTCTTAGGCGAGACAATGAGAGGCTGGCAGTTTGGGTTAGAGAATTCGAAAATGGCCGTTGGCGGGGTGATCACACTTTATGTGCCTTCGCATTATGCATATGGGCCATTTCCACAGGATTCGCTGCATGTGCCTGCCAATTCGCCGATGGTGTTTAACATCAAACTATATAATATAACAAATTAATAAAAAGAACGAAGCATATAAGCAACCGAATAAAGTACAAATGAAACAATCCATATTTTCTGTTTTAATAATTTCTATAATAGGCGTAATTCTTTCAACAGGCATGACCTCATGCAGAAAAGACAAATTTCAACCCACTATTAAGCAATACGATTCCATCCAAATAGTTAATTACATTGCTGCCAACAACCTTACCGGCTTTCAAAGGGATATGATAGGCGGTGATACCACAGGGATGTATTATAAAATACTAAGCCCCGGATCTGGCACGCCTATACAATATTCCGACAAGATTACATTTGTTTATACGGAGCGCACCCTGGATGGAACGTATGTAACATCCGATACCATTGCCAACCATTACTACGATTATGTAGGTCATCTTTATACCAACCACTTTCCGCTGGGCTTGCAAACCGCTGTTTATAACCTGCTGAAATATCCCAATGCCAGCATGCGCGTGCTGATACCTTCGCACCTGGCCTATGGTAAGGACGGTACAGGCTCGGGCAGCAGCCAGGTAGCCAATAACCGTATTGCCGGTAACGAGAGCCTGGATGTTTATGTGCATGCAATAACTGATTTTGCTGCGTATGACGAATCGGTTATCAAAAACTATTTAGCGGCAAATGGATTGAGTGGCTACAGCACAACCCCCGACGGAATACATTACAGCGTATTAACGCCCGGGACAAATTCAGACTCAATTGTTGATGCCAGTACAATTACCTGTACATATACAGGGCAGTTATTGAATGCGACTATTTTTGACGGATCTTATAATGGTACAAATATTGCAACATTTCCAATGGGAGCCTTTGCAACGCCTGGTAATGTAGAGGCGTTGGAAAAATACGCTGTAGCAGGAACGAAACTTTCTGTTATTCTTCCATCGGCACAGGGGTACGGCATAGCGGGTACCAGCGGAATTCCACCTTTCAGTTGTTTAAGGTTCACCTGGCAGGTGATAACTGTAACGCCATGATAAATGGATAATTAGCCTAACTCCGCTTGGCGATCACGAAGCGTTGTTACGTTGTTTCAATAAATTAGATCTTTTATATATTCTGTCCATTTGCAATTTTTTCGCCGCGTAAATTAGGCTTCCTGATATTTATTGCCTGACCTTATGCAAAGTGATTTTGAATGTTTCATCTAAATCAGTCAATAAAATATGATAACTGCTAATCTACCCTGGGTTGAATCTCCATTTTTTGAAGAGATATTAAAAACAAAAAAACTTACTGACGAACAGGCTAAACTGGTTAATGACTACCACGAAAACGGGTACGTAGTTGTACCGGGCTTATTGCCGCAATCGCTGATCGACAGGGTGAGGGACGATGCGGAGAAAAAAGCTTTTAACCCTGATTTCCCCCTTAAAACACAAAGGGATGCCACCAGGGTACAGGATTTTTGGCTGGTATCCGAAGCAACAAAGGAGCTTGCCGCCTATCCGCAGGTTTTGGACATGCTGGAACTGCTTTACGGAAGGCCGGTTGTGCCTTTTCAAACGCTGAGTTTTAAGGTGGGCACACAGCAACGGACACACTCAGATACCATTCACTTTAGTTCGCTGCCGGCAAGGTATATGTGCGGCGTTTGGGTGGCCCTTGAAGATATTACCGAAGAAAATGGCCCCGTGTTTTATTGCTCAGGTTCGCACCGGCTGCCGGAATACGATTTTTCCTATATCCGCAAAACGGCCGAAACCACCACGTATGAAAACTATAAGGAGTACGAGGATTTTATTGAAAAGATAGTAGCTGCCAATAATTTCGAAAAGAAAAAATTCCTGGCCAAAAAAGGCGACATGCTCATCTGGTCGTCAAATATTTTGCACGGTGGTTCGCCTGTTACCAAAGAAGGCGTAACGCGTTGGTCGCAGGTAACGCATTATTTTTTTAAAGATTGTTATTATTATACGCCCATGTTATCCAATATGGTAACCAAGGAGTTGTACCTGCGCAACGGACTGGTAAATATCAAAACCGGCGAAAAAGCTGAGCAGACCTATAATGGCGAGAAACTTAATGTAATAAAAACTGCAAAAAATTTATACAAACTGACTGCCAAAGATATTACTGGTCGATTATTGGTAGGCAGCATTAAAGGGATATTTAAAAAGAAATAGGATCGCCAAATCAACCCGATAGTGCTTCTTTAAAAACTTTTAAACAACGTTCGCGGGCGAAAGCATGATCAACAATGGGTTTTGGATACTTGCTGAAATCAGCATATTCCGGAACCCATTTTTTGATGTATTGCAGATCCGGATCAAATTTTTTCAATTGCGCATCCGGGTTAAAGATCCGGAAATAGGGCGCCGCATCCGTACCGCATCCGGCCGACCATTGCCAGCCGCCCACATTGCTGGCCATTTCGTAGTCCAGCAGTTTACGTGCAAAGTAACGTTCCCCCCAGCGCCAGTCAATCAACAGGTCTTTACATAAAAAACTCGCTACCACCATGCGTACCCGGTTGTGCATGTAGCCGGTAGCATTTAACTCCCGCATACCTGCGTCAACCAACGGGTAACCGGTTTCGCCTTTGCACCAGGCCTCAAATTGTTTTTCATCGTTCACCCATTTTATCCGGTCGTATTCCGGCTTGAAAGAATTGCCTGCGGTATGGGGGAAGTGATGCAGGATCATCATGTAAAATTCCCGCCAGATGAGTTCGTTCAGCCAGGTTTTTTCCTTAAATCCGTAGGCAGTTCGAGCGAGTTCGCGGATGCTTATCGTTCCAAAGCGCAAATGCAGCCCGATATGCGTTGTACCTTTAATAGCAGGGAAATCGCGCTTTTCGGGGTATTCGCTGATATATTCTTTATAGTGTATAGGCGGAAATTCTCGGTTGCTTTTTTCAAAACCCATCTGTTTTAATGAGGGCAGGGGTAACGCATCCATTTGAAAAAAGTTGCTAAAATATTTTTTGTTCGGATAGGCTTTAAAGTAGAAAGGTTTTATTTTTTGATACCATTTGCGGTTATAAGGCGTGTAAACGGTATAGGGCTTGCCATCGTCTTTCACTGCCTCATCCTTCTCAAATATTACCTGGTCTTTATAGGTATGGAAAGGAATGCCATGTTTTTTTAACAGATTTTCGATATCCGAGTCGCGTTCCTTAGCATATGGCTCATAATCGTGATTGGTATAAACGGCGGCGATTTGGTATTCCTTTAACAATGCGTGCCAGGCATCTTCGGCTTTATCGTGCAGCACACGCAAGCTGCTGCCGTGCCGGTGCAATTGTTGGTCCAACGCGGCAACTGTTTCGTGGATAAATGTAACCCGCGCATCATCCTTATCATCCAGCCGATCCAATATTTCCTTATCAAAAATAAAAACCGGCAAAACGGAGTTTTTGCTTTTCAGCGCATGGTACAGTCCGGCGTTGTCATCCAGCCGCAAATCGCGCCGAAACCAGAATATGGAAACGGGAGCCTTATTTTCCATAGATTTCCCTTAATGCTGCGCCTACCTCGCTGAATTTGAATTCATAACCCGCTTGCTCAATTTTTTTGGCCGATACTTTGGTACTGCCCAATACAATAGTGCTCATTTCGCCCAACAACAATTTTAGCAAAAAGGCGGGCACGTTGGGTAGCCATAAAGGTTTATGCAATTGTTTGGCAATGGCCTGCGTTAGCTGTTTATTGGTTACGGGGTTAGGCGTCACCATATTATAAACGCCCCCGAAGTTGTCGTTTTCAATAGCCATAAGATACATGCCGGTCACATCCTGCAAATGGATCCATGGGATCCACTGCCGGCCGCTGCCCAGCGGAGCGCCTACGTATAACTTTACCGGCATGGCCATTTTTGCCAGGGCGCCGTGTTTATCAAGCACTACGCCGGTGCGAAATTTGGCTATCCGGAGTCCTAAGGCCTTTCCTTCATCAACCGCCGCTTCCCATTCAACACAGCATTGGGCCATAAAATCAATAAAGGGCGGGCTGTCCTCGTACATCAACTCCTCGCCGCGGTCGCTGTAATAGCCGATGGCCGATGCCGAGATGACGGCTTTAACCTGGTGTTTTTTGGTTTTAAGCAGATCATAGATCAGTTCGATAGATTTGGTCCGGCTATCGATCATCTCCTTTTTCCGCTCGTCCGACCACCGTTCATCAGCAATGCCTGCCCCGGCCAGGTGAATGATCATGTCTACCCCATCAATGCAGTGTGCGTCGACCTGCCCTTTTGCTACATCCCACAAAAAGGTTTTTATCCGCGCATCTTTCCGCGGCGAACGGCTCAGATGACTTACCGTATAGCCTTTATCCAAAAGCTGTTCAGTAAGCGCGCTGCCAATAATGCCCGTGCCGCCGGTAAGGAGGATGCTTTTCTTTTGGTTCATAGTTGATGGTTCATAGTTCATGGTAGGATGGATTTTGGTTGATAGGCCATTGCAGCTACTATGAACTATGAACCATCAACCATGAACTACCTAAACATTCACGCTATCCACAACAACAACTTTACTGCAAAGGGGTTTTGCATAGTTATCGGCAAAATGTACGTGGGTTGGGTCAACCTGGTAGGCTTGCTGCTCATCAGGGCCATCAAATAATATTAATAGCGAAACATCGTACGAGCGGTCGATCACCTCGCGGAAAGTTTCGGCCGGCACGCCGATATGGATGTCGCGGATGTGCGTTATGGGCAGCAATGTATTTAAGCCGTCAATTAATTGTTGTTTATCGGCTTTATCCTTAAGCCAGAAATGAACGTGATGTACGAAGGTGTTTTTGAGGAGCATGGAGTTGGTGATTTTATTTGCTAAAATGCGAATAATTTGTGAGCCGCGATTTATCGCCCGTTTAAATGATAAAGATTTGACAACTCCTATTTTTCAAACAACGCGGCCAGCTTTTGAGCTGTCAACTCCGAGTAATCATTGATCACCAGGTTTACCGGCTGTAATTCAGCGGCGGTATGCCCGGTGGTTATGCCCACAACTTTCATCCCGGCAGTGTTGCCCGATTTAATGCCCGCCAGCGAATCTTCAAACACGATACACCTTTCTGGTGGAACGTTTAAGGCCTTCGCAGCTTTTATATATACCTGCGGATCGGGCTTTGGTTTGGTTACCATCGTTGAGTTGATGATCACGCTAAAATCATCCCGGATAGGGATATGATCAAATACAAAATTGATGTCTTCCTCAGTTGCGGAGGTGCCCATGGCGATTTTTACGCCAGCGTTTTTTAGTTCCGTTAAAAAATTCTCCAGCCCGTTTATCGGCTGGATGTGCGGCGCATATATTTTGCGGTAAAATTCTTCCTTTTCGTTCAGCAGCGCTTTAAGCTGGTCTTCATTGCGGCCCTCACCAAAAACCCGCCGGATAGTTTCTATAACGGGCACCCCGCTGACCACGGTATAATAGGTTTCCCGGCTCAATTCGCCCATGCCGTATTTTTTGTACAGCGCCTGCCACGATTTGAAATGATAAGGCGTGTTATTGATCAGCGTGCCGTCCATATCAAAAATGGCGGCGAACGTGTTAATTGTTTCCAAATCCCATGCTTTGTTTAATGCGCCCGTTGGTCGCCAAAAATCTGCCGTATTCAACCAGGTTATCGATAGGCGATCGCTGAAAAAGATCAAAAGTAACATTGACCGCTTTTTCAATCGCTTCATCGGTTTTTTCGAAACCGGTTGAGGTATCGTTTATCCAAAAATGTAACAAAAAAACCAATTGTACCCAAAGCGCGTCCTTATAGCGGTTGCTAAAGAATTTGCGCTCCGACAGTTCATTAGATTCAATGCCTTCAACAATAATATCATTGCAAAAAATATCAAACAGATCCTTTATTCCCTTAAAAATTTGCGGCGTCGCAAACGGTTTTGGCTGTTTTGTTACGGTATATATTACAAAACTGCGATTGCTTTTAAGCACTTCGAAAAAGCTGTAGAAAAAAGACAAGGCTTTTTCGCGGGCGGTGTACTGTGCCCAAACTTCCTGGTTCTTTATTTCGACGATGGTTTTTACTGCGAAACCCGTCCATGTGTTTTGCTCAATTGCGTCGAAGGAGGAAAAAAAACGATAAAATTCATCTTCGGGTATGTTGTTTTCTTTGGCGAATATATGAACGGATGGTGGCTGTTTCCCTTCGGAGAGTACAAAATCGGTATAGGCTTTCCGGATGTTTTCAACTGTAGCCATAAGTAGTGTTTTTAGTATAAAATTATAGTGTTGCTGTTTGTTAAATGTTACGCATATCTATAATTAACGAACTGTTTTTGGCGATAGTACAACTACATGGTTTTGTTACTCGCTCAGGAGCATGTGTTTATCCAATTGTGTGATAATTATGACTTCAACCACCTGGTTATAAAATTTAAAATGTTTAAGTCATGTCAAATATTTATTGCACATTGGCATCACAATTAAATAAATTGCAAATTTGTACATTGCAATTGTGTTTGTCCCCTTGATTAACAATGAGCGAAAAGACTATACTGGTATGGTTTAGGAATGATTTACGTATCCACGATAACGAGATATTGTTAGAGGCTGTGCGTAAAGCAGATAAGGTGTTGCCGGTGTACATTTTCGATCCTTTTTACTTCACCAAAAACGCTTCAGGGAATACAAAAACGGGCAATTTAAGGGCACGTTTCCTGTTGGAATCGGTCGCCGATCTGCGAAGAAATCTTCAAAACATTGGCGGCGAATTATTGATAAGGGTAGGTAACCCTGCTGAAATATTGCCTGCGCTTGCCGAAGAATACCATATAAACGAAGTATATCACCACCGGGAGGTAGCTTACGAGGAAACCGATATTTCGGAACAGGTTGAAGCGGCTTTATGGAAAATGAAGCTGAATTTGAAGCATTTTATTGGCCATACACTCTATCATAAAGAAGATCTGCCCTTCCCGATAAAAGATATTCCGGATAGTTTCGCTGTGTTTAAAAAGAAGGTCGAGCGTGATAGCACAGTGCGTCATCCCATCGGGACCCCGGATGTAATTCATACACCGGTAATCAACAATGCTGGCGGCTTGCCCACCTTGCAGGAATTGGGTTTGGAGGATCCGCAGGACGATCCGCGCGCTGCTGATCTGTTTCCCGGAGGCGAAACTTCCGCGTTGCGGCAGTTGGAGCAGTTTTTTTTTAATAGTGATCAGCTTATCGTAAATAAAGGTGCGCGGGCTGCATCTGTCAACACATTTTCGTCAAAACTTTCTCCGTGGATAGCACTAGGGTGCATCTCAATGCGGTATGTATATTGGGAGGTGATCAAACACAACCACTCCGCAAATTCAAACCAATATAATACCATCCTGCTCGATCTGTTATGGCGCGATTATTTCAGGTTCATGTTTAAAAAACATGGACAAAAATTTATCGCCGCCAAAAATCATGATGAAAATCATGATGAAAATCTTGATCAGCAGGCAGCTAACCAGGACGAGCTTTTTGAGAGCTGGAAAAATGGCGAAACCGGGATACCGCTGATCGATGCGGTTATGCACGAGTTGAATGCCACCGGGTACATCAATAATTACGGACGGCAAATTGTTGCCGGCTTTTTAGTGAACGACCTTAAAGTTGACTGGACCAAAGGCGCGGCTTATTTTGAAGAAAAACTGGTGGATTATTCGCCGGCAAGCAACTGGGGGAACTGGGCCTTCATCGCCGGCGTGAATGATGCCCGCGAGAGCCGCTACGTTATCGCGGCCAAACCCGTTGCCGACGTGGTGACAAACAACGACTTTATTGATACCTGGCTGCCACAGTTAAGTTAGCTGATAATGAGATCGGTTAGCATAAAAATGCCATAAAATAAATACAGGGATGATGTAACTTTTTCCGTATATTTATGTCTAACAATATTATGAACCCATTCGAACAATACACGGTTATTATCGGCATCCTTGCAATTCTATTCGAGGGGATCTCCTATCTGCGCGGGTTTGTCCAAAAACTTTTTCACCGGTCGGGAGAATAAACAGGATTGTTATTGGACGTTGCGGCTTGCTTTTAAAGCATCCGTCGCGCTTTTAACTCAATCAACGTAATCCAACTTAATCAACCCTAAACTAATATATTATTAATTAAATTTAAAGTTTACAAGCCGATATGCTTACTTTTGTACCGTTTTAAAGATTGGTTTCGCATGGATCGTCTCAATTATATTAATAGCGGAAACGCTGCCTACATAAATTCGTTATACGAAGCTTACAAGCAAGAGCCAGAATCCGTAGACTTCGGATGGCAAAAATTCTTCGAAGGTTTTGATTTTGGAAAAGATACACCGGCCGCACCGGTTACAGCAGTACCCGCTGAAGCTTCGGATCATTTTTTTAAAGAAATAAATGTACTCAACCTGATCGACGGCTACCGTTCGCGCGGGCACCTGTTTACCAAAACAAATCCTGTACGTGAGCGCCGCAAATATTTCCCCGGCAAAGAACTCGAAACTTTTGGGTTAGATGATTCCGACCTGGATACCGTTTTTCACGCAGGTGTGCAGGTAGGCCTTGGCCCCGCTACTTTAAGGGACATCCGCCAGTTGTTGGAAGAAACTTATTGCGAGTCGATAGGCGCCGAATACCGCTATATCCGCAACCCGATAAAGATCAAATGGTTTGAGGACCGGATGGAAAGCAAGCGCAATACCCCATCCTATAACGTTGAAGAAAAAAAACTGATCCTGAATAAGCTGAACGAAGCGGTTGTTTTTGAGAACTTTTTAGGGACTAAATTTTTAGGGCAAAAACGCTTTTCGCTTGAGGGAGCGGAAGCCGTGATCCCTGCGCTGGACTCGGTGATCCAAAACGGTTCGGAGCTGGGTATCGAAGAGTTTATCATCGGCATGGCCCATCGTGGCAGGTTGAATGTGCTGACCAATATCATGGAAAAACCTTATAAAGAAGTTTTTTCGGAATTTGAAGGCAAAAACTTTGACGAAGATACCCCATTTGGCGGCGACGTAAAATACCACCTGGGCTATTCAACAGATATTGTAACGCCAAAGGGCAAAAAGGTGCACCTAAGCCTTTGCCCCAACCCTTCGCATTTGGAAGCGGTGGACCCGGTTGTTGAAGGGCTAACCCGCTCAAAGATCGACTTTAAATATAACGACGATCACTCCAAAATAGCGCCCATATTGATTCATGGTGATGCTTCGGTAGCTGGGCAGGGTATTGTTTACGAGGTGTTGCAGATGGAAAAGCTGGACGGTTACCGCACCGGTGGAACCATCCACATCGTTATCAATAACCAGATTGGTTTTACTACCAACTATAAAGATGCCCGCTCAAGCACCTATTGTACCGATGTGGCTAAAACGGTTTTATCGCCGGTTTTTCATGTGAATGGTGATGATGTGGAAGCGATGGCTTACGTAGTGAACCTGGCCATGGAATACAGGCAGGTTTTCCACGAAGATGTTTTTATCGACTTGCTGTGTTACCGCAGGTATGGACATAACGAATCGGACGAGCCTAAATTTACCCAGCCGGTTTTGTATAAGGCCATAGATGCCCACCCTAATCCGCTGGAGATCTACAAGCAAAAACTTTTGGAAGAAGGCAGCGTTGATGCAAATTATACTGCCGAACTGGAAAGAAACTTTCGGGCCGAGCTGCAGAAAAATTTGGACGAATCCAAGTCGCAGGATCGAATCACTGAAACTGTGCAGATGTTTGAAGGTGTTTGGCAGGGGATGCATATTGCCAGCACCAGGGAGTTTTTTGCCCCGGTAGACACCGCCGTACCAAAAGAAGAATTGCTGGAAATTGGTAAAAAAATAACTGAACTGCCGCAGGGAAAGGAATTTTTCAAAAAAATTGAAAAGCTTTTCGAGGACCGGAATAAAATGGTGACCAAAACTCATGTGTTCGACTGGGCCATGGGCGAGTTGTTAGCTTACGGCTCATTACTAAAAGACGGGCACCCGGTTAGGATAAGCGGCGAGGATGTTAAACGTGGTACTTTTTCGCACCGGCATGCTGTGTTAACACTGGTTGACTCAGAGGATGAATATACGCCACTTGATACTATTGGCGCCGAGGCTAAATTCAGCATTTTTAATTCTTTACTATCCGAATACGGCGTTTTAGGCTTTGAATATGGCTATGCCATGGCTAACCCCAATGCGCTTACCATTTGGGAAGCGCAATTCGGCGACTTTTTTAACGGTGCCCAAATCATCGTCGACCAATACATCGCCAGCGCCGAAACCAAATGGCAGCGTGGTAATGGTTTGGTAATGTTACTGCCGCATGGTTACGAAGGCCAGGGCCCTGAGCATTCATCTGCCCGTGTTGAACGCTTTTTAGAGCTTTGTGCCGACAGTAATATCCAGGTAGCCAATTGTACCACGCCGGCAAACCTTTTCCATATTTTAAGGCGCCAAATGCTGCGCGATTTCCGTAAGCCACTGATCATATTTACGCCGAAAAGCCTTTTACGCAGCCCTAAATGCGTTTCAAAACTGGAAGAGTTTACCCACGGTAAATTCCACGAACTGATTGATGACGAGTACGCAGATCCCAAAAAAGTAAAACGTGTTTTGCTGTGTACCGGTAAAATATATTATGACCTGCTGGAGAAACAACAGGCCGATAAGCGGAAGGACGTAGCTATCGTCAGGATCGAACAATTATACCCTACACCGCTGGTGCAGATCTTAAAAGTAAAGGCCAAATATAACAGGGCAACGGAATTTATTTGGGTGCAGGAAGAGCCTGAAAATATGGGCGCGTGGCCATATATTTGCCGTAAATTCCATAACGATAAATTAATAAACCTGAATGTAATCTCGCGCAATGAAGGCAGCAGCACCGCTACCGGTTTTGCCAAACAGCATGCGGCACAGCAATTACTGATCGTGTCGAAAGCGTTTGAAACACCGCCCGGAAAACAGGTTAAAGCAGCCGTGAAAGCAGTGGCTGAGAAAATGGCAACGGCAGGTGCGGATTAAATTAAAGTCTTAAGCCGATAGTCGAAAGTCTTAAGTCAATTTTTTGTGACTCATAACTTCGGGCTCAAGATTTTCGACTTATAGTACCAATTATAAAATACAAAAATTAAACCATGAGTTTAACGATCAAAGTTCCGCCGGTTGGCGAATCTATTACCGAAGTAACCTTGTCGAGCTGGAAAAAGAAAGACGGCGACGAGGTTAAAATGGATGAAGTAATTGCTGAGTTAGAATCGGACAAGGCGACCTTTGAGCTTACCGCCGAAAAAGCAGGGATATTAAAAATAGTCGCCAATGAAGGCGATACACTTGCTATCGGAGCCACGGTTGCTACCATCGAAGAAAATGGCAATGCACCTGCGGTTGTAAAAGAAAGCGCTCCGGCTGCACAACCACAACCGGCCGTTGTTGCTACTGCACCCGCCCCGGCGCCAACCAATGGTGTGCCGGTAGCTACTGCGCCTGCTTCAACCGGATCGTTACAAGTTAAAGTTCCAACTGTTGGGGAATCCATTACCGAAGTAACCCTATCGCGTTGGATAAAAAAGGACGGCGATACCGTTGCCATGGATGAAGCCATAGCTGAACTGGAATCGGATAAAGCCACATTTGAATTAACTGCCGAAAAAGCCGGCGTTTTAAAGACGATAGCTAAAGAAGGGGATACGTTGCCAATTGGCGCCGTGGTATGTACAATTGAAGTGTCGGGTAAAGCAGCAGCGGAAAGTAGCACCAAAGAAACTGCTGCTTCACAACCTGCCACTGCCACTTCTTCTACCTATGCATCCGGAACACCATCACCCGCTGCTGCTAAAATATTAGCCGAAAAGGGCGTTGATGCAAAAGCATTAAGTGGCACAGGCGTAGGGGGCAGGATCACCAAAGAAGACGCCCTGCTTGCCGAAAAAGTATCCGAAAATCCGCAAATAAATAAAGAAGCGCAAAGCCAGATAGCCGAATCGGTTGCCAGGCCAGCCGCTCCTGCTCCAAAAGTTGAAACCGCAGCGCCAGGTTCGAGGACCGACCGCCGCGAAAAAATGTCGTCGTTGCGCAAAACAGTTGCCAAACGTTTGGTTGCGGTTAAAAATGAAACGGCAATGCTGACCACTTTTAATGAAGTGGACATGGCGCCAATAATGGAACTGCGCGCTAAATACAAAGATAAATTCAAAGAGAAACATGGCGTTGGCTTAGGCTTTATGTCATTCTTCACCAAAGCGGTTTGCGAAGCGTTAAGGGAATGGCCGGCTGTAGGCGCACGCATTGAAGGCGAAGAGGTTGTTTACAGCAATTTTGCTGATATTTCGATTGCCGTATCGGCACCTAAAGGGCTGGTAGTGCCGGTTATCCGCAATGCCGAAAGCCTTAGCCTGGCCGGTATTGAAAAAGCGGTTGCTGCATTAGCAGTTAAAGCCCGTGATAATAAATTAACCATTGAAGAAATGACTGGCGGCACCTTCACCATTACCAATGGCGGTGTGTTCGGTTCCATGATGTCGACCCCGATCATCAATTCGCCGCAGTCGGCTATATTGGGTATGCACAATATTATTGAGCGCCCTGTGGCAGTAAACGGACAAGTAGTTATTCGCCCCATGATGTATGTAGCATTATCTTATGATCACCGCATTATTGATGGTCGTGAGTCGGTAAGCTTCCTGGTAAGGGTAAAACAATTACTGGAAGACCCGGCGAGGTTGCTGCTTGGCGTGTAAGCTATTTAAATAATTGAATATCGAATAATGAATGTCCAATATCGAATGTTGAAGTTTTTCTTCATTCGATGTTGGACATTCGTCTTTTAATACAAGTCCAAAATTCATTGCCGTTGGCTTCAGCCAACGGTTAATGGTAAACAAACGGATTGACTTCAGCCAAAATCAACTGCCCCGCACAATCTCAAGGCTTGCTTCAATTCAAAATTCATTGCCGTTGGCTTCAGCCAACGGTCAGCGATAAAAAATGGCTTTGGCTTTAGCCACAACTAGCCGCCATGTATAGCCTCAAGGCTGATCATCCTTTATCAGCTTCCACCTATATCTTGTCATAAATTCATTCACCTCATCAGCAAATGATTTCTTTGAATGGTGTTTTTCCTGATTTTTTATGTACCCCACAACCGTTGGTACCTGCGACTCACTCACAGACACCGCAAAATAATCATCCTGCCAGCTAAATCTTTCTGATGTCAAATTATTTTTATTGATCCAAAACGAAGATTCGCCTTTGATAAGCTGAGTTACCTTGGAGATCGTTTGATCTTTTCCCAACGATATGAGACAGTGTATGTGATCGGTGTAGCCATTTACAGCTTGTAGAAATATATCTTTCTCCCTGCAATTTTCGGCAATGTGCTTATAAAGATCATACCTAAAATCCTTTTGGAGCAATGGTTCCCGATCTTTAATTGAAAAGACGAGGTGAACCCAAATTTTAACGAATGACATAGTTCGGTTTTGGCTAAAGCCCTTTTCTACAGTTTATGATATTCCGTTGGCTGAAGCCAACGGCAATGAATTTCAAATCGACTGGCTAATCCGCCGGTTGACTCCAGCGACAAAATTGTCACATTAACCCACACAATCGTTCGCAAAAACCAATGGCAACGATTATTTACATCAACCCACTTATCCAATTAAACCCGATCAGGATAAAATACTGCAGGATCAGCACGCCATCTAAATAGAAAAAATAGTAGTATTCATTTTTCTCCCAGGTTGATTTAAAGATGAGCCAGCCAGCTAATAATACGGTTATGGAAAGGGCCCAAAAATCGGCATTGAAGCCATTATTGCGGAATAGAAATAGCAGTACTACATACCCTGCCAGCAATACCTGGCAAAATATATAAGCTTTTTTTTCGCCGAGGGCAACAGGAATGGTTTTGAGGCCTGATTGCTGGTCCTCAAAAAGGTCACGGATATCGAAAGGTACGGTCAGCGCAGCGATCAGCAAAAAACGTTTGGCGATGAGGATTGTCGTATCGCGCATGGAGATATTGGTGAGATGGAAATGTTGCGCCTGCATTATGGGCAATAGAACGGTGCTCATCGTCCACACCAGCGTGATCAGGAATTGTTTTAGCCCCGGAATATTGCGTAACCCGAATTTTTGGCCGCCAAGGGTAAACAGCGGGATGCTATAAGCGAAGGAAATTAGGCCCAAAAATATCAGCAGAATCCTCGATTCTGTCGACATTAAAAAAAACAATGGAATTAATGAAAGCAGCGAAACAATGGTAAAAGTGACCATTAACTGATAATGCGAAAAGAACCAGCGTACGCGTTTGTATTGAGATTGTTCGGGATGTGGGGGTTTCGTTGATAATATGCTGAAATTATAAACGCCAATAGTAGAAGTAAAAAGCAGCCATAAAACGGGGGCGGTTGGTTTCGAACCAATAAGGTAAAAAGTTACCAAACCCTGCGCTACGGCGCACAACGCCATAAAAACATTGCTAAAAAGCACAAAGTCAAAAACTGGCTGAAATATTTTTTTCATCATTTACATGGACAACAGGCCGCAATTTTTTTAGCTGTTAAGTTGTGATGGATCAGTGGCGGATTTTAATGTAAATATCGTAATCTCCGGCAATATTCCAACTCTTCCGCGGAACCCAAAAAAACCATATCCCACATTTACATAAATTTGCTGTTTGTCCTCGCGGTAAAAGCCGGCCCATTCATTGTAAAGGTACTCAACAGGGCTCCATTGAAAATGTTCTGTCCGCACACCAAATTGCATACCATGCGTATGCCCTGCAAAAACCATATCAATTTGCGGGTATTTTGGCAGCACTTGTGCACGCCAGTGCGAAGGATCGTGCGATAGCAGTAATTTAACCGGCAGGTCGTCGGTGTTTTTAACGGCAAGGTCCATGCGGCCATATTTGGGGAAGCGGCTTAATTCGCCCCAGTTCTCAATACCCAGGATGCCTATTTCTTCGTTGCCGATCTTTAACCTGCGATGCTCATTTCTTAGCAGGTCCCAACCCATATTTTTATGGGTTTGCACCAGGTCGTCCAGATTTTTTTGTTTGGCCGCCGGACTCGCCCATTCCCTGTAATCCCCGTAGTCATGATTTCCAAGGGAAGAAAACACGCCCAGGGGCGCTTTTACCTTGCTAAAAATGTCCTGGTAATCGCGCATTTCATTGGTTACTTCATTTACCAGGTCGCCGGTAAAAAATATCATATCCGGTTTTTCGCGCAGCAACATTTCAACACCACCCAAGACTGCCTTCTTATCGAAAAAACTCCCTGAGTGGATATCTGAAATTTGCCCCAGTTTTAAGCCATCAAATGCTTTTGGTAAATTGGGCAAATAAAGGTTGTGACGTTTTACCTGGTAATCGTACAGTCCGCTTTTCATGGTAAGCTTAAATCCGGCCAGCGGTACGGCGCCGGCCAATAAGCCCGCCTTTAATAAAAATTCGGAACGCGGGATAGCATCGGCATCCGGTTTTTTAACTTGTTGGGGTATTGCAGGTTTTTTTAGGATCCGGCCGCAAAATATCGTTAGCCTCCGAATATCGTCAACCACTAAAAACAGGGCAAAGCAAGCTTTAAATAGTAAGAGCCCAAAAAAAGAAACGACGATAACAAGCCTCAGGTCAAGGTCTATCTTTACATATACGGCTGTTAGCAGGGCGCTTAATAATAAACCGCTGACTGTCCACCAGATAATAAAAAACCATCGCTTACCCAGCCACCGCCATTTAGCCGACAGCTTGCGCAGTCCGCTAAAAACATAAACATCAACCAATAATACGATTACAATAAATAAAAACAGGTTAAGGGTTACGCCCTTCATACTCTCCGGTTAAAGTAAAACAAAATTAATAACGGTCGTCATCAATATCCAGGTCGTCGTCATCAGGCTGCAGGTTAAACAGGCTGTTAAACATGTCCGAAAATGCAAAGCCATTATCCAGGAAGCCTTTGTTTAACTGCGAAAACTCCGATAGCCCGTGCAAAACGAATTCCATCATCAATAGTTCCTGGTTCTCGGTTAAGCGGGGGTGTAGTTTTTTAACCAGGCTTTTCAATCCGCTGACAGCGTTAAGCGCCTTTTTATATTCAGCCAGCGGCAACTCATCAATAACGGCTAAATTATTGCCATCGCCAAACCAATTGATGATCTCGGCATAAGGATTTGGCGCCTTAGCCTTTTTTGTTTTTTCAGGATCGGGGAAAAACTGGAGCAGCAGGGTTTTGATGGCCTTGCCGATCAGGATATTGGCCACTTTGCCCGGGCCTTCCAGCTCGCCTTCGTATACAAGTTCTATCTTGCCGGTAATGGCCGGGATAACGCCAAGGAAATCGGAAATGCGGATAAACGTGCTTTTTTCGTTGTTGATCAGCATGCGCCGTTCGGCGTTGCTTACCAGGTTTTCAAATGCCGATATGGTTAGCCGTGCGGAAACGCCTGATTTTTTGTCGATATATTCTGAATTCCGTGCTTCAAAAGCGATCTGTTCTACCAAATCCTTCACCAGGTCGTCTACTTCGATAGCTGAACGTTGCTCCGGTGTTAAGGATGCTTCCTGTTGGGTGATTTTGCGCGAAACTTCAACTGTACGCGGGTAGTGGGTCAGGATCTGGCTTTCGATCCGATCCTTCAGTGGCGTAACAATGGAGCCGCGGTTGGTATAATCTTCGGGGTTGGCGGTAAATACAAATTGAATATCCAGCGGCAGGCGCAATTTAAAACCGCGGATCTGGATGTCTCTTTCCTGCAGGATATTGAATAAAGATACCTGGATCCGTGCTTGCAGATCGGGCAGTTCATTGATTACAAAAATGCCCCGGTGTGCGCGGGGGATCAACCCAAAATGGATCACCCGCTCGTCAGAGTAGGTAAGTTTCATGGTAGCCGCTTTTATCGGATCCACGTCGCCGATCAAATCGGCAACAGTAACATCCGGCGTAGCCAGTTTTTCGGTGTAACGTTCAGAACGGTGTACCCAGGCAATGGGGGTATCATCTCCTTTGGTAATTACTTCGTGATGGCCAAACCACGAGATCGGTTCCAAAGGATCATCATACAATTCCGATCCTTCGATATAGGGTACGTATTCATCCAGCAAATTTACCAGCAGGCGTGCAATTCGTGTTTTAGCCTGACCGCGTAAGCCCAGTAATAAAATATTATGGCGCGATAGGATGGCAGTTTGCAGATCGGGGATAACCGTGTCCTCAAAACCGATGATCCCTTCAAAACCGCCTTCACCGTGTTGTAATTGTTTGATCAGGTTAGCCCGCAATTCATCCTTAACCGACCGGCTTTTATAGTCCGTTTTTTTTAACTCGCCGAGGGTTCTTATATTTAATAGTTTGTTCATTCTTTTAATTTGGAAATTTGATGATTTGAAAATTTGAAAATGAAGAAGTAGAGCATCTTCAAATTTTCAAATTGACTCATCTTCAAATAAGTTTATGTACTACTGCTCACTTCGATCAGGTTCTGATCGGGATCGCGAAAATAGATAGAGGTTACTTTTCCGGTTGCGCCGGGACGCTGCACGATTCCCTCTATCGGGATGTTTTGGTTTTCGAGTTCAGTTTTTATCTGCTCTACAGATTCTTTCACTTTAAAGGCGATGTCAATTGCGCCCGGTGTAGGCGTATGGGCTTCCGGGGCAAACCGCATCCCTTTTTGGTGCAGGTTAAAGCGCTGGTCGCCAAATTTTAATGCCCTTCTCCTGGCCGAAATAATTTCGATCTCCATGCCCAAAATATCCTGGTAGAAGGTACAAGTTTCGTCAACGTCCTTAACGGTTAAAACCAGGTGATTGATACGGTCAATATTCATTTAGTTGGTCATTAGTCATTGGTCATTGGTGTGTTTTTAATCCGTACATCTTTTTTCTCATCTGCACATTTGCACATCATCTTACCGTTTTCCTCCGGTTCCGGATGTAATCCTCAAAAATATATTCACCCAAACCATTCAGCGAACTGTAAAAAGCTTTGCCGCCGTTTGTTTCGGTAAATTTACGTACAAATTGCTGCAGGTAGGGGTCCTTGGCGATCATAAATGTGGTGATCGGTATTTTAAGCCTTTTGCATTGCGCAGCCATGTTAAGGGTTTTGTTAACCACCTTCCGGTCAAGCCCGATGCTGTTTTTATAATATTTGGTGCCTTCCTTTAAACAGGTAGGCTTACCGTCTGTGATCATAAAGATCTGCTTGTTATGCGTTTTACGCCTGCGGAGCAAATCGGTAGCCAACTCCAGGCCGGCATAAGTATTGGTATGATAAGGACCAACCTGTAAGTACGGCAGATCTTTTAGCGTTATCGGCCAGGCATCGTTACCAAAAACAACAATATCCAGGGTGTCTTTCGGGTATTTGGTGCGAATCAGTTCAGCAAGCGCCATGGCTACTTTTTTAGCAGGGGTTATCCGGTCCTCACCATACAGGATCATCGAATGCGAAATATCGATCATCAGCACTGTTGAGGTAAGGGTTTTATAGTCCATTTCCTCTACTTCCAGGTCGCGTTCGGTCATCATAAAATCCCCGATGCCATGGTTAACCTGTGCGTTATGGATGGATTGCGTCATGTTGATCTGGTCCAGGCTGTCGCCAAACTCAAACTCGCGCCGCTCTGCATTTTTTTCATCGCCCTGGCCCGAAAGCGGCGAACGGTGATTGCCTTTGCCCGATTTTTTCAGTTTGCCGAAGATCTCCTCCAGCGCCGATTCCCTGATGCTTTGTTCTGTTTTGGCAGTGATATTAAAATTGCCTTTTTCATTATCTTCGGTCAGGTAGCCTTTTTCCTTCAGGTCGTCAATAAAATTACCCATCCCGTATTCGTTATTGGTAATGTTATATTGCTTGTCCAGCTCATTCATCCACGCCAAAGCCTCGCCGGCATCGCCAGCAGTGTAGTTCAGCAATTCCAAAAACAACTTTAGTAATTCCTCAAACCCGCCTTTGGGGATTTGATTGGGTTTAAACTTCGAAAATTCAAATCCACGCATACGATACCCTTTCTGATATAAAGAAACGGATTATTTTTTTGAAAAGTTTGAGGTGGGGGTGATTTATTGGAATTGTTAGGTATTTATGACAATTGGGTTTAATATGGCAAAAGCCATTCCTGCTTTCCATTTGATAAATTGTACTTATAAACACCGGCTCTCATTCCGGCATAAACAATGTCATCCTTGATTACAAGCGAGTTTGGATACAGGCCGTTGCTCCATACGCCGGCATTGACTATCGTTTTAATACTTTTACTTGAATCGACCTTTAAAAGATTATTGGACGTTAATACGATAAAATCCTTTTCACTATCTACGCTAAAACAATAGGGAGCTTTTGGTAACTTTAAATACTCTTTTGCTGCCCATTTACCATCTTTTTTTTCAATTTTGATAATGCTACCTTCTGATATGCCCAAGTGTGCTAAGCCTTGAATTGCGTAGATTTGGCCGTTCCTCTTAATAAACTGGACAATTTGATCGTCGGATATTTCGTAATAGTTTTTACCATCGTTTGCAAACCAGTATAAATGACCGCGCCATTCGCCGCCATTGAAACCAATTAGGTAGCCGTCTGCTACTTTTACAAATGAAACAACCCCGATCATTTTAGACTTATCAGCCGGATTCGGATTTATTTTGAAAGGAACTATTGACTGATAGGACGGTTTATATTTATTTACTTGTACTATATTATTCCCAATGGACACACACCATTCATTTAATGAATTATTATATTTCCTAAGCGTATCCGCATTCGCAGGTACGGGATAACTTTTCCAGTTATTAATTAGACCGTAATCTGCCTGCCAATAACATGATTGGATAATTAAGCTGATTAAAACTATCAACACCCGGTTCAACATAACGTAAATATGATAATTCTTAATCGAATAGTTTTACACTCTCATCATAAACCGGATTCGCCCCGCGTTTCCCTGCCACAAAAGCGCCTATCCTGCAAGCAGTCTCCAAGATCTGCGGCATCGATTGTTTTTTTAATAAGCCGTTCACAAATGCCGCCAAAAACGAATCGCCGGCGCCAACGGTATCCACCACTTCTACCTTACAGCCGGGGTTTTCATAGAACTCATAATCATGCCACACAATGGCGCCGTTGCCGCCGCGGGTAACGCAAATGGTTTGGGCATGGTATTTCGACCGGAACTCCAAAATATTTTCCCTCAGGTTGTCAGCGTTGCCGCCGATCAGTAGTGCCGCTTCATCCTCGTTCATTTTGATCACATTGGCGCCCGCGGCCAGCGTTTCAATGGTTGATAAGGTGTAATGCGGCGGACGCAGGTTCACATCAAACACTTTCAGGGCTGTGGTTTCTTCCAGTAGATTCAATAAGGTATCGCGGGTTATCGTGTCGCGGCAGGCCAGGCTGCCGTAAACGATGGCCGATGCCTGCTTAGCTGCCTCATCCAGTTTGCTGTCCCGCTGAATGTTATCCCAGGACACGGGCTGTGGAATAATATAGGTAGCGTGGCCGCCTTCATCCAGGTGCACGGTTACTTCGCAGGTAGGTAAGTCAGGGTCTACTTGTATCAGATCACTGTACAAGCCGTTCTCCTTTAAAAACTCCACCAACCCATTGCCCGATTCATCAGCACCCACGCGGGTGGCCAGCGAAACATCCGCGCCCTGTTGTACCAAATGGCGCGCCACGTTCATTGGCGCACCGCCGGCCACTTTTTCATCGCCAAAGGCGTCCCATAGTATTTCGCCGAAGCAGAGGATATTGTTCATAAGATATTAGCTGAAAGCTTAAAGACCAAAGCTAAAAGCTTTTTTCATTAATTTGTTCTAAATTGCATCAACATAGATAAAGCATTTTTACACTTCTTAAGTAAAGATTAGTGGTTGGTTTAAATTTACAATGGCACTATTTAAAATCAACAATATATTTGAAATAACAAATCGGGGGTATGTACTGACCGGAATTATTGTAGAGGGTGATTTTACTTCCGGAGATTTGATTCAATTAGACTTAAATGCAAACTCGATCAGGTTGAAAATAAAATCAATAGAGGGCGTTAGGCATAGCAGTGGTGAAGCTGTAGTCGGGTTGATGCTAGGACCGTTGGAAAATAATGTTCGGATGCTACTTGAATCGATAACTACGCAAACAATATTGATTACGAGAGATCATATGAATTCGTAGAGACGTGATGCATCACGTCTCTACCCGGTATGCAAACCGGTATCCTTTTACACAAATCAAAAACGCTCTATGCCTGAATGATGGCAATGAAATCAATAGCTTTGTAACTTATCCACCCTTCCATACGTCTTATTTTTACGATGAAAATATTTTACACCGGCCTTTTATCAATATTATTCCTGTCTGCTCAGTTGGCCACTGCACAAAGTGTACATACTTTACTAACCAACAATCCTTTAAAAACTCACATGGATTCGGCTATTCAAAAAGGCGCGGTTGCTTACATGAAAAATGAAGGTACAGTTGGATTGTTGATCGGTGTTTATAAAGACGGTCGCAACTATACGTATAGCTACGGTGAGTCGGTAAAGGGTTCGGGTCAATTGCCTCAAAACGACCAGCTGTTTAACCTCGGATCAGTTGCCAAAACCTTTGTAGGTACGATGCTTGCTGAAGCAGTGATCGAAAAGAGAGTTAAATTAACGGACGATATCCGCCTTTATCTTCCCGGCGAGTACCCAAACCTGCAATACCAGGGGCACCCCGTAAGGTTGGTTGATCTGGCAAGCCATACCTCAGGCATGCCAGGTTCCGCGCACGATTTCCTGGCCTCCGTTATGGATAGTGTTAAAAAACTTCCACTTCCCGGCCAACTCGACTTTTTTCTTCGCTATACCCAGGATTCGCTGCTAAACGACCTGCACAATTTTAAAATTGATACTATTCCGGGCACTAAATACCGTTACAATGGCAACGCTATGGAAGTGTTGATCCTGCTGCTCGAACGCATCTACAAACAGCCGTACGAGGCACTCGTAACAAATTATCTTAAAACCCATCTTGGTATGTACGATACCCGCACCCGGATCCCGGTGGCACAACTCGCACGGTTCATCCAGGGATACGACGACAATGGGGGCGCGATAAAATGGGTTGATTTAAAAACAAATACTAGCCCGGATATCAATACCAACCTGTTTTACCCGGGCGGCCCCAGCATGAACTCCACCATGAATGATATGATGAAATACCTGCAGGCGCAGCTAACCGAGCGCGATCCGGCGGTTAAGCTAAGCCACCAGCTGGTGTGGGGCAGCAATCCCAAAGATTTCGCGATCGGTTTAAACTGGATGTACGATCTGGAGGACGGCGTTAAAGATTACTACCACAGCGGCCATACCGGGATCGGCTTTAACACAGTATGTGAGTTTTACCCTACCGAGCAGCTTGGTTTTATGATCGTTGTAAACGATATTATCAGCCAGGATAAAGTATCTCAATTGGAAAATGAGATTCATAAGGCCATGAAATAAAGGAGAAAGATTTGACAAATTTAAAATTTGTCGAATCTAACAATGTCAATAGGGTTTTCCTGCCGCCAATGCGCGATGCGCCCTTTTAACCGCCAACCCTTCGCGGAATTTAGCGTAATTTGCTTTAAATGTCATTTTGAGTACGCTGTCCAGGGCGCCTTTTATGGCGAGGTTGTATACGCTGGCCGCCTTCCGGCTTATGGAGGCATCCCATGCCCGAAGACTTAAGGAATAGCCGCCCTCTACATATTTCATCCAGTGCCAGTAGCCTGTTGGCATAAATAAGGTGTCGCCATGCTCCAAAAACACCTCGGTTCCTTCAACACCGTTAAGCGCAGGGAATTTTTTTGCATCGGGGTTTAGCACATCATAGTCTTCGAGTGCGTATGTCGCGTTAGGGAGGCAATATAAACGCCGCTTCCATTTATTTTCGAACAAGATCACGTGCTTTTTTCCGCCAAAATGGGTATGAAAGATGTGCGGCAGGTCGATATCATAATGCAAAAAAGTAACTGAATTTGATCCGCCAAAAAACATCGATGGCATATTTTCGATAAAGCCGCCCATCAGTTCTTTTGGAAAAGCGATATCATTCAGCAATTGCGGCGCTTGTTTAAAAATATTAAAAAAGAAGATCCTCAATTCAGTAGGTTCCGACATGATCAGGTCGATGTACTCATCAAAAGGCATTTCCGCAGCGGCGGAATTGATCGGTTTTGAGGGATCGGCTTTTGAGTTATCATACAGCGGGACTATTTTATCCCCGACCACCTGTTTCAAATAATCGGGCGACCATTTTTGCCGGGCGGGCCAATTATTAGTCAGGCCTTTTATCACCAACGGTCGCCGTGGTTTTAAATAATTGGCTGCAAAATCTTCGGGACTTATACTTTCGACGGTATCGATGGGGCGGAGGATAAAACTCATTCTTCGTTTGCTTCCCTTATCAACATAAGCAATTGAAAAAACTTATAACGGGAAAAGCAAAATAACAATGTTAAAATATCCTGGTCGTTAATAAATTGTTAAAGTATTAGAGCCAGCGGTCAGAGCCTAGAGTTAAGACAGAGAAATAAGTTCATAATTAATTATTCCCTGACTTAAGACTTTTGACTCAAGACTTCGGACTTGTCCTCTTCCAATGCCTTCTCGGCCCTTTTATAAGCCAGCCCTTCTTTCCAGTGCATATAAGTGCCATTAAAATTTTTCTTCATCAGGTTATCCAACTTGCGTTGCACAGTGAGGTTGTACAAACTTTTGGCTTTTATGGCCCATGATTTATCCCAGGCACGCAGCGAAATGGAGAACGACCCGTCCAAATATTTCATCCAGTGCCAGTAGCCTGTTGGCATAAACAGCGTGTCGCCATGTTCAAGAATGGCTTCTTCCCCTTCAATACCATCCAGGGCCGGGAACTTTTCAAAATCGGGATTTTCAATATCGTAATCTTCCAGCGCATAGGTTGCAAAGGGGATGCAATACAAACGTTCGGTCCATTTTTGGTCGAAGAGGATCACCTTTTTGCGCCCGTTAAAATGGGTATGGAAGATGTGTGCCAGATCGATATCGTAATGTAAAAAGGTAACCGATCCGGCCCCGCCGAAAAACATGTTGGGATATTGATCCAAAAAACCGCCCATCAGGTCGGTAGGGGAGCGGTAATCATCCAATAATTCAGGTGCATACTTTATCGGGTCGAACAAAAAGATTCGCAGGTCAGTTGGTTCCTTCTGTATCAGGTCGATATAATCGCTAAATTTCATTTCGGCGGCCGATGCGTTAATGGGTTTTGAGGGATCAGCTTTGGAACTGTCATATAGTGGAACGATCTTATCGCCGACAACCTCTTTTATATAATCAAAGGTCCATTTTTGCAGTGCGGGCCAGTTTGCCGTCGCGTTGCGGATGATCAGTGGTTTCCGGGGGATTAAATAATTGTTAATGAAATCTTCTTTACTTATGTCATTAACTCGCGCTATAGGGGTTAGTACGATGCTCATGTTTACAATAAATTATTGTACAAAATTATATAAAACGTAAAAACGTGAAAAGTTGGTGTTTGTTTTCTGATATTGGTCTGACAGTTTCAGTTGGCAGTTTTTAGTTTGCACTGGGCAGGCGAATTCGGAGTTTACAGCGCACAAAAAAACCGGAGCCATCGGCAACCGGTTTTTCTTCATAGGTAGATAAATTTTTTAATGTTTAATGGTCTGCAAATTGCCAACTGCCAACTGCTCTTAGTTCGGCATTAAAACGGCATTCACTACGTGGATAACACCGTTGCTTTGGTTTACATCGGCAATAGTGATCCATGATTTGCCGCCTTTTTCGTCAACCAGGTATAATTTTTTGCCTTTTGCCATTACGGTTAACATTCCGCCCGAAACTGTTTTTAATTCGGCTTTACCACCTCCGGCTTTAACCTTTGCCCAAAGATCAGCCGAACTTATGCGGCCTGCAACCACGTGGTAGGTTAAAATTTTGGTCAATGTTGCTTTATTTTCCGGTTTTACCAGGTTATCAACTGTTCCGGCAGGCAGCTTATCAAAAGCTTCGTTGGTTGGTGCAAAAACGGTAAAGGGGCCTGCACTTTCTAATGTTTCAACCAAACCGGCTGCTTTTACTGCTGCAACCAAAGTGGTATGGTCTTTTGAGTTTACTGCGTTCTCAACAATGTTTTTTGTTGGATACATGGCAGCGCCACCAACCATTGGGTCGGTTTGCGCATTTGCTTTTGGGGCTATTGCAATAGCTGCTAATGCAAAGGCCACGATAATTAATTTCTTCATAGGTTTTTAAATGTTTTTTGTTTAGTAGAAGATACGGGAGATGCCGGAGCCTGGATTTCGGCCCTATGAAAAAAGTTAATTAATTGCTGATTTACAGCGACATATAATTAAAAAAACAGATCGGCAGCTATTTTGTCGGCGTATAACTTACCTGTTTGGGTTAGGTAAATGACGTTGTCTTTTTGTGTGATCCATTCCCTTTCAAGAAACTCTTGCGCGGGTTTCAGCAGCTCAGTTGATGCGCTGGGGGCAATATTTTCCAGTTGTTTCAGGTCCAGGCCCCAAATGGTGCGCAAGGAGGTCATGATGTATTCGTTCAATCGGTTGGTTTCACTTAATACTTCAGTTTCGGCAGGTATTTTATTTTTTTGCAGGGCCTGGATATATTTTGCATTATTGGCCACGTTCCATTGCCGCGTTTCCTGGTTATAAGAATGCGCCGATGGCCCAATGCCCAGGTATTTTACGCCTCTCCAATAATTGGCGTTATGCCTGGAATAATCGCCCGGTTTGCAAAAATTCGAGATCTCGTAGTGCTCAAAACCTTTTGAACTCATGGCATCAATCAGCAAAATAAACTGCTCGGCGCTTTGCTGTTCGTCCATTGGGGCTTGTTTCTTTTTTTGAATAAAAGATGCAAGCGCAGTACGCGGTTCAACCGTCATTGAATAGGTAGACACATGCGGCACATTTAGTTCAAATACTTTATCAAGGTTTTGCTTCCATTTTTGATCATTTAACAGCGGGTACCCATAGATCAGGTCGACCGTTATATTTTCAAAGCCGGTATCCTGCGCTCTTTTTACGCACGATTCTGCTTCATCGCCTTTGTGAACCCGGTTCATCCAAAGCAGGTCTTCATCAAAAAAAGACTGAATTCCAATACTCAAGCGGTTAACGTTGGTTTGGCGAAGGGCCTGTAGTTTTGCACGGTCAAGGTCGTCGGGGTTGGCTTCAAGTGTAATTTCTGCGTCCGCCGCTACTGTATGCAGGTTGGTAATGGTGCCGATAATCAAGTTGAGTTCATCCGAGCTCAATAATGATGGGGTACCGCCGCCAAAGTAGATGGTTTCAACCGGTTCATTAGCAAGGTAATCTTTTTGCAGTTTGATCTCTTTAATTATCGCCTGTAAAAGTTCGTCCTTATATTTTAACGAGGTGCTGAAATGAAAATCGCAATAATAACACGCCTGTTTGCAAAAGGGGATATGAATGTAGATGCCGGCCATATGGGGCAAAGGTAGGTATTGAAGTCGGGAAAGTTGGCAAAGTCCGAAAGTCCGAAAGTCGGGAAAGTCCGAAGGAAATAACAATTTAAATAGAGTTATTTATTTGTAGGGTCAAAAGCATTGAGCGTAATTTATTCTACGAAACCCTTATATGGTTTATTTCGCAGCATTATCCAGGTTCTGTCGTACGATACCAGGTAATGTACCACAACAATGATCGCCATAATCAAACCCAGGTTGGCACGGCCCATATCGTACAAAGCCCAAACCGCGGAGCCGAACAATGCAAATTCTAACAATAACCTTAACATTCCGGGAATCTCAACCGGTGCCGGTTTAGGGTCATTCTGGATCCTGAACACGCCCCACAATGTCGCAGCAATTACAGGGAAGCCCAAAGCAAGGATGTATTTTACCCCTGTATCGCTTAAGTGCCAGCCCCAGCAACCCAATGCAATTAACATCACTATTTCTAATGCAAAACGGATGGCCAGGTTTATTGGGCGTGTGTTCATATGTAGTACTAGGTTGATTAATTAACGCTAAATTAAATATACAGTACATAAAACATCCAATTATTGCGGTAATTTTGCGGCACAATAAAAGGCTATCCCGATAATAATGCGTTGTACTGTTTTTTGCTTTTTGATAAGTTTGCTTTGGTGTTTTGCCGCTTATGCGCAACAGGATACTACTTCGGCAAAAGATAAAAGCGTTTTAAGCCCGGTCGACCCTAAAACAGTAAACCCTTTCCTTCCCGATTCACTGGTTAAAAGTGCCCGGCAAAAGTTTATAGAAGATTCGATCGCCATGGTTTACTTAATGCCCGATTCAATGCGGGGCAACCAGGTGATTGATAGTATCCTGAAAACAAATTTATATGCCGTGCTTTTGCAGCCTTCGGCTCATTTCAAAAAAAAGAGTACCGAACGGGTGGGCTTTATACGAAATTCGCGTGCGCCGTGGATACTTGCCGTCGTTATCGGCTTATTGGTATTTACCGGTTTGTTAAACTTGTTTTTGGGCAACGATTTAAAAGGTGTTTTGGGGTCCTTTTTCAATAAACAGGCGCTCTCACAAACGGATAAAGAAGGAGGGCTCGTTAATTCATGGGCCTTTATTGGGTTATTTATATTATTCAGCCTGTCAATGGGGCTGGTGTTGTACCAGCTTACCCAATATTATAATATGGCTTATAGTTTAAGTGGTCTCGGGCTTTTTCTGACCCTATCGGCAATAATTGGCATATTACTTGCATTAAAGTTCGTGTTATTAAAATTTATCGGGTTTATTTTTCAGATCGATGCGGTGGTTAGCGAGTATATAGCGGTGTTAAATTTAACGTACTTCAATATGGCATTTTTGTTGCTTGGCATGGCCGTATGCTTTAGCTTGCTTGCAAGCCATTATATTCCGCTTTTACTGAATTGTACTTTGGGGTTAACGGGGGTTATATTTTTGTGGCAATATGTTCGGAACAGCCTGAAAATCATTTCTGATTTTAGATTTCACAAATTTTATTTATTTGTCTATCTTTGTGCCCTCGAATTTTGCCCCGTATTAGTTTTAATAAAGGCGCTTAATAAATAACTTTTAGCAGTTACACGAATTGAATTTGGAAGATAGAAAGAAAAAGGTTAAGAGCATACTAGTTACATTGCCAAAGCCTGAAAACGATAAAAATCCATACGCCGAGCTTGCTAAAAAGCTTAACCTGAAGATTGATTTCAGATCATTTATTCATGTTGAGGGGGTTCCGGCTAAAGATTTCCGTAAGGAGAAGATTAACCTTGCAGACTTTAGTGCGGTAATTTTTACCAGCCGTAATTCAGCAGATCATTTTTTCAGGATCTGCGACGAGATGCGTTTCGAGGTGCCGGTAGAAATGAAATATTTCTGCCTGTCCGAAACGATCGCGCTTTATCTCCAAAAATATATCCAGTACCGCAAACGAAAAATATTTTTTGGCAAACAAACCGCTTCTGACCTGGCTGAGGTGCTGAAGAAACACTCAAGCGAGAAGTTTCTTTACCCATGCTCGGATGTTGCGGCAGAAGAAACCCAAAAGTTCCTGCTCGAGAATGGTTATAACTTTACGCCGGCAGTACTTTTCCGTACCGTTTGCAGCGACCTTTCGGACCTTGCCGAAGTGTTTTACGATGTGATCGCCTTCTTTAGCCCGTCAAGCATTCAGTCGTTGTACAAAAACTTCCCCGATTTTAAGCAAAACAACACCCGTATTGCCGCATTTGGGGCAACCACGCACAAAGCAGTGCTCGAAGCCGGCCTGATCCTCGATATCCCCGCCCCCACACCTGCAGCTCCTTCCATGACGATGGCGATTGAGCAATATTGTAAACTGGTAAATAAATAAGCTACTGTAAAACAATTTTTTAGCACCTTACAACGTTAGCTAACTGATCTGATCGTCATAAAAACCGCAATGGGTGTTTTATGAATTATCTGAAAAGTAATGTGCTAAAACGAAGCCGTCACATTTAATTCAAAAGCCAAAATGTTTTGTTAACCGAAAAATAGTTGTAATTTAGAAAAGGATTTCGCAACTATTTTTGATACAATATCGTATAAATGGAAACAATTTAGCATAATTGCAATCATTAGATGGATTTAAATTATGCTTTTATTAGCTTATAGTTTATGTTAGTTTAGCAAAAATTAATGTAGATTTGACTGATAATATGTTTTTTTATAATTTGATGAGTCAAATTTAATATATTCGGGGGTCGTATTGTGTTATATTTATATAACTGATTTTTGATTTTGAAAATGAAGCAAATTTACTTTTTAATTGCAGTTTTGGCTGGCGGAATATTAAGCGGCTGTAGCAAAGGCGGAGACAGGGGAGAGTTAACCGGGGTCCCGCAACGATCATTTAGGGCAGAAGTTCCGCTGGGCATGGTTTACATTCCCGGAGGATCATTCCTTATGGGGCAAACAGATCAGGATGTTACTTTTTCCCAGATCGCCCAAACCAAACAGGTTACCCAACCACCTTTTTTTATGGATCAAACCGAACTCAGCAACAGCCAGTACAGGCAGTTTGTAAACTGGGTTCGCGATTCCATCGCCATTACCAACTATTTAAATGATCCCAAATATTACATGAACCCGGCGAAAGGTTCGACACCTTCGGCCGGAGGCAAAAAGTATATCAATTGGGCCTATGTAAAAAGATATCCGGTGATGAGTACCCGTAAGGGAGCCGGCTCGGCAGCGGCGGCCGCAAAATTACAGGGCATGTACTACCAGGGGGATGACAGGCTTTTTGACCGTAACGAACTGGATGTTCGCCTTTTAAAATATAATTATGCCCAGGTGGTATTGCGTGATGCGGCTAATTATAAAGATGACAAAACCAAAAAACGTTCCGACTTCATTTTCCGCGACACTGTACCGGTTTATCCGGATACGTTGGTTTGGCTAAGCGACTTCTCCTATGCCGCTAATGAGCCAATGACTGAAAGTTATTTTTCGCACCCTGCTTACCGCAACTACCCGGTGGTTGGTGTAACCTGGCGCCAGGCCGAAGCGTTTACTGTTTGGCGCACACGCTATAACGAAGCTTATAAAGATGCAAGGCACATCCCATATCGTGCCCCTTATAATTTACCTACCGAAGCCGAATTTGAATATGCGGCTCGTGGTGGCAGGGTTGGCACAGATTATCCATGGGGAGGCCCTTATATTAAAAATGCAAAAGGATGCCTGCTGGCAAACTTTAAGCCTGGGCGTGGTAACTATACCGATGACGGCGGCGCATATACTGTAAGTGTTAAATCCTATTTCCCTAATGATTACGGCCTTTACAATATGGCCGGTAACGTAGCCGAATGGACACTGTCGGCTTTTGATGAATCTGCTTCTACATTTGTTCACGATCTTGCTCCTACATTTAACTATCATGCAAAACCAAACGACGCACCCGTTTTAAAACGCAAAGTTGTAAGGGGCGGATCATGGAAAGACGTTGGGTTCTTCTTACAAAACTCAACACGTACTTTTGAGTACCAGGATACTGCTAAATCGTATATCGGCTTCCGTTGTGTATCCCACTACCTGGGTCGCGACATTAAAGACAAACGCTAAAAAAGCTATTTAAAATTAAACCAATAATTAAACCCTTTTAAAACAAAACTATGGCTGGGAAGAGAGAACCCTACGGAATTAATAATATTGTATCATGGGGTGCAACTATTGTTATCATCGGCTTATTATTTAAAATTCAGCACTGGCAGTATGCCACTGTTTTTATAACTCTTGGTTTAGGCACCGAAGCGATATTGTTCTTCTTACTGGGCTTTCAGCGCGATGTTAAAGATATTGACTGGACCCGCGCCTATCCCGAACTGGATTATGATTATGACGGCGAATTGCCAAAAGCAACTGCAAAAAAATTACCGGCAGGCGATAGTTTTTCAAATACAGCCGCGCTTGACCAAATGCTTTCCGAAGCAAAGATCGGCCCCGAATTGATCGGCAGCCTGGCCAGCGGCTTAAGAACCTTTGGCGATAAGGTAAATTCAATTTCACGTGTTACAGATGCCGGCGATGCTACAATAGCTTTTACCAATAAAGTTAAGGAAGCCACCGGAAGTTATGATGCATTGAATTCGGCCTTTAAAAAGGCATCGGTAAACCTGGATGAAATTGCCAGTACCAATATCGATTCAAAATCATACCACGAGCAGGTAAACAAAATGGCCAAAAATCTTACTGCTTTAAATGCGGTGTATGAATTGGAACTGCAGGATTCGAGCAATCACTTGAAATCAATGAATAAATTTTACCAGGATATGTCAACCACCGTTAAAAACTTTAACGATTCGGCAAACGATGCCAAATTGTTTAAAGATGAAGTTAACCGTTTGGCTAAAAATTTGGCAACGTTAAATTCAATATACGGCAATATGCTTTCTGCTATGAACCAGCCCCGTGTTAATAGTTAACCAGTTTTGATAAATTAAAACATTAATATTTAAAGCACATGGCTGGAGGTAAACAAACCCCAAGACAACGAATGATAGGTATCATGTATTTGGTACTTCTGGGCCTCATCGCCCTTAACGTACCGGATAACTTATTGGATGCCTTCAGAAAAATAACGATAAGCCTGGATACTTCAGGAGGTAATGCAACGAAGGACGTAAACGATACTTATACTGCCTTCGAAAACTCCACCCTTAAAGATCAGCATGACAGGGCGAAGCCTATTTATGACACAGCTAAAATGGCGAGCGCCGTAGCAAGATCATTGGAGAACTACGTGCAAGGGCTAAGAGATGAATTAACAAAAGAAGGCGGCGGTTTTAATCCTATTATAAACGATGTTGATCAAAGGGATAACCTGGATATCTCTCCGCGTGTTATGGTTGAAGACAAAAGAGCGGATACCCTTAAGGCTAAAATAAACGACACACGGGATAAATTGCTTTCGTTACTACGACCAAAGGATCGGGCGGGTATTGAGCTGTCTTTAAATACAGAAGATCCTCCACCGGGCACAGGCCTTAAAAAAAGCTGGCAGGAAGCTTATTTTGGTGAAGGGGTGCCGCTTGGCGCTACGTTGACTACTTTAGCCAAAATAGAGACAGATGCAAAAAATGCTGAAAACGAAGTGGTTAAAAAAATATTAAGCGAAGCCCAAAAAGCGCAGGTAAACCTCGACAAATTTGACGCGGTTGCCGTAGCGCCTTCAAGTTACGTATTAGTTGGACAGACTTATACTGCGGACGTATTTCTGACTGCTTACGATTCTAAATTATCTCCAAACATAACCGTAGGAGGGTCGCCGTTATCAGTTGATGCCGGCAAAGGCAAATACTCTGGGAGTACCAGCAGCGTTGGTTTACACACATGGTCTGCAACTATATCTTTCAAAGATAACGACGGCAAAACCCAAACGTATAATACACCACCGCAAACTTATATGGTGGCTGCCCCATCGGCTACTGTATCGCCTACTAAAATGAATGTACTTTATATCGGTTTACCAAACCCGCTTTCTATCTCTGCCCCCGGCATTGCTAAGGAAAATTTGCGCGTAAGCATGACGGGTGGAAGTATAAGCGGCTCGGCCGGGAACTATACTGCTATGGTTACTACCATAGGTCAGGCTACAGTTAGTGTATCGGGCGAATTAACAAAAGGTAAAACGTCATTCTTAGGAGCCAGCGTTTTCCGTGTAAAACGTATACCTGATCCCAAAGCGCAGTTTGCCGGCAAAAGCGGCGGCAATACAAGTGCAGCTAACATCAGGGCGCAGGACCGAATATTTGCAAAGCTTGATAATTTTGAGTTTGATGCCAAATTTAATGTGACCCGTTTTACATTAATGATTGCAAAACCAAGGCAGGATGTGATCACTATATCAGGCACCGGCAACGAACTAACCGGCCAGATGAAGACGTTTATGAATAACGTTACACCAGGTACTACAGTTGAATTTAAAGATATTATAGCGGTTGGACCAGATGGAAGCCAGCGCGGCCTGGACCCAATTGTTTTTAGTGCAAATTAAAATGTTATGAAAAGGAAAATTTTAATTGTTGTGTTGTGCCTTGCATGCGTAGCATCCTATGCACAAACGCGGAAAAAGAAAAAGGTAACTAAAAAGCAAAATACGCAACAGACGGTAGTAAACCCTCCCAGCACTACCACAAGCGCCATTCCAGTTGATACCAGTAAAAAACTGGCAAAATCGGGCAAACATTTTGACAGGCCTTTGGATGGTTACTACAAAAAAAGCAATATTTTAAGCGCTAAGGTTACCCCTTACCCAAACCTGCGCGAGAATGATGTTGCTTTTGCAAAACGTGTTTGGCGCGAGATTGATGTCCGCGAAAAAATGAATGCCTACATGGCATCGCCAAAACAACGGCTGATAGACGTAATTATGAACGCTGTAGCCGCAGGTGAACTGACTGCTTACAGCGCTATACCTGATAAAGATAATGACCCTGATGGCGATGCTTTTTACGCTCCGCTTACACCGGAAAAGGCAAAAAATGCAATGGCAGACAGCGTACCGGTTGACAAATTCGATAAAGACGGCAATAAAATAGGTACAATAATGAAGGGCGGCGAAATAAACCCCGACAGTGTTGTGAAATTCAGGATAAAAGAAGACTGGGTATTTGACAGGCAGCGTTCTATATTTGAACCCCGCATTATAGGCTTAGCGCCGATGATCAAAGTTAAAGTGGGCACCAGCGAAGAATACCAACCTGCATTTTGGCTGTATTTCCCCGACGCAAGGCCGATATTTGCGGTTAAAGAAGTGGTTAGCCACGATAACGATAACACCGGATTAAGTTTCGACGATATTTTTATGAAGCGGATCTTTACGAGTTATATTGTAAAAGAATCCAACGATAAGGATAACCGTATTAAAGACTACGCAACGGGTATTGATAAGCTCTATGAATCTGAGCGGATCAAAAAATCCCTGCAGGACTGGGAGCTGAATTTGTGGCAGTATTAAGGTTAGAGACCAGAGATTAGTTTAAAATATAGAAACCCTTACAGCGAAAGTTTGTAAGGGTTTTTTCATTTTGCACTGCTTAATCTCTAATCTCCAGTCTCTAATCTCTAACCCCAAAATACTCCAGTATCGCCTTGGCCTGTTTGGTATTTACTACCTCCATTAATACTTCCTCTGTTGCTTCACGTACTTTTTTTACGGATTTAAAATACTTCAACAGCTTTTCGGCGGTGGTTTTACCTATGCCTTCAATCAGTTCAAGCTCGGTTACCAGTGTGCCTTTATCGCGTTTTTTTCGATGAAAAGTGATGCCGAAACGATGGGCCTCATCCCGTAAATGTTGAATTACCTTTAACGTCTCCGATTTTTTGTCGAGATATAAAGGATATTGATCACCGGGGTAATATAGTTCTTCCAGGCGCTTGGCAATGCCAATCACAGTAACCTGTTTATCTATCCCCAATAACCTAAGGCTTTTCATGGCCGACGAAAGCTGCCCCTTGCCGCCATCGATAACAATGAGTTGCGGTAGTTCACCACCTTCATCCAGCATCCGCCGGTAACGTCGCTGCACCGCTTCTTCCATCGTGGCAAAATCGTCAGGCCCCTCAACGGTCTTCACATTGAAATGGCGATAATCTTTTTTGGAAGGTTTACCATCCCTGAAAACCACAATTGCCGAAACCGGGTATTTACCCTGGAAGTTGGAGTTATCAAAACATTCAATATGCCTCGGCAGAATATTCATCCGCAGGTCCTTCATCATTTGTGTCAGCAGGCGCTCGGTCCTTATTTCAGGGTTCAGCTTTTCATACTGGTCGATTTTTTCCTTTCGGAAATAATGCACATTCTTTTGCGATAGATCCAGCAGTTTCCTTTTTTCGCCCAGTTTGGGCACCGTAAATTTTATCGAGGCATCGTCCAGGTCGATGTCAAAAGGAACAATGATCTCTTTCGAATGGCTCTCGTACCTGGTTCGGAATTCAGAAATGGCCAGCGTTAATAATTCTTCATCACTCTCGTCCAACCTCTTTTTTAGTTCGATGGTTTGCGTTTGCGTAATGGTGCCGTTCATCACCTTCAGGTAATTAACAAATGCGTATTTTTCATCCGAAGCAATGCTGAAAACATCCACATCCGTAATAGATGAATTAACCACTGTCGACTTGCTCTGGTAGTTTTCAAGCAGCTCGAATTTCCTTTTCAGGCGATGGGCATATTCAAAATTCATCTCTGCTACCGCCTGCTCCATGTCGCCTTTCAGGTTGCGAAGCACACCGCCAATTTTGCCCGTTAAAATATCTTTTATTTCCTCGATGCTGTTGGCATAGTCTTCTTCCGTTTGGTAATCCTGGCAGGGGCCTTTGCAATTGCCCAACTGGTATTCAAGACAAACCTTAAACTTACCTTTCTGAATATTTTCTTTTGTAAGCGGCAGGTTGCAGGTGCGCAGGGGATAGGTTTCCTTTATCAAGCCCAGAATATTGTGCATCATGCTAACAGATGCATACGGCCCCAGGTACTTTGATCCGTCGCGCACGATGCGCCTCGTCCAGAATATGCGCGGGTAATGCTCGTTTTTAATGATGATCCAGGGATAGGTTTTATCATCCTTCAGCATTACATTGTAACGCGGCTGGTGTTTTTTTATCAGGCTGTTTTCCAGCAACCAGGCATCAACTTCGGTGTCAACTATAGTAAAGGTAACGTTGCGGATCTTTGATACCAGTACCCTGGTTTTAGCATTTACATTAAGGTCCTTATTAAAATAACTCCCCACGCGGTTGCGCAGGTCCTTTGCCTTACCAATATAGATCAGTTCCTTTTCATCATCCCAAAACTGGTAAATGCCGGGTTTATGGGGGATGTTTTTTAACGCGTCCTTGTAATCAAATTTACTCATTTGTCATTAGGTCATTAGGTCATTGAGTCATTGGCTTTCGCACAATAAATTCAACCTAAAACAACATGCCAACTTTACAACATTTCAACCTTACAACAAAATCAAAAGCCTAATTTTTTGTCGACATCATTCGTTCCCTGCTGTTGCTGTTTATAGGCGTCGCAGTTTAAAGTTATAGTCATGTTTTTGGGAGCGTCGAAATCGACGCTCTTTTTTATGCCGAGGGCGGGATTAGCGTAAACTCTTTTCATAAAGCCGGCAAAAATAGGCAACGCCGAATTGGCGCCCTCACCGAGCCGGGTCGACCGGAAATGTATATCCCTGTCTTCGCAGCCCGACCATACGCCGGTTACCAGCTGTGGCGTTATGCCGATAAACCAGCCGTCGGAATTTTCCTGGGTAGTGCCTGTTTTGCCGCCTATTGGGTTGTTTAAGCCGTATTTGAAACGAAGCCGTGAACCTGTTCCATCCTCAATTACCCCTTTCAGCATATAAGTCATTACGTAAGCAGTTTGGGCGTCCATAGCTTGTACAACTTTGGGTGTGTGGGTGTATATAACGTTGCCGTTTTTATCTTCAATACGGAGAATAAAGGTGGGCTCTGTCCAGGTGCCGTGATTAGCGAACACCGAATAAGCTCCCGTCATGTCAAACACCGATGCGTTAAAAGACCCAAGAACTATTGACGGGTAAGCCGGTACCGGGCTGGTGATCCCCATCTTTTTTATCAGCTCCATTACGGGTTCGGGTTTAACCTCGTTCATCACATACGCCGCTACATAATTCTGTGACCATCCCAGTGCCTTCCGCAAAGTGATCGCGCCCGGCAAAATATCATTTGAAAAAAGACCTGGTGTCCAGTCGGCACCATATCCTTTAATAGTTATGGGCACATTATCCACTTCCTGGCAAGGCGAAAATCCGTTTTCCATGGCAACTGCATAGGTAAACGGCTTGGCAGTTGAGCCTACCTGGCGTGTGCCAACTTTTACCTGGTCGTATTTAAAGTGTTCAAAGTCGGTGCCGCCAACCCATGCCTTAACGTAGCCTGTAGTAGGGTCCATGCTCATCATGGCATTACGCAGCATCATTTTTGAATACAAAATTGAGTCGATTGGCTTCATCACGGTATCAATATCGCCTCGCCAGGTAAATAATTCCAGGCTATCAGGCGTATCAAAGTTTTGCCTTATTTCATCTTCTGATTTACCCTGCAATTCCAGCTGTTTGTACCGGTCGGATCGGTACATACCTTCATCCAGTAATAATTTAAAGTTTTTGATTGCCTTCCATCGGCTAACGCCGCGCCATTGGTCATTGAATTGTGCCTGCAGCTGGGGCATATATTCGCGCTGTGCTTCTTCGGCATAACCCTGCATGGTGGCATCGATAGTAGTATATATTTTTAACCCATCGCGGTCAAGGTCATATGTGCTGCCGTCCGATCTTACAATATTTTGAGCTTTAAAGATCTTTTGAATTTCTTGCTTCAGTACCGCCCTGAAATATGGCGCAGGGCCTTCGTTGTGATCCATCGGGTTAAAGTCGATACCCAATTGCTTCCTCTTTAGTTCTTCCAGCTGACCAGCAGTTAAATAGCCCTGTGTTTCCATCAGGCCTAAAATAAGGTTGCGCCTGTTAAGGGCACGATCAGGGTGCCTGATGGGTGAATAAATGCCCGGACCTTTTACCATACCAACCAAAACGGCGGCCTGGTCGGCCGTCAGTTTATCGGGTGTCACATTAAAATAGGTATGCGCTGCCGATTTAATGCCGAAAGTATTATAGGCGCCAAAGTCAACGGTGTTTAAATACATGGTGATGATCTCTTCCTTGGTATAACGCCTTTCGAGCCTTACGGCAATGATCCACTCCTTTAATTTTTGGGTTAAACGCACAAATGGGTTGCGTGCCCTTGTTCCCGAAAAAAGATTTTCGGCTAATTGTTGCGTGATGGTGCTGCCGCCCTGTTTTCGGCCAAAAAGATTTAATACAGGTATGGTAATCAAACGCCTGAAATCGATCCCCGAATGTTCTTTAAAGCGGCTGTCTTCGGTAGCTATAAGTGCATTTACAATATTCGGTGATAGCTGCGCGTAAGTTACGCTTGACCGGTTTTGTATATAATAGGTGCCGAGCACAGTAGTGCCATCAGCAGAAACAACTTCTGATGCCTGGTTACTTTTAGGGTTTTCAAGGTCGCGGAAGGATGGAAGATCTCCAAATAGCCCGAAATAGGTAACCACCAACAGCAATACAAAAAGTGCAAAAAAGCTGATCACCACCCTCCACAAATACCAGTTGTACCGCTTTATGTCCTGCGGCGAAAGTTTTATGATCATAACTAATAATTGCTTTGATAATAGTCAATATAACTATCCAATGTTTTTTTGTCGGCTAATTTATCCAGATTTTCCTTAGTAATAATAAAAAAGGTGTATTTCTCTTTTGGCACTTTCATAATATCAGGCAAAAGCGGTACAATATCGTGGGCATATTTTTTAACCTTTTCAAATGAAGGGAAAACCCCGACATATATTACTTGGTCGGCATCTCCAACTGGTTTCAACAAGTGTTTAATGCCGTTCCCGGCATAATTTGCCCGGTTAAATTGCCCTATTCCAAAACGCGAAGAGGCCAGATCTGTTGTGCCCGATGTTACATTTACTACAAAGTAATAATGCGTACTGTCGCGCGGAGAAAAGATCGAGGCCACGGCTACCTTGGCAGTAAGCGCATCCGGATCAGCCTGGGTGGTAATTACTGGTGGGGCTGTTTTGGTTGTATCAACCGGGACAATAGCTTTAACGGTATCGGCAGGTGGATTATTTTTTGGTGGTGCGATTACCTGCGCAATGGCTTTTACTGTATCAGCCGGAGGGCCATTTTTTGGCGGCGCAACTACCGCCGCAGTTGTTTTTGCTGTATCTGTTTTCGGAATATTTTTTGGGACAGGTACCTGCGCAATGGTTTTAACCGAATCCGTTTTTGGAGCAATTTTCGGAACTGTTACCTGCGCTACCGTTTTAACCGAATCTTTTTTCGGTGTAACTACCGGCACAACGGCCTGCTTATTTGTTTTAACCGAATCTGGCTTGGGAACAATTTTAGGTGGCGGCGCCACTACCACTTTCTTAACGGAATCTACTTTTGGCGTAGTTTTTGCCACCTTTTCAGGCTCGGCAGGTTTTTTTACCGGCTCCGGTTTCTTCTTTTCGGCAATCCGTTCGGTAGGTTTCGTATCAAAAATGTAGGGTTTTATTTTTTTACGATAGGTGGCCTTTTCTTTAAATTCTTCTGCTACGGTAAACGGAATATCGTGCGGATCGACATCAGCTAAAACTACACTCCTTGCCTGCAATTCGTTTTGGTTTGCCGTAATGTAGGCCAGGTGCTGTTTAACCAGCGGAACGATCAGTTTATCATTTGGATAAAGTTTTAATAAGCTTTGCAGGCTATCGGTAAAAGGGCCAACCTTTTCGTTATGTCCCTGGGCAATGGTTTGCAGGTAATCTATCTGGGCCGATAATTTATTGCCTGGATATTGTTTTAATAATCCGGGGACCTCCGCAATCACATCCTTATACTTTCTGTCAACATACAGATCAAACACTGTATTGTAGGCCTTAGTAAATTCTGCGTCCTTATCTTCAAGTTTCTTAGCGAATTCAGGGTCAGTAATTATTTTGGCAAAAGGTGTTTCGGGGAACTCTTTTAATAATTTGTTTTTATACAGTTCTGATTTTGCCGGATCGGTATCGCTGTAAAGCCGGTACAGGCTATAATATATGGCCGGTTTATTCGGGTCATCCGGGAAACGGCGCAATATCGTTTCAAAAGTAGCTGTGGCATCTTTGTTATCCTCTAAAACATCCCGGTAAAAATCACCCAAATCAATATAGGCATTGTAAACCCTAAGGTTTGATGCCGCCAGCAATGCCGGCGTAAGCGGAAGGCCATCTGTTATTTCTTTGCGATAGCCTGAAGCCGTTGCATTTGTTTTGCCATTTCTGCCCGGACCACCTGCCGGGGCATCCGGATCGGTTGACTGATTCGGGCTAGCTGTTGTATTCGCCGCACTGTTGGCGCCCTTCGTGCTGCGGCGCCAGTCATCTTCCAGCTTCCTGTTTCCCCAAACACGCTTAAAGTCGTTATATCCCTGGCTTACCGCGCCTGCGTTATCAAAATAAAACGAACCGCCGCTAAACGAACTGGCACCCCCCGCGCCGCTCGAACTGCTATTCGCTGCCGCCGCGGCAGCATTTGCTTTGGCTGAATTTGCCGCCGCCTGTTGCGCCAGCGTATTGTCGTTAACCATTTTGTCGATTACTTTGGCACGCGTTTTTTCGTCCATACGGGCCAGGGCCTGTAAGGTGTCTTCGCGGGCGATGATCTGCAGGCGGTCCGCCAGGTAGGCCAGGTTACTTCCAATTTTTTTGATCCCTGCATATCCGGGATAATTGGGTGGCAGGCTGGTTAATGTACTGTCGTAATACTTTTTCGACTTTAAATAATCGGCTTTGTTTTTAAAATAGATCTCGGCCAGCCGCAAATAGGCAAGCCCTTTCTGGCTTTGGTTTTTAGTACTGGCCCTAACCGACAGATTATAATATTTGATCGCTTCGTCAATCTTTTTATCAGCGAAGTAAAGCTGAGCCACCTGGTAGTAGATCTGGTCTTTAAAGTCGTTATTGTTGGGATTTTTTAATAAAGCAAGCAATTTGTCGATCCGGTTTATCTTTACCCCGTTTTCGTTTTCCTCAATACGTATCAGGTTTAAGCTGGCGTTAAATGACATTTCAAACTGGGCATTGCTTTTGGCAATCTGGGTGTAGTTGCGGGCCGCACTTATTTGTTCGTTATTAAGTTCCTGCAATTGGGCCAGTATAAATGTCCACCGAAGGCGCTGGGTTTGGTTGTGGCAATATTTCAGGGCAAGTTTGGCCATCTCCTCACCGTCCTTGTAGTCCTGCGCTTCAATATCGTACTGCAATTTGGTAGCATAAATATCCGCCGATACCTTTTTCTTGGGGTTTACATTTGCGATGGCCGAATCAATAACCAATTTTGCCGCCGGCAACTGGTTCAAATAAATATACGTCCTCGATTTCCATACCTGGGCATCCTCCACAAGATCCTTCCGCTTTTGGTAGTTGCGGATCACATAAGTAAAATATTCGTTTGCATTATAAAAGGCGCCCTCCAGGTAACTGGCTTTCCCCAAAACAAGATAGGCATCTCCGATATAATGGCTTTGATCCTTGTAATTGATAATGTTGTTGCCCTTAAGAATTGCGGCTTCCAGGTCCTTATCGGGCGTGGCAGTTTGTGCTGTCGTATCCTGGAAAACATTTAATATCTCATTATAGTTATCGACATACCCCGTGGCGTAGCTATCCTGTTTCTGCCGCAGGATCTCTTTTGCATTAAACAGGATATTATAATGCGCCGAAAGGTTTTGCATGGCGCGGTTAAACCCGGTTTGTTTTTGCGTTTGGCACCCGGCCACCATCGCCATAAAGGCGATCAGCAGCAAATTCAGGGGTTTTATAGCAGAAAATATGGATGTTTGCCTCAATGTAATATAGGGTGTAAAAGCCTTGCTAATTTAGCAACAATTATGAAATAGGTTTAATAAATTTGCACATGGATAATAACGAGCCGGACAAACAGAATAGTACACGGAATAACTATTTAAAATTTAGCGGAATGGGCTTCCAGATGATCGCTATTATAGGCGTTTTTACCTATGCAGGATATAAAATAGATGTTGCCGCCAATCACCAGGTAAAATGGGTAACCGCCAGCCTTTCCCTTATTGGGGTTTTTATATCTTTGTACCTTGTTATCCGCTCATTAAAAGAATAGATCATTT
>Ga0206964_10017_pt1 | contig 52751 bp, 28 predicted proteins | sample Alteio_BWOrgHeat_25_FD_152980 | JGI IMG/M metagenome (GOLD analysis project Ga0206964, IMG submission 152980) | Enriched cells from forest soil in Barre Woods Harvard Forest LTER site, Petersham, Massachusetts, United States -... | ecosystem: Environmental > Terrestrial > Soil > Temperate forest >...
CAGCCATTTCAAACGGTCGATCTGGGCACCATAGTTACGGATGTGCCGGAATTGGATGCCAAAATAAATGTTTATGTAGTCGGCACAAACAAAAATGAGGCGCTATCGGGTGCGAAAGTAGTTGTATTCAGGAGCCAATTTGCCAAACAGGGCGAGTACCCGTTTCAGGGGGAAGGCAGCGCTGTTCATCCCACAAAAAACCTGTTAAGCCCCAATTTTTCGGGACCAGCAAATTATAACAGCAACACGATCAGTACCGTCACCGGTATTGACCCGGGTCAGCAAATATTAATGAACGGCGTGCTGGTGAATTTACCGCCGCCTCAATTCGTTAGCTCGTACCAGCACCAAACTTATAATTTTAATAACAACGGACCTGTCGAATGGGTTATCGACACTACCTTATCTATAAAATTGGATACGGGCAATAAGGGCGTCATTAATTTAAGCAAATTGAGATTGTTCCCGGATATGTCACAGGTGTCCCTGCAAATTACACCTAATCCCGAAAATGGCGGGGGTAATTTTGATCCGGTTTTGGTTTCTCTCCCTGTTCACGACGAACTGGACGAGACCAATACCGGCAGTGACTTGCTGGTTAGCGACAGCAGGTATGGCACCGTGGTTGACTCATCGGCGGTAGAAAACAACTACGTAAAGGGTAAGTATATAGACAATGGGTTTACAAAACTGGATATGTCCGGCGTTTATGTTACCATAGCGCCATCAAGAATAGCGGGGCGCGTAATGGATAGCGCCAGCAATAAAGGGATTGCAAAAGCAGTGGCATTTATAACCATAAACAATGGGAAAAAAATCTACTTCAAGCAACTTATTACAGATGACAACGGCTATTTCGAAATAACGAACAAGCAAGACCCATCATTCACCTGGACAGATGGAAGCACGTTTTCCATCGCGACTTCAGCATTTGGCTACCGCAACTGTAAACCTGTTCCTGTAAATATTCCGCAATCCATCGCTGCCAACGGCAATAAATATTACTCCATCAATATATTAGCCCCATCAGCAACTCTTACCGGCAAGATCACCGGCGAGCACAAATATAACAACAGTGTCGACTCGCTGATCAGCGCCTATATTATGGTAGACGATAGCACGATCATGCCTGTCAATAACGATGGTACATTCAGCATTCCGATCACTTCGGGCATATCACACAAAATACATTTTATCCCACAAGATGTAGCCTATTTCGATACAGTTTATACGGTAACGCCTATCATTGGTAAAACGGATATGGGCAAGGTATTTTTACAACGCCGTAAACACCGTATGGAGTTCCGCATCTCGGGTATCGACCTGGTACACTTTCCATTAAACACGTTTGAAATAATTATCAATAACGATAAAAATAAAACTGTTATGGTTGGCACTGGTGGGGTCGCATATCTCGAGTTTGAGAACGTATCAGTAACCAACTATTCGGTGCAGGTGCTGGATGTGGCGCACGGCGGCTATATCCCTAGGTTGTTTAATCTTAAAAATGCCGAATCAAAAAACTACCAGGTGTATCCAGTGCCGATAGTAAAAGGCGCAACGCTTACAGGAACGGTAAAAATGAGCAATGCCCCGGTAAAAAATGCCCATGTTTACCTTGATTATAACAGGATATCAATGGGGGATGGTACAAATGTTTCGTCGCTTGAGGCACGTACCGATGTTAATGGCGCCTACTCAATTTCCGGCATCCCTATGGACGACAATACCCAGATCGACGTGCACGCCACGCTGGATACTTCGTACACGGTTATCGGCAGCGAAAAAATGGTGACCATTTCGGGCGGGCTGGCACAAGCTGATTTTATTTTAACGCGCTTTAACGGGCCGGCTATAAATAATGTGTGGGGATTCCCCTTGTCGGTTGAAAAAATTGTTCAGCTCAGCAATTTCACCTACTCGGTTACCGGTATCGTTGATTTGAGTAAAAACAATTCATCCTTTACCTGGATGGACCCCGGCAGTAAAATACGTATCAGCAATATTGTATTTACAGGCACCCAAAACCTTGGCGGCAGTACCATGCAGCCCCAGGCACAGGTAGTGCCGCTTGACGGGTTGGCTAATCTGAAAATGAGATATTTAAACCGGTACAATGTTTTACTTACCAGCGCAGCAAAGATGAATGGCGGCAGTAGCGGTAGCAGCAATGGTGGCAGCGGTACTGGTTTGCAGAGTGACAAAAAAGGCTATGGCATAGTTAACAGCGGTACGGCGGTAAATAATAATTTACAGGAGTCGGATAACAATAATTTACACATGGGTACCACTAATGCTGCGCTTGCAGATCTGTTTAATACACTGCCATTGGCTATTGAAAAAAGCGGCAATGCAGGCATAGTAGCGGCCAAAGTGAATATCGCCGATAATACATTTAACTTTCCATCATCCTATCTCAACTTTAACAATACCGGGCTGTTTTACCTTTCGACACCGCCAGATGAAGCAGGTAGCCCAAACAATACCGTTATCCCTGCGATATATAGTGCATTAAAAGGGACTTATGAACGGCATAGTGCCGGTGCCCTTAAGTTTGCGGAAACACCCGGTTATTCTTTGAGTGACGCTAATGGCAATGCGCTTAAATTCTCCTTCATCGGGTTTAACACCACCGCCAACCCGGCTTCATCGTTTATCGGCGCAAGCGGCAAGATGCACCTTGATGCCACCATGAGTGGTAACCTGCCTAACTGCACTCCCGGCAATGTTGATATCCGCATAAAAGACCTGGTGCTTGATGGCAATGCCATTGTACCGGCAACCAGCACAGATGCGATAACAGTAAACTTGCAAAGCTGGAAATTGCTGATCAATAACTGGACGATAGACCCAACCAAGGGCGGGCTTTTTTCAAACAGCAGCGTAATTCACACAGGGATAGTTGATGTGCCGGTTAAAACCTTTAACCTGCGCAGCGACCTGCTGGTGATAAAGGATTTCGACCTTAAAAACATATCGCTTGGCAACGGTTTATTGCCGCTAACCCTAACCGACACCACCAATGTACACCTGGTTTACGACCAGGCCTGCGGCAGCGATCATAGCGCACACTGGCGGTTCTCGGCTTCGTCAACTAACCCAACATTGCCGGTAGCTTATATGCCAATCGTTGGCGTTTCGGGCAAGTTCCCGCAAACAACGCTTAATATTGATTATTTCCAGCTGGTGAGTTTCAATAACGAAAACCTGGTCAGCCTGTCGGGCGGGCAAAATGGCATCCCGCTTTATGGCAATCCCAAATTTTTGTTTTACCCGGCGTCGGTTACCAGCAATATCGGCAGCTTTACGCTTGGCGGCTCAGCAGCCATTAAGATACCACGCATCAACAATCTGCCGCTTAACCTCATCTTTAATAAAAACAACAGCGGGCTGGATATGAACCTGGGTGGCTTCAATTTGAATTTTGAAGGCCAGGGCTATGTTCAGTACACGTACGACGGCAGCCCGGTTACCTCAACCGGCGGCGTTACTACCCTGAGTGGAAAAGCTGTTGAGCCCAATAAAATAAACCCTATTGATTGCGCTTTAACTTTTGGCAATCACGACGGCGGTACCATCACCTTAAAAAAGAACTTTTTACTCAACCTTGACGGGCCGGGTACGCCGACAGCCAATAACCTTACCCTGTCCATCGACCCTAATCAATACAGTGGCATGAAGGTGGACACCACCACCAGCAATGACTGGGGCACGCTTAAGTTTACGGGGGAAATGAACGACCCAAAATCGGGCGACCTGGCGAGCAAAACGCCGCAACAGTATTCGTTCGAGGTATTGGGCGATATACAGGCGAGCTCGAAGGGTATCCAGATGAGCCAGGTGGCCACCCCGCTGGGCGACATCGACATGAGCTACGATTTTGCCAGTAAAGAATTGCATGGCGCCCTGCACATGAACCAGGTGCAATTCGGCTCGGATAAATTTTCGGGAGATGTTGAAATGGATTACGGCCCACCCGGGATGCTGCTGATGGGCGCCGGCCAGTTAAATACAGGTACGTTACTGGTTGATGGTTTTGGAACATTCAACATCGGCCTGCTTTTCGCCAATACCGATTTGAACGCCAGCGTGATCAGCAAAGTAACACAATATAGTCTGTCGGTACAAAATGCCTGCTGGCTTAACGCTAACTCATCGGGCTTTAAAGGATTTTTCCTCACCGGCGGCTATGATATTATTAATGAGCACGACGGCGTTAACCTGGGAATAGTAGATGCATACTTTAATGCGGTGCTGGGCGCCGAAGTATCTATAGGAGCTAATTTTAAAAAGGGCGCCAACAGCTTTATGGCGATGGTTGGCGCACATGGCGATATCGATGCAGGGCTCGACGCCATTACCGGGACGTCCATCTCGGGAGGCTTGTCGGCGCATTTAACGGCGCTAGCCAGTTATGATCCTTCGGGCTTCGCGGTTTATGGCGATGCCGGCATGCGAATCGGTTACCAGCTTTGCCAGTATGTGCCGTTAGTAGGCACCAAATGTATGAGTGCAAGTACCGCAGGCAGCATAAGTTTCGTGCTAGCCAAAGGAAAAACAAAATTCAAATTTTCGCTGCATGATGATGGCAATACGCTTTGCGACAACAGCACCAATAAATAACAACAACTCCATGAAGACATTTAACCATACAGCAATAAAAATATTAGCAGCGGCTCTGCTCCTGCTGACCGGCATACCAACATTCGCACAAACGGCGGACGTACGGGTATTGGCGGGCCGCAAAGGGATTTGGGTGATTTGTGGCGACAAACTGCCGAAGGATTTTACCTACAGCATTTTCCGCAAAAAAAATAAAGATCCCTGGGCAAAGGCTGCTGATGTAAATTTCCCCGCATCGAAAGATGAGATCCTGGCTAATCTTTTAAACAACAGTCGTTTAAGTGGTGACAAAATTGCGTCGTTAAGCAGCGAAAGGCTTGCCGCTATCTGGCAGCGCATAACCGATGCGGTTACCGTAAACTCGCCACCTGAGATGCAGGATAACTTTGCACTAAGGCAAGCGACCGGAACGGCCTGGTATGATGGGACGGCCGACAGCGCCGTATTTTATCAATACAAAGTACAAATGACCGGAAAAAAAACAACTCCGGGTGCAGAAGCATTAAGCAGAATTGTGGCATGGCCGGGTGCAAAGTTCAATACTGTATTAAAACCTTTATCTATAAAACCATCAATGGGCGGAGTGCGCTGCGAGTTTGAAATTGCGGATAAAGGTATCATGACACATTGCAAAATATTCAGGAGCTATTATTTGCGCGGTGGGTACGAGGAAATAGATGCCCAGCCTATGTATAACACCCAGAAAGACAAACTGATATTAACGTTTACGGATAACACCGCCGTTGCAAAAGTGCCTTACACGTACATAGTACTTCCGCTGGATGCGGCCGGTAACCCCGGCGATTTTTCGCCCGAATTACGTGCCTTTGATGTTGCAGAAAAGACGATCGCACCGTCGGTAACCAATTTTAAAACACAATCTGTTGAGACTGAAAAATCGGTAAAATTAAGCTGGACCCTTAAAAACAAAAAAGATATTATAGCCGTGAGCATTTACAAAAGCGCTACGTATGATGGCAAATATGTAAAAATTGCCAGCGTAAGGCCGATGGACACTACTTACCTGGATCGTTTTGTAAGGCCGATAGAAACGTACTACTATTCCATTGTATTGAACGGCACGTACGAAAATTCGCCGAACTCACCAAGGGTGTCGGGGATCTTGAGGGCATCCAATAAAAATCTTTTTCCGCCGCAAAATGTACGTGCCATCAAAAAAGGAAATGTGGTTAACCTTTTTTGGGACAAATCGCAAAGCGACAGCCGGGCCTACTATATCTATCGTGCAACAGGTTTAAAAGAAGAATTCAGGCAGATAGGGCCGCTCATTATCACCGATAAAACAAAATTATTTTTTAAAGACACACTGCCGTTAACAAACACGCCAATATATTACCAATACGCAGTAGCAAGCGAAAATACTTCGTACGCCATTAGCCCAAAATCATCAACTGTGATCGTGTATGCTGATGCAAACATCAGCATGCCCATTCCCTATGACGTGAGCGTAAAAAAAGTTGACGATAATTCAGTTCGGGTGATATGGCCTGATATGGAAAGATCATCCGGCATCAGTGGCTATATGGTTTACCGTCGGGCAAAATCGACTTCGGATACCACTAAAACTGAGGCTTTAAAACCTATATTAAACAAACCCCTACCCTTAAAAGTAAACCAGTTTGTGGATAATACCTTAGCGGAAGGCATGACTTACTACTATAGTGTGCGCACCATAGGCGTAGATACCACATTGCGCAGCAGCCCCAGCCTCGAAGCCGGTTATACCACTTATTTGGACCTGCCCAGTGAAGTATCAAACGTACGCGCCTTTGTTTCGGGTAAAACCGTTCAGTTAAAATGGGATAACCCGATGGGGCAAAATATCCAGTCGGTAAAAATATTGCGGGCCATGCAGGGTTCGCCGGTACAGGAATTAGTAACACTTGGCGCCGGGAAGGATAGTTATACCGATAAAGACGTAACAGCCGGCAAGGTTTATTATTATAGTTTGGTTATACAGAATAGTAAAGGGGAAAACAGTAAAAATACACCACCGGTAGGCATTCATACGCAATAACCCATAAGTAATAAAAATAAATTTTTATACAGAAAGGAAAGTAATACAGAAGATTTAATATAGTTTAAGTACATTTAGATTTCTTTAAGCAGAGATCTGAATGGAGTTTATCAATTGCCTGATAGTTGATGATAATGAGTTAGACAGGTTAGCTCTTGAGACCTACCTGGAAGCCTATTCTTTCATTAAACTTCAGGGAAGTTTTGAAAATCCGCTGGATTGCCTCGAGATCATTCACAAAAAAAACATCCAGCTTCTTTTCCTGGATATTGATATGCCCGATATCAATGGGCTCCAATTCTTCAGTTCGCTCAAAAACCCGCCGTTATGCATTTTTGTAACCTCGTTTGCCGAGTATGCCGTTGAAGGCTTCGATAGCTATGCGCTGGATTTTTTAGTAAAGCCTGTGAGGCCCGAGCGTTTTGACCGCTCAATAAACCGGGCAAAGGAATTTTTGCAAATAAAAGACAAGGCCCGGTTATACGATGTTCATTTTGCTGATGACTTTTTAACCATAAAAGAAAGCTACGACCTGGTGCAAATAAAGCTAAGCGATATTATATACCTGGAAGCGCTAAAAGATTATACCAAGGTAATTACGCCCCTTAAAACCTACCTTACACTTTCAAATCTCAAAAATTTTATCGAAAAACTCCCTGAAAGCCGCTTTCTGCGAATTCACAGAAGCTTTGCGGTATCGATTAAGCAGATCAGGAAACTGGAGCAGCATGAGTTACTATTAGAAAATTTCAGGCTGCCGGTTGGTAAAACTTTCAGGAATGAAATAAGCAGAATATTAACAGAAAACAACGCGGCGTAATACAAAATGACGAATAAAGTATTTCTACCATTGATTTTGCTGATAGCATCAATTACCTCGTTACTGGCACAAATTAATAACCATAAAGATCCATTTTATAAAAGGGCCCTCGTACAAGTAAAACTTTGCAAAAAATTCGACAATAACGGAAACCTGGATAGCTTAAAATTTGCTGCTAACTCCGGGCTTGCCATGTCAATACGGCTACGTGATGACTCGCTAAGCGCTGTTTTTAACTTCTACATTGGTTCGTACTTTGAATCAGCCGATAAGGCCGATAGCGCCCTTAAGTATTATAAAATTGCCGAACGCTATGCAAAAATTTCAAACAGCAACGATATTGACGCTCTGGCACAAACAGCAATTGCTGATGTTTTTAACAACAAAGGGCTTAGCGATTCGCTGTACAGCTACCTGCACATAATTGAAGCCAGCTTGCAAAAAGTTAAAGACTACGACATAAAGCAGGTTATCACCAACAGGCTCGGCGGGTTTTATAATGATCATAACCAGTACGAGAAGGCCATAACCTACTATCTTACCAATATCCGGTACAACAAAAAGAGCAAATTTGACAGAGGTGTTGGTGTCGCACTGGTAAACATTGGCAACACCTATTTGCAGATGTCGAAAAGCGAAAAAGCGCTGCCGTATTTTAAAGAGGCCGTTACCTATCTTAAAAATTTTAATACCGGGCAAATTGTTTGTTATAATAACATCGGCGCCACTTTCAGCAACTTAAATAAGCCCGATTCTGCAATTGTGTACCATTTAAAAGCGATCAAAATAGCAAGAGCGAATAAAGATTCATCAAATATGTATGCCGCTTACGAAAAATTAAGTTCGGCGCTCACGGATAAAAAAAGATATAACGAAGCCGAAAAGTATTTGACAGAAGCGCTTACTTATGCACTAAAGGCGAAGGAGATGACTGAAATAATTGATGGTTATACATTTTTAGGGCAGGTTAAGCATGCGAAAAAAAACTATACAGATGCAGCTTCCGACTTTAAAAAAGCATTAGGTTATGCGATTAATTCAAAACATACCGAACGTGAAACCGCGATTTATGAGTTGCTTGCAAAAAGCCAGGCCGCCGGGCGCCAGTACAGCGAGGCCTACGACTACGAAGTTAAGTTTTTCAATTTAACGGATTCACTTAATAAAGAAAGCTCCAAAAGCAGTATAACTGAACTTGCATCCCAATATCAGTCTGAGAATAAACAACAACAAATAAACCTGCTTATCCAGGAAAAAAAAGCGACGGGTATTGAATTGAGTGAGCAAAAACGCACAAAATATTTTCTGATAGCAAGCCTGGGTTTGGTGCTTATTATCGTTGGATTAACTATCCGCGGGTATCGCCTGAAACAAAAAGCCAACAAAATAGCGCTTGAAAAAAATGCTGAGTTAGAAATAAAAAACGAGCAGTTAAAAGTACTTAACCACGAATTGAATGAAGCAAACAGCTCCAAAACAAAGCTATTTGGTATTTTAAGTCACGATTTAAGAGCACCGGTAGGCAGCTTGTTTCAGTTTTTGACGCTTCAAAAAAACCATGCCCATAAACTTAACGAAGAGCAGAAACTTAAACACAACGAGCGAATCATTACTTCTGCCGAAACCCTGATGGAATCAATGGAGGACCTGCTGATATGGAGCAAAAGCCAAATGGATTCCTTTTCGTTGCAACTAAGCCCTGTAAACGCTTGCGAACTGGCAAGCTCAACATTCGATCTTCACCGCGATTTTGCTGAAGCCAAACAAATAACGCTTGAACAGGAATGCGCCGACGATATCATAGTTCACACCGACGCCAATTTTATGAAAATTGTATTACGAAATATCGTCAGCAACGGCATAAAGTTTACCCCGGCGGGGGGTGCTATCCGCTTAACTGTCGAAAAAACCGAAAGCAATGTTTACTTTAAAATCTATGATAACGGCGTGGGGATGACAAAAGAGCAAATTGGCGATTTGTTTGAATGGGGCAGCATCCGAAGCGATACATCAGGCCTCGGCCTTAAACTGGCGCGTGAGTTCACAACCCGTCTTGGCGGAGCCATCGAGATAAATTCGGCCCCGGGCAAGGGGACAACTTTTACAGTCACTTTACCTTTAAAGCAAACGGCTAAAAACTTACTCGCTTAATAGCTGCTATTTGTAGTTTGCAGCAGAAAGAATAACAAAAAAGCAGTTAGCAGTGGATAGGTTGAAGTTAAAATAACTGCAAACTGCCCACTTCTAACTGCCAGCTGTTCCCCTACGGGAACTTTACGCTTGGGTATGAAGCCACATCAGCCTCAGGGATATTGGAACCATATTTAGCATTGATCGCATCAATAAATTGATTAGCCACAATGGCATACCCGCGCGGGGTAAGGTGAACGCCATCTAACGAGAAGATACCGCCGCTTACATAATCCGAATTCAACCCGATACCGTCCACCAATAAACCATACTGTTTTACATTATTTAAAAAAGTATACGAATCAAATACGGCTAGTCCGTGTGCCGCGGCAACAGATTTTATGGTGTTGTTGAATGCGATAACGTGCTCGCGGGTTAGCTTCACCTCGTTTGCATCCAAAATATACTGGTTATCAATAGGTGAATAGGGCGTTAAACCATATGGCAGCTGTCCGTAGGGTGTGTTTACCGTTGTGCCGATCATGCTGGTGGGGAACGTCAGCACGATAAGGTCGCTGGAAGTGGCCAGCCTTGGTGCATAGGTAGTGCCCGAAACCAGTGCATTAATGTAAATGCCCTTAGCCTGCGGGATCAGCTTTTGTACCCCGGCAACTACTGCGTCCACCGTAACGGTATTGAAATACGGGATCGAGGTTACGTCCGGAATGGTACCCACTACACCTTTTGGCGTTACGCCATTGGCATTTTTGGTAGTTAAAGTATTGATCAGCAAATTGTAAAGCAGTGCAAAAGTATTGGTATCAGTTAACTGATCCCCGGCGCCGCCCGAAGTGGCATAACCCAAAGCATCATTATTCCCCAGCCAGTTGGAAAAGAAAGTAAAAGGCTTGGCCATTACAAAATTAAGATACGGGGTGGAGTTTGTTGGGGCATCACCCGGCAGCAGGCGTTCGTAATAGCCATTCAGATCGCCGTAAGGCGCGTAGGTAATGTGTAATAATTTTATGCCTGGTACGCCGTAATTTTCAATATCGCCGGTGTATTTGGTATATAAGACTACGTTACCAAAGCCCGGCACATTTACCTGGCCACGGATGGCCAGGTTGCTGGTTACAGGAGTGAGTATGGGGCTGCCCAATGAGCTAAACCCGGTTAAAGATAAATAACCCGAGCCATTTGCCTGGGCAGCGCTGAATAAGGGTTGGTTAAAAACACCCCCGCCAACGGATTGCATCTGTTTGGCCATGATGGACGGGTAGGAGTTTTGCTGCCCGGCCAGGTACAGGCCGCCATCGGCATAGCCCGCCGTTAATGAATTGCCCAGGGCAATGTACCGCGAAAAATCTGCTCCCCCACTGGTGGACTTCGGTATTTTGATCTCGGGTTTACAGGCGCCTATCAATAATAAGCCTGCCAGGATATATATATGTTGCTTTAAAAATTTCATCTGCTTGATTATTAAATTTTACCAGTGATAAGAAAGTGAGATACCGGGGATATAAACATTGGTTTCGTAAGTGCCTGATAATTGGGTATAGGCATTGGTTGATTGCCGGGCCATCAGGTGTTCGTACTCGAACGAAGCATCCACATCCAGGCGGCTGGCTATTTTGTAACCGATACCGCCCGTAAAATAAACCCGGTTGGCATCAGGTACCTGCGGCGAAACAAAAGCCTCGGGCGAAGCGGCTGTAGCATAGCCGCCGCCAAAACGTAAAGCCAGTTTATCAACACCACGGTATTCGGCGCCGCCCCTTAAGCTATATGCCTGCTGGTAATTTTGCGGCAAACTGGTGGTGTTAATGGCGGGCGATTGTTTTTTATAGGTGAACGACAATGTTTTAAACACATCCCAGCCTACTTCATTGGCATCAAAGGCAATGGTCCAGTTTTTACAGGGATAAAAGCCCAGGCCGATCGAGTTGGTAGATGGTAAGGGTACGGTTGAAGTAAAGGTGTTTGGCGAGGGGAAATTGCTTTGCAGTGATGGCGCTACCGAAAATGTGGCATCGCCGTTAAACGAGGTAGACACCCCGCTGCGGTGCGAAAGGCCAATGGTAACGCCCGATTGTGTTTTGAAAAAGATACCTGCGTTCCAGCCGTAGCCCTTGCCTGTTCCGCTCAAATGAGCCTGACCGTCGGCACCCGTTGAATTGGCTATCGGGACAGCCTGGGTAAGGTCGATATCGGCATGGTTATAAACAAAGCCTGCGCCAATGCTCAGGTAGTCGGTAAGCTTAATACTCAAGGTCGGCTGAAAGAAGATGGTTTTCAGGTCGAGGCTCTCCAGGGCATATTTGCCTGTCCAGTTATTGCCCCAGTCGGTTAAACCGCCAAAGGGGGTATAAATGCCCATACCAAATTTCCAGAAGGAGTTTTTCGGGCCCCAAACACCATAAAACGTAAACGGGGTAGCAATTTTATTTGCTGTACGGTAAGTGGCATTTGAATTGGATGGATTAAACTCCGACATAAAAAGCAGCGGGCTGATGCCTGCCTGCACATAATTGTCGGGCAGCATGGCCACTGCCCCGGGGTTAAAAAATACAGATGCGCCGTCTTGCAAAATTCCGGTACCGGTATGGCCCATTCCAATTTGCTTCTCCCCTTCAAGGTTCACCTGGAATCCCTGGGCAAAGCAATATACGGGCGCAAGGGCAAGCATTAATAGTAGATATTTCTTCATAAAATAAAATATTGAATTGGTTTATAATGCGCAAATTGCAGGCTCCAAGAACCGCAAAAACAAAAAATAAAATTAGCTGGGATTTAAACGAAAAAAAGGGCTATAATGCGGGGATATTAGTCAAAAAGTCGGAGAAAAACTTATTATTAAGCCGAAATTATGCCATTATTGAAAAACATCCTATGAGTAAAAAAGTCGCCCAATTAAGCTTATCGAAATTTGCCGACCTGTACGCAGATAAACTTGCAGGGCCTGATTTTTTTATAACAGATGAAAAGCAATTATTAAGTTTAAGCGAGTTTCCATACCGCTCCGATGGCTATATCATCGGTATTTGCACCCGGGGCAGCGCGCAAGTCGAAGTAAACCTCCAGGTTTATGAGGCCAAGCCCGATGCTATGCTTTTAGCAACACCCTTTCATGTTTTAAGGATATACAACAGCAGTGAGGACTTCCTTTGCAGGTTTATCGTTTTTTCAAAAGCATTTTTAATTGAAAATAAAGTAGATAGCCACTTTTTAGAATCATTCAGTTATTTTAAAAGTGCCTCTATTCCGGTAATTTACCCTGGCCATAACGATGCCGGCATCTTATTAGATATTTATTTACGGATCAAGCAAATTTTGGAGCGTGAGCACCACCCCTATCGTATTGAAATTTCAAGAAGTATTTTAACTATGCTTTTATATGAGGTGGCCTTTATGTATGAAAAACAGCACCTTATTATAAAAGGCAAGCAAACACGAAAACAGGAATTAAATGTATTGTTCCAGGACTTGGTATTCCATCACTATAAAGAACACCGGAGCGTGCAGTATTATGCCGATGCGCTTTTTGTATCACCAAAACACCTAACAGAAACCATTAAAGAAGTAACCGGGCGGACCGCCGGCGAGTGGATTGACGATGCAGTGGTATTAGAAGCCAAGGTATTATTAAGGAACCATGATAAAAGCATTGCCCGGGTGGCTGAGAGTATACACTTTCCCGATCAGTCATCGTTTGGAAAATATTTCAAAAAACATGCGGGTATGTCCCCGTCCGACTACCGTTTGGCTTCATCATATTGACATTTTCGCACCAATCAGGTTTCTTCCGACTTTTTGACTAATATCTCCGTATTGCTGCCCTTTCATTCGTTTGGTTCCGCTTCTAATTTTACTGTAATTATAAAAGCTAAATAAAGCGCCCCTTTACGTTGTCTCTAATTTATTGAATACAAACAATTTGAATATTGCTGTGATTCATTTTTTTTTATAGCGGCGTCGGGCCTCAGCACATTAGTTTAAAAGTAAAAACTTAAAATTTAAAAAATACAACCATGAACGATGTTGAAAATGTTAAAGCCATTAAAGGCGGAGAGTTTTTAATCAGGGAAACCGCCGCTGAAAGCATTTTTATTCCTGAAGAATGGGATGAAGAGCAATTGATGATCGCTGAAACCTGCACCAATTTTATTGCGCAACAGGTGGCCCCCAATTTGAACAGGATCGATGCGCAGGAGGAGGGTTTAATGGCTCATTTAATGGATGAGGCAGGTGCACTGGGTTTATTGGGAATCTCTGTTCCTGAAACATACGGCGGTTTTGGTAAGGATTTTAAGACATCCATGCTGGTCACCGAAAAGTTAGGTGCAGGCAATTCCTTTTCGGTTGCGTTTTCGGCCCACTCAGGAATAGGGACCTTGCCGATATTATATTACGGTAACGACGCTCAAAAACAAAAGTATATTCCCAAACTGGCCAGTGGTGAGTGGAAAGGCGCGTATTGCCTTACTGAACCAAGTTCCGGGTCCGATGCCAATTCAGGCAAAGCAAGGGCAAAGCTTACCGAAGATGGTAAACATTATCTCATTACCGGTCAAAAAATGTGGATCACCAATGCGGGCTTTGCAGATGTATTTACCGTATTTGCTAAAATTGATAACGATGAAAACCTGAGTGCCTTTATCGTCGAAAAAGGCTTTGAAGGCATTACCCTGAATACCGAGGAACATAAAATGGGTATAAAAGGCAGTTCCACGCGACAGGTATTTTTTAACGACTGTAAAGTACCTGTAGAAAACCTGCTATCTGAACGCCAGAACGGGTTTAAAATAGCCGTTAACATCCTGAATATAGGCCGCATGAAATTGGGCGGCGGCACTGTTGGCGCCAGCAAAGAAGTAATCAGCATGGCGGTAAAATATGCCAACGAACGTGAACAGTTTGGTCGTGCCATTTCAAAATACGGCGCCATCAGGCATAAACTCGCCCAACAGGCTATCTTAACTTATGCTGCTGAAGCTGCGGTTTATCGCGCCAGCCAGAATATGGAAGAAGCGACAGAATTGCTAATGGAATCGGGACTTGATGAAACCAAAGCAAAACTCAAAGGCACTGAGCAGTTTGCTATTGAAGCGGCTATCATCAAAGTGCATGCATCAGAAGTTTTAGACTATGTTGTCGATGAAGGTGTACAGATCTACGGTGGCATGGGGTACAGCGCCGAAGCACCCATGGAAAGGGCTTACCGCGATTCGAGGATCAATCGAATCTTTGAAGGCACTAACGAGATCAATCGTATGCTAACCGTGGATATGATGCTGAAACGCGCCATGAAAGGTGAACTCGATCTGATGGGTCCGGCCCAAAAAGTGGCGGGCGAACTGATGAGCATCCCTGATTTTAGCGCCGGCGGCGAAGAGGGATTGTTTACAAAAGAGAAAAAATACATCGCAAATTTTAAAAAGGCAATATTAATGGTTGCAGGCGCGGCGGTTCAAAAACTGATGACCCAATTGGGTAAAGAACAGGAAGTGTTAATGAACCTCGCCGATATGCTGATCGAACTTTATGTAAGCGAATCGTTGCAACTACGGGTTGAAAAACTGGTTGGCCTGCGTGGTGAAGATAGCTGTAAGGAACAACTGGACATGATGCGGGTATACATTAACGACGCCGCCGAAAAAATCGCAAGATCAGGAAAGGAAGCATTAAACTCATTTGCCGAAGGCGACGAAAAACGGATGATGATGATGGGCCTGAAACGTTACACCAAGACCGAAGACGTTAATACAACCCAGGCACGCAGAAATATAGCCGCGAAGCTGATCGCTGAAAATAAATATTGCTTTTAATAAAGAGAAAACTACTTAAATGAAGATATTAGTGTGCATCAGCCAGGTTCCGGATACCAGTACAAAAGTTATTTTAAAAGACAATAATACCGCGATTGAAAGCGCCGGCGTTACCTACATCATCAATCCGTATGATGAATGGTACGGGCTTATCCGGGCCATCGAATTAAAAGAAAGCGGCGTAGCCAGCGAAATTGATTTGGTAATAGTTGGTTATGCGAATACGGAGCCGGTTATCCGGAAGGCGCTTGCTCTTGGCGGCGATAAAGCCATCAGGATAGATGCTGACAGCAACGACCCGTATTTAACTGCAGTGTATATTGCAGATTATGCCGGGAGCATGAATTACGACCTCATCCTTTGCGGCAAGGAATCTATTGATTACAATAACGGTACCGTTGGCTCCATGATAGCTGAATTACTGGATATGGACTACATCGGTTTCGCCACTGAACTTAAAACAGAGGGAAATACAGCTATCGTGAAAAGAGAAATTGAAGGCGGCGAGGAAACTGATAGCTGTAACTTTCCTTTGGTAATATCCTGCCAAAAAGGGGTTGCGGAGGCAAGGATACCCAATATGCGGGGCATTATGGCAGCCAGAACCAGGCCGCTTGATATTGTCACCCCGGCAGGCATTGAGTGTGTTAGCTCTATCTTGTCGTACGAACTTCCACCTGCCAAAGCGGGTGTAAAATTAGTTGATCCTGCGGACATGGATCATTTGGTTGAACTGCTGCACAGTGAAGCAAAAGTAATTTGATCCTTAAACATCATTTGAATCGTAGCTAATAGAAAAGAAAATGTCTGTAATTGTTTTTGTTGAACATGATGGTGGAACTATCAAAAAGAAAAATTTCGAAGCGGTTCAGTACGCCTCGGGTATTGCCAAAAAAACCGGCACTACGGTAACTGCCGTGATACTCGGGACTATTGCTGACGCTGAAATTGAAAAATTAGGAGAATACGGCGCGCAAAAAGTATTACATGTTGAGGATAACCGGCTGGATGAGCTGCACCCGCGCGCCTATACCAGCGCCCTGTTGACGGCTGTCGAAAAGGAAGATGCAAAAATAGTTATTGCACTAAATGATATCAACGGAAGGGCTGTGGCGCCCCGAATTGCCGTTAAATTGAAAGCAGGCCTGGTGGCGGGGGCCCTCACCTACCCCGATCTGGATAAAGGTTTTGCGATCAAAAAAGCGGTTTACTCGGGCAAAGCTTTTGCTTACGTAAATATCACCAGTGATACAAAAGTGATCATGTTGATGCCTAATACATTCCCATTGGCCAAAACAGAAGGCAAAGCGGTAATTGAAAAACTGGCCGTAAACTTTGGTAATAAGGACTTCGGCATAAAAGTTAAAGAAGTAAGTAAAGCAACCGGGGAAGTATCGCTTTCAGATGCGGCTTTAGTGGTATCCGGCGGCCGCGGGATGAAGGGCCCCGAAAACTGGTACCTGATAGAAAACCTTGCTAAAGAACTAGGGGCTGCCACCGCCTGTTCGCGCCCGGTATCTGATTCCGACTGGCGACCACATCATGAACATGTGGGCCAAACCGGCGGCACTATCCGACCCGATCTTTACATCGCAGTCGGGATTTCAGGGGCTATCCAGCACCTTGCAGGCGTTAACGGATCAAAAACGATTGTTGTGATCAACCGCGACCCGGAAGCACCGTTTTTTAAAGCGGCAAACTATGGTGTTATTGGCGACGCAATGGAAGTATTGCCCCGGCTAACGGAAGCAGTTAAAAAATTTAAACAACATAAATAAAACGATGACCGTTTTTTATGAAGGACAGGTATTATGGGCGCAAATAGATGCGAACCAGCACATGCGCCACACGGCCTATGCTGATTTTGGCGCACAGGCCAGGTTGGGTATGCTTGAGCACCTAAAGCTAACACCCGCCGTGCTTTATTCTCATAAAATCGGGCCTGTGCTGTTCAGGGAAGAATTGATCTACCTGCGCGAAATTGGGATCAACGAGCATATTAAAGTGACTTGCGAAATCATAAAATCGCGCCCCGATTGCTCGCGATGGTCGATGCGGGAAGAACTTTACCGTGGCGATGGCGTAAAAGCAGCCATCATTATTGCTGATGGCGCATGGATAGACATGAAAAAACGTAAGCTAGCCCAATTGCCACCCGAACTCATTGAACTGTTTAAGCAGGCCCCAAAAAGCCACGACTATGTGGAAGAACCCAATAAACCGGTTACATCTTAAAGATTAACATTTACCAATGGAACTAAAAGAAGCTTTTGACAACGCAGTTGCGGCGAGTAAAACTTTGCCTGCCCGACCTGATAATGAAACTTTATTAAAACTCTACAGTTTATTTAAACAGGCAACTAAAGGCGATATCAATACCGAAAATCCACCCGGCATGTTTGATTTTGTGGCCAAAGCCAAGTATGATGCCTGGTTAAAATTAAAAGGAACTGCTCCTGCAAATGCCATGGAGCAATATATCAGCCTTGTTGATCAACTTTCCGGAAAATAAAGTTCCGAAATTTTGACAAATGTTTCCGCCATATCGCCCTTTGTTTTGCGCTATTAAAAAGGATATTTGTTAACATAAGCCAATTCTAAATTATATTATTCTGCCAGTTCAGTTATTCCTTTAATAAATATTTAAAGCATGCACTTATTCAACAGAAAACATTTCTTGTTAGTGATTTTTTTGCTGACAGTTTGCTGCGTAACCGTAGCGAAGGCCCAAACCGATCAGATTGAAGGCCAGTGGTACAATGATATTAAGAGTGCTAAAGTTTTGGTCACCAAAGCAAGCAACGGAAAATTTTACGGCAAAGTTGTATGGCTGAAAGAGCCGCTAAAAAATGGCAAACCTAAAGTTGATGAGTTAAATGCAGACCCAAAACTGCGCAGCAGACCACGGCTGGGCTTGCAGGTTTTAGCCGATTTTGTAAAAGACGGCGAGGTTAAATATACAGACGGCACCATTTACGATCCGCTTAACGGAAAGACTTATTCCTGCAATATCACTTATAAGGGTAAAACGCTTGCCATCCGGGGGTATATCGGTATTTCTCTTTTTGGTAGAACGACCACATGGTCGCGGGTTGAATAAATCACTGTAAAATAAAACAAGCATAGTATAATGAGTGCTCAACGAGTAATAAAAAAAGTAGCGGTATTAGGTTCAGGCGTGATGGGCAGCCGCATCGCCTGCCACTTCGCCAACATTGGCATGCAGGTACTTTTACTGGACATAGTGCCAAAAGATGCCCCCGCAGGTGATAAAAAAGCCCGCAATAAAATTGTTAATGACGCTTTAGAGTTTGCATTAAAATCAAACCCGTCCCCTATCTATCTAAAATCATTTGCCAAAAGGATAAGCACCGGGAATTTTGAGGATGATATGTCCAAAATTGTCGAATGCGATTGGATAATTGAAGTGGTGGTTGAACGCCTGGATATTAAGCAAATCGTATTTGAATCGGTTGAGAAATTCAGGAAGCCGGGAACGCTGATCACCTCCAATACGTCCGGCATCCCCATCCATTTAATGGCAGAGGGCCGCAGCGAAGATTTTAGGAAAAACTTCTGCGGGAGCCATTTCTTTAACCCGCCCCGTTATTTAAAGCTATTGGAAATTATTCCCACTAAAGAAACGTCAGCCGATGTGGTGGGCTTTTTGATGGAATTTGGCGAAAAATTTCTCGGTAAAACAACCGTACTGGCAAAAGATACGCCCGCATTTATCGGAAACCGGATAGGTGTGTTCAGTATCATGAGTCTGCTGCATTATGTGGATAAAATGGGCTTAACGGTTGAGGAAGTGGATAAGCTTACAGGCCCGGTTATCGGTCACCCTAAATCAGCCACCTTTCGCACCAACGACGTAGTCGGACTTGACACTATGGTGCATGTGGCCAACGGCTTATTAAAAAATGCCCCGGACGATGAAGCGAATGCGCTTTTCGAGATTCCCGATTTTGTAAACAAGATGCTCACAAATAACTGGCTGGGCAGCAAAACCGGGCAGGGTTTTTATAAAAAGGAAAAGGTTGACGGCGTAAACCAGTTTTATGCGCTCGACTTAAAATCATTAGACTATAAGCCGTCCCAAAAAGTAAAATTTGCCGCTTTAGAGACGACTAAAACAGTTGAAAAATTAGAAGATCGATTAAAAATATTGTTCGCTGCAAAAGATAAGGCTGGCGACTTTTACCGGGCGACTTTTTACCAGCTTTTCGCCTATTCGAGCAAACGCATCCCTGAAATTGCCGACGAATTATATAAGATCGACGCCGCCATGAACGCCGGTTTTGGTTGGGAAATGGGCCCCTTTGAAAAATGGGACGCGCTGGGCGTAGCGCATACTGTAAAAGAAATGGAGGCGTCAGGCAATAAACCTGCAGCCTGGCTTTACGAGATGCTTGAGTCGGGCGCAAAAAGTTTTTATGTGATTGAGAATGGCAAGAGGATGTATTATGATATCCCTTCAAAATCCTATAAAGTAATTCCGGGTACTGAAGATTTTATATTGTTAAAAAACGTTACTGCGACAAATACCGTATGGAAAAACAGCGGCAGTACCATAACCGACATTGGCGATGGAGTCCTCAACCTGGCTTTCCATACCAAAATGAATACGATAGGCGGCGAAGTAGTAGAAGGCATCAACAAAGCAATTACCCTTGCCGAAGCCGGATATAAAGGCCTGGTGATCTCGAACCACGGCGCAAATTTTAGTGCCGGGGCTAATGTGGGGATGATATTTATGATGGCTGTTGAACAGGAGTTTGACGAACTGAATGCCGTTATCAAAGCATTCCAGAATACCATGATGCGCATCCGCTATTCATCTATCCCGGTGGTAGTAGCGCCACACCAGATGGCGTTAGGTGGGGGCTGCGAAATCTGCCTTCATGCCGATAAGGTGGTGGCTCATGCCGAATTGTATATGGGTTTGGTTGAGTTTGGTGTAGGTTTAATTCCCGGCGGCGGCGGCACAAAAGAGTTTGCTCTGCGCTTGTCCGATGAGCTGCAGGACGGTGACATCGAAGTAAATAATTTCAGGGAACGATTTTTAACCATCGGCCAGGCCAAGGTTTCCACTTCGGCTTACGAGGCTTTTGAGTTTGGCTACCTGAAAAAAGGCCGTGACGTGGTGGTGGTTTCTCAAAACAGACTGCTTGCCGAAGCAAAAAGACATTGCTTGCAATTGGCCGAAGATGGTTATGTACAGCCGGTTCAACGAACAGACATTAAAGTCCTCGGTAAACAGGCGCTGGGCTTGGCTTATGTTGGTGCAAATACCATGTACAGCGGTAATTACATCAGCGAACACGACGTAAAGATCTCGCAAAAATTGGGATATGTACTTTCGGGTGGCGATCTGTCTCAACCTTCGCTGGTGAGCGAAACATACCTGCTGGACCTGGAACGGGAGGCATTTCTTTCACTTTGTACCGAAAAGAAAACACTCGAACGCATCCAGTCCATTCTTACCGGAGGAAAAATACTTAGAAATTAAATTTAACCGAAAAAAATTAAAATAAATGAACGCATATATAGTTGCAGCCAGCCGCAGTGCTATCGGCAAAGCCGGTCGCGGTGGTTTTAGATTCACCAGGCCTGATACGCTTGCTGCTGACGTTATAAAACACCTTTTAACCACGGTGCCAAATGTGGATAAAGAGCAAATCGATGATGTAATTGTGGGCAACGCCACCCCTGAAGCAGAACAGGGATTAAACGTCGGTCGCCTTATTTCCCTAATGGCTTTAGACACTGATAAGGTTCCGGGAATGACGGTGAACCGGTATTGCGCTTCCGGTTTAGAGACCATTGCTATTGCCTCTGCAAAAATACATAGCGGCATAGCGGATTGTATTATCGCCGGCGGCGTTGAAAGCATGAGCCTGCTGCCAATGGGCGGCTGGCGCATCGTTCCTAATGCTGATGTTGCCCTGGCGCACCCTGATTATTATTGGGGCATGGGCCTGACTGCCGAAGCGGTCGCCAAAGAGTACAATATCACCCGCGAAGAACAGGATCAGTTTGCACTCAATTCGCACCAAAAAGCAATTAACGCTATAAAGGAAGGTAAGTTTAAGGACGAAATTGTACCGATGAACATCACCGAAATTTATATTGACGAAGCCGGCAAAAAGAAAAAAAGAGAATTTAAGGTTGATACAGATGAAGGCCCCCGAGCCGATACTTCGTTGGATGCCTTAGCTAAACTGAAACCTGTTTTTAACGCCAAAGGCGTGGTAACTGCGGGTAATTCATCACAAACAAGTGACGGGGCCGCTTTTGTAATGGTGGTTAGCGAAAAGTTTTTAAAACAAAACAACTTGAAACCCATAGCCCGGCTGGTTAATTATGCCGTAGCGGGTGTGCCTCCGCGTATCATGGGTATCGGCCCCTTGGTTGCAATTCCAAAAGTATTAAAGGCAGCTGGATTAAAACAAAAGGATATTGATTTGATCGAGTTAAACGAAGCTTTTGCTTCTCAATCACTTGCCATTATAAAAGGGCTTGAACTGGATCCGGAGATTATCAACGTAAATGGTGGGGCGATCTCTTTGGGCCACCCACTTGGCTGCACAGGCGCAAAACTTTCTGTACAGCTTTTTAATGAACTGAAGCGAAGAGATAAAAAATACGGCATGGTTACCATGTGCGTTGGAACCGGGCAGGGAGCTGCCGGCATTTTTGAATTATTATAATTAATAACGAAGTATTTTTTATAAAGAATGGCAACAACGGAAAAAGGCTTAAGGTTATTCGATTGCATGGCAGCCCAGGCAAAAGAGCCCCGGCCTGATCTTTTAAATGCCAAAATAAATGGCGTTTGGCAGTCCTACGGTACTCAACAAGTGCACGACATGGCTTGCCAGTTGGCCGTTTCGCTATTGAGGGCTGGCATTTCTGCAGGGGATGGCACGGTAGAAGGCCGTGATAAAATCGGCCTGATCAGCCCAGGGAGGCCGGAATGGATCATTACCGACCTGGCCGTACAGCAAACCGGCGCCGTACTGGTGCCCTTGTACCCTAACACCAATGCGAAAGAAATTGAACAGATCCTGATCGAAGCGGAAGTAAAGGTCATGTTTATCAGTAATAAGGAATTGTATGAAAAGGTAAACAGTATCCATAAAAACGTCCCTTCGCTAAAAGCCATTTATACTTTTGATCAATTAGACGAGTGCAGCAACTGGACGGAGTTGCTAAAGCCTGTAACAGAGGATGAACAGCAAAATTTACTACAGATCAGCGATAGGATCAATGAAAATGATATCACCACCATCATCTATACCTCCGGCACTACCGGAAGGCCCAAAGGGGTGATGCTTACCCACAAAAACATTTTAAGCAATGCGATGGCGGCGGGCGATATTCTTTCGCAAATCCCCATTGAGGAGCGTCGGGCCTTCAGCTTTTTACCGGTAAATCACATTTTCGAAAAGATGTGTTCTTATGTTTATCTCTTTTTCGGGTTCTCTATTTATTATGCAGAAAGTATGGATACCCTCGGACCCAATATCAAAGAAGTACAACCTTACATCTTCACCGCCGTGCCCAGGGTATTGGAAAAGGTATTTGAAAAGATCATTAGTGAAGGTAAAAAGTTAAACGGCATAAAGAGCAAGATCTTTTTATGGTCGATAAAGATTGCCGACCATTTTGAAATACATGGGACTAACCGCCTGTACAAACTAAAACTGGCCATTGCCGACAAATTGGTGTACAGCAAGTGGCGTGCTGCATTAGGCGGTAACGTAAAGGCTATTGTGGTGGGCAGCTCTGCCTGCCCTATCAGGCTCGAGCGGATTTTTACGGCCGCCGGGATCGTTATTTTAGAGGGATATGGGCTTACTGAAACGTCGCCGGTTATTTCAGTTAACCAGTATAACCCTGAAAAAAGAAAATTCGGGACGGTGGGCCCTTTAATGGGCGATGCAGCTGTAAAAATTGCTGACGATGGCGAAATCCTTTGTAAAGGTTCAAACCTGATGGTTGGATACTACAAAAACCCGGAACTTACGGCGGAAGTTATACAGGACGGATGGTTTCATACCGGCGATATCGGTGTGTTTGACAAGGATTCCTTCCTTAAAATAACCGACCGCAAAAAAGAAATTTTCAAAACATCGGGGGGTAAATATGTAGCGCCATTGCCTATCGAAAATAAAATGAAGGAAAACTATTTTATTGAACAGATGATGGTAGTTGGCGCAGGCAAAAAATTTGCTTCAGCGCTTATCGTGCCCTCCTATGGCAACTTAAGACCCTGGTGCAAGAAAAACAATGTTCCCGATATGCCTGATGAAGAATTGGTTAAGGACAACAGGGTAATTACGATGTACAAATCCATTATCGATGGTTTTAACCCTGAGTTTAACCATGTTGAACAGATCAAGAAGTTTATCATCCTCCCGGATGAATGGACGGTTGATAGCGGCGAACTCACCCCTACCGGTAAAATGAAACGAAAGATCATCACTGAAAAATACAATACTGCTATAGAAGAAATGTATGGAGATCAATAGATTTAGCGTCAACGCCAAGTAAATAAACGATGGAAAGCATACAAATAGCTATAAATGAAAAGATCGCTGTAGTTACTCTCGACAGGGGACGGTCAAACCCTATCAACCATCAAATGGTTAGGGAATTGACGGCCTGCATAAAAGACCTTGAAAGCAATAGTAGTGTGAGCGGAGTGATAATGACAGGGAAACAGGGCTTTTTTTCATCAGGTGTCGACTTGATGGAGGTTTACGAGTATGATCGGCAACAAAGCAAGGAATTCTGGACTGATTTTTTCGCCCTTCAAGCGGCGCTAATTGCTTTTAAAAAACCAATGATAGCTGCAATAAGCGGCCATAGCCCGGCTGGCGGGTGCGTTTTGGCTATTTGCTGTGATTACCGTTTAATGGCTGAAGGTGAATACATTATTGGGTTAAATGAAATCCCGGTAGGGATCATTGTCCCCGAGGGGATCTTTAAAGTTTACGCTTTCTGGATAGGCAAGCAAAAGGCTTATCAATTTCTGCTTGAAGGTAAACTCATCAATGTAAGCGAAGCCCTGAAAATCGGGCTGATAGATGAAGTTTGCACAGCCGAAGAGCTGATGGCTAAAGCAGAAAAAAAGGTAAGAACTTATATGCAGTTTAATCCGGCGACCTGGAGCCAAAGCAAATTAAACTTACGGCAGGAATTGATCAATGACTCAAAGGCCGATCAAGGCGCCACACTCGACCAAATGCTTACACAATGGTGGGCGCCTGAAACCAGGGCCACACTTGAAATGATCATACAAAATTTAAAATCAAAGAGCTCTGCTCCAAAGAAATAACCCTAATATTTACACTATGGAACAGCAAAACCAACCTGCCGGAGGCATGTTAAAGGATGATGCCTTAAAAGGAAAAACCATTATTATTACAGGCGGAGGCACCGGCCTCGGCAGGGCGATGGGCACCTATTTTTTACAGTTGGGGGCCAATTTGGTGATCACCAGTCGTAAACTGGACGTGCTAAAACAAACCGCGGCCGAAATGGAAGCCGCCACAGGCGGAAAAGTATTGGCTGTTGCGTGCGATGTAAGGAAATATGAAGAAGTTGAAAATATGCTCAATGAGTCCGTTAAAACTTTTGGACGCGTTGACGCCTTACTTAATAATGCCGCTGGTAATTTTATCTCGCCAACGGAGCGTTTATCAGCAAATGCATTTTCTGCAATTATTGATATTGTGTTAAAAGGCTCGGTGCATTGCTCGCTCGCACTGGGTAAGTATTGGATTAGCGAAAAAAGGCCCGGTAACATCATTAATATCGTAACTACCTATGCATTTACGGGTTCAGGTTATGTGGTACCATCCGCTTGTGCCAAAGGCGGTGTACTGGCTATGACAAGATCGCTTGCTGTTGAATGGGGCCGGCATGGCATCCGTTGCAATGCGATAGCGCCGGGTCCTTTCCCAACAAAGGGTGCCTGGGAGCGCTTGCTTCCCGGCGAAATGGCGCAAAAATTTGATTTCAAAAACAGGATACCGCTTAAACGCGTTGGCGAGCACCAGGAACTGGCCAACCTTGCCGCTTTCCTTGTTTCCGATTTCTCAGGTTATATTAACGGCGAAGTGATCACGATAGATGGTGGCGAATGGCTGCAAGGAGCCGGTCAGTTTAACGCTCTTGAAATGGTGCCTGATAAAATGTGGGATAGCATTGAGCAAGCTACCCGAAAAGCCTGAGCATAATTCTATTATAGCTATACAATTTAGCTTGCTTTTTTTGAAAAATAAGCCCACTCAAATAAATCACTTCAAATTTACTTGAGTAAAGCAGTCAAGCGCTTCAAATCTTCAAAAAAAGTTCAAATTTTTCATCACGCGGGTTACAAAAAGCCTTTCAACACAAGTTGGGAGGTTTTTTTCATTAGCGCGAACGCAGCCCTGGGACTGATCCCGAAAACATTGGTTTCCATTGGATTTTGTAGCAATTCCATTACGCGGAATAAAATCCGGCATCCGGAAAAATCGGAACTCAAAATCATTGTAAATTATTAACAATCAAATATTTAGCCATGTGGCATTAAAATAGAGGCCATGGAAATGTTAATAATAGCTTGAATTAAAGAGTTTCATATGTCCCAGGTTTTAAAAACAACAAGTTTTCTTTTCACGATTTTTTGCGCACTAGTGCTAGCATTTTCATTTAGAGGTTACGCCCAAACCAAAAACCCTCAATTTATGCATGTCGGTACCAGCGAAGGGTTATCGCAGATAAATGTCAACAGCATTATCCAGGATAGTCGTGGATTTATGTGGATAGGTACCCGCAATGGCCTGAACAGGTATGATGGTTATCAATTTATCAACTACAGGTATGATGTTAACGACAATGCATCGTTAAGCAATAATATGGTTAATGATATTGCCGAAGATAAAAATGGCAATATATGGCTGGCCACTCAAAACGGGTTAAACATGTTCGAAAGAAAAACCGGGCGCTTTATAAGATTTATGCACGATAAAAAAAAACCTGCATCGTTAATCAACAATATTGTTAACCGGCTAAAATTTGATGGCGACAGTTTATGGGTGGCCACCCAAAACGGTGGTTTTGACTGCTACGACGTCAATACGCACATATTCCATCACCACATGCATTCAAACAACAACCCGAACAGCTTGAGTGACAATAATGTACGAACAATATTTAAAGATTCGCAGCAAAATATCTGGTTAGGTACCGGAGCCGGCGGCTTAAATTTATATAATAAAAACACCAACACATTCACTAAATTCCTGCATCACGACCCGATTACCCGCGCAGTCAGCGGCAACAATGTTATATGTATTTTTGAAGACCAGGGGCATTATTTGTGGATTGGTACCCAGGACGATGGCCTTTATTTATTTGACAGAAAAACTAAAACCTTTAAACAGTTTAAACATGATATTAAAAACCCAAATAGTATTTCGGGCAACACCATTTATAGCTTAAATGACGATGAGGACGGAAACTTATGGATTGGTACCGAAAACGGTGGCTTGTGTATTTTAAATAAAACTTCGGGTATTTTTTGTACCTATCAACATGATGAGATCGACAATAATAGCATCAACGGCAACTCGGTCTATGCAATCTGTAGGGATAAAAATTACAACATGTGGGTGGGTGCTTTTGGCGGCGGCATCAATCTCTCTAAAAAAACCTCATCGAGTTTCGCACTTTACCGGCACAACAGTTCGCCGCAAAGCCTGTCGAATAATTATGTGCTCGACCTGGCCGAAGACAAAAACAATAACGTTTGGATCGGGACAGATGGAGGCGGACTAAATATGTTTGACCCGAAGACTAAACTTTTCACATCTTACAAACAGCAGGTCGAAGGAAAAAATGGCATAGCCGGCAATTACGTTTTAGCCGTAAAACCTGATATTGAAGGCAAATTGTGGATTGGCACCTGGGGCGATGGGCTGAGCATTATGAATACCAAGACTCATCTTTTTAAAAACTTTAAACACGATCCCTCAAATCCAAATAGTATTGGCGGCAATAATGTCTTTTATATCTTAAAGGACAGTAAAAAGAAGATATGGTTAAGTACGTTTAATGATGGGTTGGACTGCTACGATCCCAAAACGAATACGTTTAAGCATTATAAATTCAATGTTGATGACCCTGGTAGTATTAGCAGCAACAGAATATATTCAATGCTCGAGGATAAAAAGGGCCGTTTGTGGATAGGTACATCAGATGGCGGATTAGACCTTTTTGACAGGGCGACCGATAAATTTGAACATTTTGCCCACGACGAAAAAACCAGTAGCATCAGTAACAACAGCGTAACCGACATTTTTGAGGATAATAAGGGAAGACTATGGCTTTCTACCCTTTCGGGCCTTGATCTGTTCGACCTAGCTAGTAAACATTTTACCATTTTTTCAAAAAAGGACGGGTTGCCCAGCGATATTATTTATGGCGTATTGGCTGACAATTTTGGCAAGTTATGGATAAGCAGTAATGGCGGTTTATCGAAATTTGATACCGGGCGGTGGATATTTACCAACTACACCGAAGAAGATGGCCTGCAGGGTGACGAATTTAAGCCAAATTCAGCTATAAAGGACCACAACGGGAATCTCTACTTCGGAGGGATTAATGGATTTAACGAGTTTTCGCCGGGTCAAATATTAAAACCAGCGCCCTTTTCGCCATTGGTCATCACTTCATTCCAGGTATTTAATAAACCACTTTCGATTGCCAAAGGTCCTGGCGACCCGTCACCTTTAAAAAATGAGTTAAGTGACACTAAAGAACTAACACTATCCTACAAACAATCGGTATTTTCATTTGATTTTTCATCTCTGGATTATGCGTCGCCCGAAAGCAAACAATATGCTTATTTTCTGAAGGGTTTTGATAACGAGTGGAATTATATCGGGGCGCACCATTCCGCGTCGTACACTAACCTTCCACCAGGCAGTTATTTGGTGCTGCTAAAGTACAGGAATAGCCAGGGTTTATGGTCGCCGGTTACATCAGCACTGCGCGTTACCATCGTACCTCCATTTTGGCTAACATGGTGGTTTGAGACGCTTGCCATACTCGCCTTTATTGGTTTAATATACGCGCTGTTTAAATATCGTACACACTCAATAGAGAACCAAAAGATAAACCTCGAACTACAGGTGAAGGAACGGACAGAATGCATGGCCCGCCTCACGATAGAAGAGCGCGCATCACGAGAGCTGGCCGAAAAAGCAAGAGCCGAGGCGGAGAAGGCGCGCGAAGAGGCGGAAAGCGCCAATAAAGCCAAGAGTATTTTTTTAGCAACAATGAGCCACGAAATAAGAACGCCGATGAACGGAGTTATCGGCATGGCCTCTTTATTAGCTAACACACCGCTTAGCGCTGAGCAAAATGAATACACGGAAATCATTAAAAGCTCGGGCGATGCGTTATTGACTGTAATTAATGATATCCTCGATTTCTCGAAGATAGAATCAGGCAATATGGAGCTGGAAGCAAGCGATTTTGATATCAGGAATTGTGTAGAAAGTGTGCTCGACCTATTTGTAGAAAAAGCATCCCATTTAAACCTTGACCTGATATACCAGGTTGATCCTGATGTTCCGGATCACATCATTGCCGACCCAATGCGTTTGAGACAGGTTTTAATTAACCTGATCGGCAATGCGATGAAATTTACCAGCGAAGGCGAAATAGTTGTCGGCGTAAGCATAGGGCTTACAAAAAACGATGAATTTGAATTATCGTTTACTGTGCGAGATACTGGTATAGGCATCCCACAAGATAAGTTAAGCAGTTTGTTTAAAGCGTTTTCGCAAGTCGACTCGAGCACAACCCGGAAATATGGCGGCACCGGGCTGGGTCTCGTTATCAGTGAAAAACTGATCAATTTAATGGGCGGTGTCATTAACGTAAAAAGTGAACCGGGAGTGGGAACAATATTTAGTTTTTTCATCAAAACTAAAATTGGTCAGCCTCCTGCAGTGCCCTATTATACCATTACCAATGAAGGCCTGGAGGGTAAGCAGATACTTGTTGTGGACGACAACACCACCAACAGGCTGATAATGGAAACCCAGTTAAAACAATGGAAGTATCAACCTAAAGTGGCAAAATCAGGTGCCAGTGCCCTTGCCATTTTAGCTGAAACAAAGATAGACCTGGTAATATCCGATTTGAAAATGCCGGAAATGGATGGTATCGCGCTGACCAAAAAAATAAAAGCCAATTATCCCGGCATCCCGGTAATATTGCTTAGTTCGGTTGATAATCAACAAATTAAAAACGAAAGAGATCTGTTTGATGCCGTTTTAATTAAGCCGGCAAAGCATCACCTGCTTTACAAGCACATTGTTGAACAGTTAAAAAACGATCATCATGTACCGCAAAATATGCAGTCGGAAAAAAATCAGTTTTCAAAAGAACTGGCAATTCAATATCCTTTAAATATTTTGATTGCAGAAGACAATATAGTAAATCAAAAAGTCGCCTCGCATATCTTAAAAAAAATGGGATATACGCCCGTGATCGCAAACAATGGGCTTGAAGCTTTGCAAGCCGCCCAAGAAGGGCAATATGATCTTATCCTGATGGATATCCAGATGCCGGAGATGGACGGTTTAGAAGCTACCCAACTGATCAGGAAAGAACTTGCTGCGCAACCTTACATCATAGCTATGACTGCAAACGCTATGACAGAGGACCGTGAATGCTGTTTAAAGGCAGGTATGGATGATTACCTGAGCAAACCAATGAAGGTACAGGAACTGGTAAGTTTGTTAGAAAAGTATGGAAAAAAGGTTAAGGTACCTAACAACCTGGCTGAGTTAGTGAATTGATGCCTATAAGTTTTTTTAACCGCTAATTGGCAGCTGTGACTACGCAAAAGCCGCTTAATTGGCGGCTTGAAAGTTGGATCCTTTTTTCCGGGTCATCTTTTTACAAGGCGTTTCGTTTTTTTTTCTGACACTTCCCTCGTTTTTTTAGCATTTCTTTGATCCCTAAACTTTTTTTCGGTTCGCCCCTATTGCGAGCCCAGCATGCCTTGATTTAATTTTAAAAAATAAAACAATTTAGTGTTTCATTTTTTAAGTCAATGCGTTGGCTAACGCTTGCCCGAAATCGTAGTTAATTTGCCGAAAAAAGTCTAATTTCGCTATGAAATACCTGTTGAGAATGTGCGGAGTAATAACGACATATAGATGCTGAAAATTTATCAATTCTTATTCCGGAGTAATAAACTGTTTATCATCACATTTCTTTGTACCCTATGCTTTCAAGCATTGAATACATGTGCGCAGGGATTATTATTTAAGTCAAACGACAGCTTACTCACAAAAAGAACTTCCTTGCATGTTTTCGGCGCCGATATCCCCGAATTTCATCATCACGTTTTTATAAACTTTGATCTTTCCCTTTGGGACAATTCCAATCTTGGTTATGTGTTTAACATTGCCGATAAAAATAACTCGTACAGTTTAAGTTATATTTTTAATAACAATGCAGGGTTCCTGAACTTCAATGTCGATAGTAAAAGCAATAAAATAAAGATTCCTTTACAGGCCGCGATCCTTAAAAAAAAAAGGTGGATAAAAATCAAGGTTGATTTAAATCTGGACGCTGATAACGTAACCATAAATATTGAGGGAATAGATTACAAAGCCGATAAACTTGGGTTCAACGGTGAAATGCCAGGCAACATAACGTTTGGTAAAAATCAGCTTTATACCGAAGTGCCAAACATGGCAATTAAAAATCTTTCCGTTGGCGACGATTCAAAGCATTATTTTTTCCCTTTGGATGAGTGGAAGGGCAACAGTGTTCATGATAAAGACGGGGAAGTTACCGGCACGGTTGATAACCCGGTATGGCTGATCAACCAATCCTATTTTTGGTCGCCCGTTTACCTGCAAAACTTTAACGATGTCGCAGGCTTAAATTTTAATTCACTTGACCAAAGCCTTTTCATTTTTTCAAAAGATTCGCTTACTACGTTCGACCCGGAATTAAATACACATGCGTCATTACCTTATAAAAATGCCATGCCGGTACCGATGGTATTGGGTAAAAGCATTTTTAACGCCCATTTAAATAAGGTTTTTGCGTACGAACTTTTTGACGTGCCCAGTGGGATGCCAAGCGTGGCAGCACTTAAGCTTAACAAAAACAATTTAACATGGCAAGCAATTGGAAAAGCTACGCGGCCGTATCAATTACATCATCACAACATATTTTACGACATAAAAGAGGATAACTTTTACCTTTTTGGCGGATATGGTTCCTATAAATATCACAACGATTTTTTAAAATATAATGATACCCTTGATAAATGGGAAAAAGTTACTTTTAAGGGCGACCTGATCACCCCGCGTTTTTTTGCAGCCAGCGGCAGTTCAGATAAGCTTGGTGAACTGTTTTTATTTGGAGGCTACGGCAATGAATCGGGTAATCAGATTGTGGGGGGCAAACAGACCTATGATCTGTACAGGATTAATTTAAAAGACCATACCGTTAAAAAGTGCTGGGAAATTCACCCGCCGAAGGATGTTTTTGTGCCTGCCAACAACCTGATTCTGTCGCAGGATAAACGATATTTTTACGCGTTATGCTATCCCCACGAGGTTGCTAAAACTGAGATCAGCCTTTACAAATTCTCGGTAAAAGATGGCTCGTACGAGGTGGTAAGCGCCCCCATTCCGGTAATATCCGAACGCATCGAGACAGATATTAACCTCTTTTTTAACCATAAAGCCGACGAATTTTTGTGCACGATACAGGAGTTTGCTGATCGAAGAAAATCGACCATAAAAATTTACTCGCTGGCAGCTCCGCCGGTCAGCAAAGCTATTTATTTAAGTTCACTACATCCGCCCAACCGATCAAATAGCGTATTAATTTACACCGGGCTATCCGTTTTGGTTATTTTAGGCCTGATGGGATTGATGCTCATCTATAACAAAAGATCAACAGGCATAATAAGCCGGACAGAAAATAAAGCCAGCCCTTCTTTCGAAATAATAAAAGATGTTGGCCGTAAAAAGAATGCGGTATACCTTTTGGGTGAGTTTTTAGTGTTCGATAAAAAGGGCAACAATATAACCCATTTGTTCAGCCCTAAAATTAAACAGCTTTTTGTGCTGATTTTATTGTGTAGTAAGGACGAAAAAGGAATTGGATCAAAGAAAATCTCCGCAACACTTTGGCCGGATAAGGATATTAACAAAACAAAAAACATCAAGGGCGTAACATTTAACCACCTAAGGAATATTATTAGCGGCATTGAAGGTATTGAACTTACCTTTTTGAATGACACTTATCTTTTTAAAATCAATGAACCTTTTTTTTGTGACTATTGCTTACTATCAAACCTCTTTAAGCATCCAAAAGAAGAAACCGATGCTGATGACTTGCATTTAATGTTACGTGGCCCTCTTTTAAAAGATATGCCTGATAGCTGGCTGGATGATTTTAAATATCATTACGAAGAGCAATTGACGGCCACTATTATGCCTGAATTAAAAAGGCAATTTGAATTTAAAGAAATAAAACTGGCGTTTGAAATATCAAGATTGATTTTGGGCATGGATCCATTTAATGATGAGGCCCTTAAATACCAGTTAAAAAGTTTAAGCGGGCTAAAAGGAATTGAATACGCGCACAAAACGTATGATTTGTTCATTCAGGAATACAAGCGGTCGATGGGGGTAGTATACCCCGTTAGTTTCGAAAAAATTATTCACTGATTATCCGTTCACCTTACCCATTTGATGGTCGGTTATTCCCTTAACTATCATCCTTACAAAAGGATTTTGTTTTCTTAAAAACTAAAGTTGGATTTATTTTTTTAACCTATAGGTTGGGTTAATTCAACAAATTATTTAATGGTTAATGAATTTCTTATTGAATTAACCCATTTTTTAACCCATTTTTTAATACCCCCTGTTATAATCTTGCTTACCGAATATCGAGGAAGCTCTCCCTAAGGCTCTCCAGTATGAGGCACCAATTAACCAATTTTAAACCATCTATTCATGAAGAAACTTTTTACAAGGCATGGTCGGCTTAATGCATTTTGTTCGATCAAATTAAAAATCCTCAGACTGCCGCGCGTTGCATTTATTATGTGCCTGCTGATACTGCCGGCGTTAACTTTTGCGCAAGGAACAAACATCATTAAAGGAACAGTATCAGACGAAAAAGGCGCTCCGCTTCCGGGCGTAAGCATTAAGGTGAAGGGAACAAATTACGGTACCGTAACTGATGTTGCCGGCAAATTCACCGTCAACGCCGATAAAGGCGCCACCCTGGTTTTTAGCTTTATTAGTTATACTACCAGGGAAGTTATTATCCAGGATCAAAAAACAGTTGACATTAGTTTAACCCCATCCTCCTCAACGCTTGATGAAGTGGTGGTAGTAGGCTATGGCACACAGAAGAAGGTTTCGCTTACCAGCGCTGTTACCTCCATTAACAGCCAGGAAATTGTGACCACAAAAAATGAGAACGTTGAAAACATGCTGACGGGCAAAGTTGCCGGCTTACAGGTGGTACAAAACACCTCGGAACCCGGAGATTTTGCAAATAATATCTCTATACGGGGAATGGGCAATCCTCTAATTGTTATTGACGGAGTGGAAACCCCCGATTTTGCAGTTACCGGTGGCAACGGCGATAACAATGTCGGTTCAAGTAATCTCCTTTCCAGGCTCGACCCCAATGACATTGAAAGCATTTCAGTTTTAAAGGACGCCAGCGCATCGGTTTACGGTGTTAAAGCAGCCAACGGGGTTATCCTGATCACCACCAAAAAAGGCAAACCGGGGTCGCTTCAGCTTACTTATTCAGGCACCTATGGCTGGCAGGTGCCGTCCGGATTACCGAAACCCGTAGATGCTACTGACTACATGACGCTGGTTAACCAGGAGGCGCTGCATAATCAACAGTCATTGGTTTATACTCCGGCGGATTTTGCCGCTTACGCCAGCGGCGCTAAACAAAGCACCGATTGGTACGATGCCACTTTTAAAAAATCAGCCATGCAGCAGCAACATAACTTATCTGCATCCGGCGGTAACGAGAATACGCAATACCTTATCAGCGGCGGCTTTACCGACCAGGATGGTATTTTAGCCAGCAACGATCTTAACTATAAACGTTACAACGTCCGTTCAAATGTAACCAGTAAGATAGGGAAAAATATCACGGTTAACCTGAACCTGAGCGCCATTATGGATCAAAAAAACTCGCCCGCCGAACCGTTTTGGTACACTACCCGCGAGGCATGGCGCGAATTACCAACCCAGCCATTTTATGCTAACAATAACCCGGGTTACCTGCTCAGCGGTTCGGTAGATGGCGGGAATCCACTGGCGTATGGAAACTCGGATATTAACGGTTACAGCACCCAAAATAATAAATTTTTTACCGGGCAACTTAGTATCGATTATAATTTTCCGTTCATTCCGGGTTTAACGCTAAGAGGCTTTTATAGCTATAACGACCAGATACAGGATAACAAGATCTACCAAAAATCCTACGATCTGTATACGTACGATGACGCTTTAAAAGTATATAACGCTTCGCTTAATAACTCACCTTCTTACGTTCAGCGGCAGTATTACAGCTATCCTAAAAATACTGATCAGTTATCGCTTAATTATGCGCATACCTTTGGGGGTGCTCACAACATTAGTGCACTGTTGCTTTATGAAGGAAATGAGCAGAGTGCCGATAACTTTGCCGCTTACAGGCAGCTTTCCATTCCAGTTGACCAGATCATTGCCGGGAACAGCTTAAATCAGAACGCTACGCAGGATCCCAATGCATTATCCGACTACGCGACTAATTCTATTGTAGGCAGGGTTACTTATGACTACAAAGGCAAATACCTGGCTGAGTTTAGCTTCCGTAACGACCAGTCGTCAAAATTCTCGCCTTCGCATAATTCCGGATTTTTCCCGTCGGCTTCAGTAGGATGGCGCGTCTCTGAAGAGAAGTTCTGGAAAAATTCTTCGGCGCTTTCATTTATTGATAATTTAAAATTCCGCGCGAGCTATGGCGTATTGGGTGATGACGGTACTTTATTTTACCAATTTTTAAGGGGGTATAATTACCCGGCCAATGGCTCAAATAATCAACTGCCCAGCGGAGCGGTCTTTGGCAACACATTCTTAAACGCCGTGCAAAGTACCGGGATCGCTAATCCATTCGTTACGTGGTCAACATCTCATACATTTGATGCCGGCGCCGACATGGACGCGTGGAACGGATTGCTGAATATCACATTCGACTACTTCATACGCGATAGGCGTGGCCTTTTAGCAGCACCGGTTTTGCAGGTACCTGATGTTTTGGGTGCACCGCTGCCTGAGGAAAATATTAACGGCGATCGTACCCAGGGCTTTGATTTTACCGTAGGGCATATCAGCCATATTGGTAAGTTCAGGTTAGATGTTAAGGGATCATTCTCCTATACCAATACAAAAAACACCACCTATGCTGAATCAAGCCATGGGAACTCGTACCTGGATTGGTTGTATAACAACGCAAACAGAAACCAGGGGATCCAAATGGGTTACGGCGGCGCGGGGCAATATCAAAATTATGGCCAGATCCTGAACAGCCCTGTTGCTGTGGGCCGCAACGTGGTGGTAGGCGATTACGTTTACCAGGATTGGAACGGCGACGGACAGATAGATGGTAATGATATTCACCCTATTGCTTACGGTGGTAACCCTAACGGCGGCCCTGCCATACCCAAAATAACTTACGGGCTTACCATAGGCGGTAACTATAAAAATCTTGATTTCAATTTATTATTCCAGGGAACTGGCATGTACAGCGTATCGTACATCGAGCAGCTCAATATCCCGCTTTGGGGTGGCGGCAGTGCGCTAACCCAGTTCAATAACGACTGGCACCCTGCCAATCCAACTGCCGACCCTTATAACCCAAATACAGTTTGGGTACCGGGCAACTTTGCTTATACGGGCACAACCGCTGCTACCAATTCCACATTCAATTTTCAAAACGCGGCCTATTTAAGGCTAAAAAGTGCCGAGGTGGGCTATACCTTACCTGGTAATGTGTTAAAAATAATTGGCGTAAAAGGCGTGCGGATATTTGCAAACGGGTACAACCTGTTTACCATTACAAAGGTTAAGTATGTAGATCCTGAGCACCCCTCGGGAACCTACGGCTATTTGTACCCGCTTGATAAGTTGTACAACCTTGGTTTAAATGTCAAATTCTAATCACAAAGAAATCATGAAAAAATACTTATATATATTGATACTCCTAACAATATGCGTATCGGCTTGCCGGAAGCTCGACATTCCGCCAAAAAATATCGTCCAGGATCCTGATGTGTTTTCCACTCAGCAAGGTATCCAGGCCTACATGGCCCGGATTTACAGCGAGTTGCCTATTGAAGACTTCCGGTACAGCCCTGACATGGGTCTTAACTTTTTCTGGATCATTAAACCAACACCTGCTACCACAGGCGAGGCGCTCAGCCGCGACCAAACAAGTGCATCTTCAGAGAACTTTGGAGATTGGCATTGGGATATTTGGGGCGGCTGTTATACGGCCATCCGCGATTGTGATTATTTTATTCAAACGCTTCCCTCCTACGCAAAAAACTTTACAACCACGCAAGTTAATGCGTGGCTCGGTGAAGCTTATTTTGTAAGGGGAATGACTTATTTTGCGCTGGTAAAACGCTTTGGAGGCGTGCCAATTGTTAATACCGTATTGAATTATACCCCAGGCAGCAGCACAGACGACCTGAAGGTGCCTCGCGCTGCAGAAAAAGCAGTTTGGGACCAGGTAGCCAGCGACTTTGATTTCGCAATAGCCAATTTACCTGCGGTAAATACAGATTTCGGCGATGGCAGCCGGGCAAATAAATATGTAGCAGCTGCATTTGAATCCAGAGCGATGCTTTACGCAGGATCAATTGCAAAATACAATACGGTTACCCTGTTTGACGGCAGCCATAACCAACTTTGTGGTATTCCTTCGAGCGCAGCAGTTGGCTATTTTCAAAAAAGCTACGATGCAGCAAAGATGCTGGATGGCACTTATAGCCTTTACTTGTCGGGCTGGTCGGCAACAGATAAAAACGCACAATATCAAAATTTTGTAAACCTATTTTCCGATCCTGCAAGTAAAGAAAATGTATTTGTGCGGGAGTACCAATATCCAAATTCGGTACATGGTTATGACGCTTATAATGTACCGCGGCAATTGATCGGGCCGAACGGCTATTCATCCGAAGTAAATCCTACGCTCAACTTTGTGGAGATGTTTGGTGGTATTCCACGTAACCCCAATGGCACTATCCAAACACAGGATGCTAGCGGCCACTATTTGTTGTACACCAATACCATGGACCTGTTTGCCAACGTCGAGCCGAGGTTAAGAGCAACCGTCATTTTGCCCGGTGATGTATTTAAAGGGCAAAATATTGAGATCCGCCGCGGCATTTATACCGGCCCTGTTGCAGGGGGTATCAACCCTTTGTTACCTGCCGGCTCGAGGTCACAATATCCAACTACCAACCTGGTAACGTCGGCTACATCAACCCAAACGGCCTACACATTGCCTGGTGGAGCGTTAATGAACCCGGCAGGCCTAAGCGGCATATTTACAGGCGATCAAACCTGTGCCATTTCGGGCTTCTCTGTAAGGAAATGGCTTAACCCGAACTTAGCAACATCGCAGGTGCTTGAAAATAACGAAACGCAAACATGGATCGAGATGCGTTATGCTGAAGTGCTGCTGAACCGGGCCGAGGCCGCCCTGGAGTTGGCCAGCCTGGGCCAATCCGGTTCATCAAATGCCTCCGATGCTTACACTATCATCAACCAGATCCGTTCGCGCGGGGGTGCCACCCCGCTTATGAGCGCTGCTTCGGCAACAATTGATACCGTGCGTATGGAACGTAGGAAAGAACTGGCCTTTGAAAACAAAACCTACTGGGATTTAAAAAGGTGGCGGATATTTGCCCAGGAGCAAAATGGCACCATTTACCGCATCCTGATGCCATTTTATTCGGCCCAGGCTGGTAAATATTTCTTTGATGCGCGTACCGACGAAAGAAATGATGTTTACACTTACGACCCAAGATGGTATTATGAACAGATACCGGGAGGTGCCATTTCAAAAAGTCCGAATTTAATCCAAAACCCTGGTTATTAATTTATTAAAAATGAAAAAGCTATATATCGCATTTTGCTTGTTAATAGTTGCAGGCAGCTCGTGTAAAAAGATCGATAATTATCCCGCACCGTCTGATACGATAACCGGCAGCACGGTTGATGAAGTAACCGGCAACACACTACAGACCGAAATCGGCGGTGGTGGAACCCGGGTTAAGCTACTTGAAACAAGCTACAGCGCCGATCCGGTACCGATTTATTTTCAATCGATGCAGGATGGAACCTTCAATAATACCAAAGTATTTGCGGCCACTTATAAAGTTTCGGTTGAGGGACCGTTTGTGCCCATCGGACAAACAGACAGCACAGGTACCGTGGTATCCGATTCGAGCCAGGTGATTGTTTTAAAAGGCAGTGCAACACTTAAGTTTAAAGTACAACCTTTTTTACGGATTGATTGGGTAGGCAAGCCGGTGTTTAATGCCGACAGCACGGTAAGCGTCCAGGTGCAAATTTCGCGAGGCACAAAAAACCCAGCCTACCAGCAGCCGATAACCAATATTAACCTGTACGTAAGCAATACGCTTATAAATGATGGCAATAACAATTACGACCAGCGGTATTCCACTTTTATGGGGATAAGCCAGGCAAAAAGTGACAGCATATTAAACATGCATCAAGTTATAACGCTTACAACCACAAGCGGCGCGTTGCCACGGCAAGATGTATATTTCAGGGTCGGCGCCAGGATAAACGCAGGCCTCGATGAATATAACTACAATACCCCAGTATTGGTACCATATCCATAATTTGATTTTGGGGAGGACTTAAATCCTCCCCTTTTTTTGATCCTATAGCTGCCTTTTTTGAAATTAAACAAATTTGTAAATGAAATTTTCTATCCCCCTATGTTTTATGATGGCCGTTTGCTGTACGGCATTTGCGCAAAAGTATAATTCGGTTAACGAGCATCCCCGGCAGAAAACTGCATTTCAAACCAGCAGCCCCTGGATCCCCCAAATTGACGTTCGCTCGGATGTCGCCATTGTTTATGGTGTTAACGATAATAAAGGAATGAAATTTGAAGAGCGCGTACAATCGTGGCGTGATCGAGGTTATCAAACTGCTTTTATGACCGGGATTGCCTGGGGATCGTACTATGATTATTTTTTGGGTAAGTGGGATGGGCAAAACCATTTGGGTGTGGGCCAGGTAACCAAAAAGGGTGATACCATTTTTCATGGTAAAAACATGCCATATGTGGTTCCGGTTCAGTCGTTTATTGAATATATGAAAACGGCCATTGTAAAAAGGGTTATTGATGCCGGCATTACGACGATATTTTTAGAGGAACCAGAGTTTTGGGCACGGGCCGGGTACAGCGCTCCCTTTAAGCAGGAATGGCAAAAATATTACGGCTTTCCGTGGCGGCCACAAGATGAATCGCCTGAGAATACTTACTTATCAAGCAAATTAAAATACCACCTGTATTACGAGGCTATTAAGCAAGTCTCCAATTACGCCAAGGAATATGGTAAGGCCAAAGGGCAGAATGTGAAGGTTTACATTGCCACACATTCGCTTGTAAATTACTCATCATGGCAAATTGTTAGTCCCGAGGCGAGCCTGGCCTCGTTGCCTGGAATAGACGGTTATATCGCCCAGGTTTGGACGGGTACTTCCCGCGAACCTACTTTTTTCAACGGGAACAAAAAAGAACGTGTTTTTGAGAATGCCTACCTGGAGTATGGTTCAATGTTGTCGATGACTGCCCCTACCGGAAGAAAGCTATTCTTTTTGACCGACCCGATAGAGGACCGGCCACGCAACTGGGCCGATTATAAGAAAAACTACCAGGCCACCTTTACTGCCGAGCTTTTATATCCAACGATTGACAACTACGAAGTAATGCCCTGGCCCGAGCGCATCTACACTCACCCGTACAAAGTTGCCAATAGCGATTCGATGGTGCTAATACCTAAATTCTATTCAACCCAGATGCAGGTGATGATCAATGTGCTGAATAATATGCCCGTATCAACGAACCGTATTAATGGCGTAAATAGCATCGGCGTGCTGATGAGCAATTCGCTGATGTTTCAGCGATTCCCTACGCACAATGGCTTTGAGGATCCGCAATTTTCGAATTTTTACGGACAAACTTTGCCTTTAGTGAAACGCGGCATCCCGGTGCAAACGGTACATATGGAAAATCTGCAATACGCGAATACGCTGAGCAAAATTAAGGTACTGGTGATGAGTTATTCCAACATGAAACCAACTTCGCCAGAAGTGCATCAGTACATCGCCGATTGGGTTAAAAAAGGCGGTGTCCTGGTCTATTGCGGTAGGGATGACGATCCTTATCAGTCGGTAATGGAATGGTGGAACACTAAAGGGAACAAATACAAATCACCGTCGGAGCATTTGTTTAAGCTGCTCCATATCAACCCTGCTTTCGGTCAGCAAAAATTTAAAGCAGGTAAAGGTGCCGTATACATATTACGCGAAAACCCGAAGGAATTTGTAATGCAATCCAACAATGATGCAGCCTACCTCGGCGTAGTAAAAAAGGCCTATGAAAACGACGCTAAAGCAGGTAAGCTGACGATAAAGAATGATTTTTATTTAGAGCGCGGCCCGTATGACATTGTCTCGGTACTGGATGAAAACGATGACAGCAAGGCGCTAGTCGTAAAGGGGCCGGTTATTGACCTTTTCGATCCCGAACTGCCCGTGCTCGCCGAAAAGACAATACAGCCAGGAGAGCAGTCTCTGTTGTATGATCTGAAACGGGTGGTAAACAAGGCCCAGCCGAAGGTATTGGCATCGGCATCAAGAATTTATGATGCCAGTATTGCAGGCCATTCATTTTCGTTTGTCGCTAAAAGTCCGGTAAATACCATCAATAGCATGCGGGTTTTGTTGCCTGCAAAGGCGGTAACAGCAATTGTAACCGATAACACGGGTAAAGAAATTCCTGATGTAAAAACATCATGGGATGCGTCTTCAAACACGCTGTTTCTTGGCTTCAAAAATAGCCCCGATGGAATAAAGGTGACTTTAAAATGGTAGTGAAATACTTTTGAGTACAGTTGGTTATGCTTCCGTGTATGAATTTTCATATGCGGGAGCTTTTTTCAAATTAAACAATCCTTAAAACGACCGGGATTATTCGGATTAATGAACGATCTGCATTAAAAAATAAATCCAAATTGATGAAAAGATACTGTGTGTTTTTGCTAGCCCTCTTTCCGGCATTTGTTGTTGCACAAAAAAACAACCCGATGCCCAGTCCCGTCGACCTGATCAACCCGCTTATGGGGACTGATTCCAAGCCTTCGCTTTCTAATGGGAATACTTATCCTGCCATTGCATTGCCCTGGGGGATGAATTTTTGGACTCCGCAAACCGGTAAAATGGGCAGCGGCTGGCAATATACCTATGAGGCTAATAAAATCCTGGGGTTTAAGCAAACCCACCAGCCATCACCATGGATGAATGATTACGGCGAGTTCAGCATTATGCCGGTAACGGGCAGCCTTAAAATAACAGAAGCAAAAAGGGCAAGTTGGTTCTCGCATAAAACCGAGATCGCGAAGCCCTATTATTACAGCGTTTACCTGGCCGACCATGATGTAACAACGGAGATCACGCCCACGGAGCGAAGCGCACAGTTCAGGATCACTTTCCCCAGGAGTGACAGTTCCTCCATTGTAATCGACGCGTATGACAAAGGTTCCTGGGTAAAGATCATCCCCGGTGAAAATAAGGTGATCGGGTACTCAACAAAGTATGCAAACGGTCCCTTAAAAAACTTTAAAAACTACTTCGTTATTTACACGGACAAACCGATAACGCTGGCAAAAACTTATAGCGATACTACCTTGCAGCCAGGATTGGAACTATCAGCCGACCATGCATTGGCTGTCATCGGCTTTAAAACGACTCGCGGAGAAAAAGTACATTTAAGGGTGGCATCTTCATTTGTCAGTATTGAACAAGCTGAGCTTAACTTAAAACGCGAACAGGGTGCCGACGGCTTTGATGTAATAAAACAAAAAGCACGGGCTACCTGGATAAATACACTAAACCACGTACAAGTTGAAGGCGGCACTATCGATCAAACGCGCACCTTTTACTCCTGCCTGTACCGTATGCTGTTTTTCCCGAACAAATTGTACGAAATAAATGCGAAGGGCGAAATTGTGCACTGGAGCCCATACAACGGCAAAGTGTTGCCGGGCTATATGTTTGCCGGAACGGGTTTTTGGGATACCTTCCGGGCGCTATATCCTTTCCTTAACCTGGTATATCCCTCCATCAATAAAGAGATGCAGGAAGGGCTGATTAACGACTACAAAGAGGGAGGCTGGCTGCCTGAATGGTCGAGCCCGGGTTATGCTGATGTTATGGTTGGGAATAATTCAGCATCTGTAGTAGCTGAGGCTTATTTGAAAGGACTCCGGGGTTACGATATTGAAACATTATACAAGGCGCTTATCCACGATGCCAATAATGAGGGCCCCAATGCTGCAGGCCGCCGCGGGGTAGAGTATTATAACAAGTTAGGATACGTCCCCTATGATGTGAATATTAATGAAAATGCTGCCCGCACGCTGGAATATGCTTACGACGATTTCTCCATTTATCAACTGGGTAAAGCGTTGCATAAGCCGGAAAGGGAGATCGGTATTTATAAACAGCGCAGTATGAATTATCAAAAGCTGTTTGATCCGTCCATTGGTTTAATGCGCGGGAAGAATAAGGATGGCTCATTCGAAACGCCATTTAATCCCTTTAAGTGGGGCGATGCCTTTACCGAGGGGAACAGCTGGCATTACACCTGGGGCGTATTCCAGGATGTGCAGGGACTTATCAATTTAATGGGAGGCAAAAAACAGTTTACCGCAAAACTCGATTCGGTATTCATCCTGCCACCTGTTTTCGACGATAGCTATTACCACACCGTTATTCACGAGATCAGGGAAATGCAGATCGCCGGTATGGGGCAATATGCCCATGGTAACCAGCCTATCCAGCACATGATTTATCTATATGATTTTGCGGGGGCGCCATGGAAAGCACAGTTTTGGGTGCGCGAAACCATGAACAAAATGTATAAGGCCACTCCCGATGGTTATTGCGGCGACGAAGATAATGGCCAAACATCCGCCTGGTATGTATTTTCGGCATTGGGGTTTTACCCGGTATGCCCAACCAGCGGCCAGTATGTAATAGGAGCGCCGTTGTTTAAAAGCGCAATTTTGAACCTTGAAAATGGTAAAAAAATAGTCATCAATGCGCCCGCTAACAGCGTCGCAAATAAATATATAAAGGGCGTTAGTTATAATGGTAAGCCATACACTTTAAATTGGCTTAGCCACTTGAAATTAATGGAAGGCGCTGTTATCAATTTTGACATGGCGCCTATACCAAATAAACAAAAAGGAACAAATGACATTGACTTTCCTTATTCATTGTCAACTGAAAAATAATAGCTGTATTAGCATTCTGCTAAAATTATATAAGTATCGCCGTCGTTACCCCGCAAAACGGACAATTTGCACTTTAATCAAAAAAAGCGCCCCTTTTCGGGGCGCTTCGAAGCTTTAAATTGATCAACTAAATCTCACTCTGGCATCTTTAAAAAGCTTCTACATTTAGGATATTGCTATTAAATTGTTCATCTTTTTATATCATCGCACTTAGGGCTGTTCCATGGTGTATAATGATTTTACTTCTGTATCGCTCAACACTTTATTGTAAAGGTGCACATCGTCAATCGATCCCATAAAATAATTGCCACCATAATAAGCATTCGGGCTGTTTGGATCTGTAAAGTTGTAGGCTGACTTCGGAAGTTCATTACCTATGGCAAGCGGTGGTGGCGAAACCAATGCGGTTGGGTCACCGGTAATATTGGCTGTTTTTACCAGCGCCCCGTTAATATAAAACTTTTCGGTACCGTTTGTATAACTCGCTACCACCTGCGTCCACACACCCAGTGTAACCGCAGCCCCGCCATCATCCTGATCGTGGTCGCCAGTGGTGGTCATTACTGTTAGGAAAGGCAAATTGCCACCCTGTAATTGGAATTTATAACCATTCCAGCGATCGAGTGAAAATATATAGTTCCCGTTGCTTGCCATGTCTGGTTTTATCCATGCACAGATGGTAAAATTTGAAGGGCGAAGCGTATTATCATATGGCACTTCAACATAAGCCCCGTTATTGAAAGTATAAGCGCTGTTAGCAACCCCGTATCTGTCGGCAACCAAAACAGGCAACGTAGCACCATCAACAGCGGGTGCGCCGTAGGGGCCAACCCAGCCAGTTTTTAACGTACCGTTATGACCATTGCCCGATACATCATTAGCATTGCCGCTAAAAGTCCAGGAGGCAACAAGGTTGGCGGCTGAAATTTGTTGAATTAAATTAACATTAAACTGCGTTGCGGCCCGCATTAAATTTGCCGAAGCATTATTAACCTCCTGCTGGGTAAATTGACCTGCCACAACGCTTTTGGCTAACGTTAAAGCTGTTTGAAGCACCGCTTTTGAACCTGGCGCATATTCTCCCGCTTGTTTTCCTTCAACCGCCTGGTTATAAACTGCCGTCAATGAATCTGTTTCTGCGGCAAGTTTTGTCTTGTCCGAATTATAATTTGGTTTATCAGCGCTTTTCTTACAGGATTGAAAGACTGCTGCCAGGGCCATCACCATGATGACCACTGTTATGAGTTTTTTAAGCTTTTTCATTTATTAATGATTATGTTAAAAATGTAAAATTACAAGCCCAATTTCGGATTAGTTTGTCTTTCGCTTTCTGGTATCGGGAAGTACTTGTCATTGTTGTAATTAAACAATGGTTTGTATGATAACACGCCGTTAGCGTAAGTAGCCCCATACCTTATTATATCAAAAAAGCGATGAAATTCTAAAGCCAGTTCCGAGCGCCTTTCCCTGCGTATAATATCACGCAGCTGTGCCTGGTCTGTGATGGTAACATCAGGCAATAAACCAGCCGGAATGGTTGGATAGCCTGGCAAACTGCTGTCATACAAATAACTTTCCCTTGCACGTTTTCGCACTTTGTTAAGCGGTACCAAAGCGGCCGCGCTGTTACCTGATTCATTTAATGCCTCAGCCTCCATTAATAAAACATCAGCAAAGCGTATGGCCTGGTAGTTTAAGTTCCCGTCGCCCTTGATATTTGCCGGTATTTCTGATAGTGGTTGACAGTGTTTTTTACTCAAGTACCCTGTTGATGTCCAGCTCGGGTCAAAAGCCACATCAAAATAAGGATGACCTGCCCTTGCGATGGAATAATCCAAACGTGGGTCGTCAACACCGCCAGGCGATTTTTCATAATTATCAACCAAACTTTGTGTTGGATAGTAAAAGCCATACCCCCCTATTGAACGTGGCGCAAACCATACGTTTAAATTATTGCCCTGGAAAGGTACCAACCCGGTTTGGTGCTGAATTGAAAATATGCCTTCACTATTATTTTTAGTGGCGGCTCTGAAATTATCAGCATACACCGGTAGTAAACTATAAATATTTAAAGCCTCCACCGCCTGTGCGGTTGATGCGGCCTGGGCCCATTTCCCTTCAAAAAGATAGGTTTTAGCCAGCAAAGCCAGCGCAGCGCCTTTAGTAACACGGCCAAGATCGCCCCCCGTCCATGTAGTTGGCAAAGCTGCTGCTGCCGCTGTGCAATCCTGCTCAACCTGGGCAAATATTTGTGCCTGGGTTGATACCGGCTTTTGCGCCTCTGCTGGCGTCTCAACTTTGAGGTGCAAAGGGATAGCACCATAAGCCACAGTTAAATTGAAATAGTAATAAGCACGCAGAAATTCTGCCTGGCCCAATGCCTGCGTTTTAACTGTAGCAGATATTGCCGGATTATTTGTTACACCATCGGTAACAACGTTGCAGGTAAATACACCCTCGTAATATCTCTTCCAAACCGCTTCAACTGCTGAATTTGACGGATTAATATTAAAATCACCCACAAGTTGAAAATCAGCCTGGTCGCCTGCGCTTCCGCCTTTTATTGCGTCGTCCGACGCCACGTCCCCTAACACCCATATAGCGTTTGAAGAGGCATCCGTAAATGTGAGCGAGGCATAGGCTGCATTTACTGCTAAAATGGCATTAGCGTCATTTGTAAAAAAATTGGTTGTTGAATATTGTCCCAATATTGGCTCATTCAGCACCTTTTTACATCCTGTTGTTGAAAAGAACAGGATAGCCATTAAGTATATTGAAATGTGTTTTGCTTTCATCTTTCTATAAATTAAAATTTAGAAATTAGCATTAATGCCGAGTGTTAACACACGTGCCGACGGATATGTTCCCCAATCAATACCCACGGCCTGCACAGTACTGCCGTTGTTACTATTATTATATTGTTCAGGATCTAACCCGGTGTATTTGGTAAAAGTGAGCAGGTTTTGCGCACTTGCAAATATCCGTACTGACGACATGCCAAGCGTTTTTAAAACATTGTTACCCAGGGTGTAGCCAAGTTGCACATTTTTAAGCCTGAGGTATGATCCGCTTTCCAAAAAGCGGGTTGAAGGCTGTTTGTTATTTGTTGCATCTGTCCATGACAATATCGGAAACTGGTTACTTGTACCCGGCCCTGTCCAACTTTGGGTTGCGATCCGTTCGGTAATATTAAATGGACGATAGAACCCTTCAATATCAGTATTGACCTGGTCATATATCTTATTACCATATACCCCCTGGAAGAACACGCTCAGATCAAAGTTTTTATAGGTTACATTACCCGTAAATCCATAAGTAAACTTTGGGATTGGGCTGCCAACAATGGTTTTATCGGCATCGTTAATAACACCATCGCCATTCACATCTTTATACATCACATCGCCCGGCCTTATACCCGGCCCTTGGTATGCGTGCGTAAATACCTGCTGCGCGTTTTGGAAAATGCCTTCCTGCTGTAATAAATAAAATGAGCCGATAGGATGGCCCACTTCGGTAAGCGTAGCGTTGTAATTATTATCAATACGCCCGTTAGCAATCGGAGGTGCCCCGGCGAGAGAAACAACATCGTCGTTTAAAGTGGCAAAGTTGCCGCCCAGGGTATAGCTCCAATCGTTACTAATATGGTGATTGTAGCTTAATTCAAGCTCAAAGCCCTGGTCGCGCACCTTACCGGCATTAACAAACGGCGATGATGCCTGGCCAGCGCTGGTTGGCAATGATAACGGTAACAATACGTTATTTGTATTTTTCACGTAATAATCAACTGTTGCTGTTAATGCATTGTTAAAAAAACCTAAATCAAGGCCCACGTCCTCTTGTGTACTCACCTCCCAATGAATATTTGGGTTGCCAATTGCATTTATGGTATAACCCTGGTTGGTTGTGCCGTTAAAAGGATAGTAGCTGTTACCAAGTAACGTTGACAAGTAAGCATAATCGCCTAATGCGTTTGCATTCCCTGCCTGGCCAACATCAACCCTTAATTTCATATTCGAAATGGGTTTAATATCCTTCATAAAGTTCTCTTCGCTAATACGCCAGCCTAATGAGCCTGAGTAAAACGATGACGATTGTGCGCTAGGATCAAGTTTTGACGAAGCATCATACCTGTAATTAAAACTTGCCAGGTATTTGCTGTTGTATTGGTAGTTGATGCGGCCAAATAATGAAGAATATCCGTAATGTGATTCGCCACCGCCGTTTTGCTCGCCGATTGCACTGCCATTATCAAGATATTGAAAGGTAGAAGACTGGTTTACATATGATGTTCTTGAAGCACCCATCCCTGTTTGATCCTGCTTAATAATTTCAGTACCTAGTAAAATGGTAAATGCATTCTTTTTAAGTGTGAAATTATAGGTAGCGGTATTTGTCCAGTTATAGTTTAAATCATTATTGCTCGATTGCGCAAGTGAGTTTGGAGAATTTACCGTTTGGACCGGCTGCGGGCCCAGGTTACCGGTGTATCCGCTTCCCTGGTACGGATCACTTGACGGTGTACCATAAGTAGCAAAAAATTGTTTATAGGAAGTTATATTCATATCCAGGCCAACGTCCGATCTTATGGTTAAGCCTTTTATCGGAGTTAGTTCGGCAAAGATGTTACCCAGCACTAAATAGCTATAATTATTGTCGTTTGCGTTGTTGGCTTCTTGCACCGGGTTTAATCCATCACCCAGGAAATTCCCTATACCAACGCCCGGCCTGTTGTCTTGTTCGGGAAGCGACACAAATTGGCCACTGGGATCAGACACCGGTGTACCCGGGGTACGGAACAACGCATAACGTATAACGCTGGCCGCCGCACCCGAGTAGCCATCGCCCGAGGTACCGACTATTCGTGTTTTTGAATAAGACAGATTGACGTTAGTACCTATTTTAAAATACTTACTTATGGTGCTATTTACACCGGTACGTAAGTTGTAGCGATTGAATGATGAATTTTGAATGAGCCCGTCCTGGCTGAAAACAGTACCCGATACGATATAATTTGAAGATTCACTCCCACCGCTTACTGATACGTTGACATTGGTTACAGGAGCAGGCTTCAACACGGCTTTTAACCAGTTGACATCGGGCAAGGTATTTGCCAAACTATCGGATATGGTAGCCCTGCCATCATTTGTGGCGGCAGTATTGTAGGCTTTTACGTATTGCGCTGTGTTAGCCATTTTAATAAGGTTGGCAGCGTTTTGTACACCAGTATAAGCGTTTAGGCTAACTTTTGTTTTACCCGCCGCACCGTGCTTGGTAGTAATTATTACTACGCCGCCAGCGGCCCTTGCGCCATAAATAGCAGTTGAAGATGCGTCTTTAAGAATATTTATTCCTTCTACATCATCGGGCGATATATCATTTATTCCATCAGTTGTTGGTACACCATCAACAATATATAATGGTGAATTACCATTGATGGTACCCAGTCCCCTGATATGTACGGAGATGGCGTCGCCGGGAGCGCCGGTATTTTGGGTTACAGAGACACCTGCTGCTTTACCTTGTATTATTTGATCAACACCACCTATGGGTATGTCTTTTATGTCCTTATTACTGATCACGGAAACGGCACCCGTAAGGTCTTTTTTACGTTGTGTACCGTAACCAACAACAAGTACTTCGTTTAAGTTGCCTTGCTGGTCTTTTAATACGATAGTTAGTTGTGCACGTCCGTTTACGGCAACTTCCTGCGTTTCGTAACCTATATAAGATACCACCAGTGTTGCATTATCGGGTACTGTAACGGTAAAGTTGCCGTTGATATCGGAAACTGCCAGGCCCTTGCCGCCTTTAAGGCTGATTGAGGCACCAATAAGACCTTCGCCGCTGGCATCGGTGATCTTCCCTGTTACTTTAATATCAGTAACCTGCGAACGGGTAGCCGACAATTTTGATGGAAGATAATTTTCGAACGAACCGATGGTATGATGTACCCGGCTGTTACCTTTTGCGGAACCTGCGGATGCTGAAAACTGAACCATTGCTACCAGAAGTAAAGCAAAAGCGAGTTTCGCAACGATACGAGTTCCTTTTTCATATCGATAGATGATGAAATAACTGTAAGTTTTTTTCATATACTTTGAATTAACGTGAATGATTGAATAATGCTCCTGGTACGGCCGGAATCGGCTATACCAATATTGTCGGTACAAGGGGAAATGCCAGGCATTTCCCCTTGTACCGGATAATGCGTTTAATAAATTATTTCATTAAAATTCCCCTTTCTTCTCATAATTTTATTGGTTTCAGATATGCTTTTAGAAGTAACTTTTAAGTTTTAGAGCCAAAAGCCCTCCCTTACCCACCAAATAGCAGTAGGTTATTAAAAAACGGAATAAACAATCAGGGGATAGCGTTATAAAAGTGGTATCGGATCTGGCGGCGCTGGTTTTTGCGGATCAAAAACAGCCACCCCTACCCTCGAGTCTGCACAACCATAGTAGAGGAACCATTTTTTATGAAAATAAGCCATGCCTTCAATAAAAACTGTTCCGTTTACATATTGGCCGCTCTTTTCAAATGACTCCATGGGGCGCAGGAAGGGAACATTTAGCCTGGCGACCAGTTTTGAAGGATCGGTCGAAGAAAACAATGCCTGACCCGCGCAATAGGAATTACCGTTGAAACGCTTGTCTCCGCCCGCGCCAGGATGGTTTTTACCGTTGTAAAATAAAATGATGCCTTTATCGGTCATCAGGGCGGGCGGTCCGCATTCGGTCAGATCGCTGTCGAAATAACCTGCGCGTGGAGAAAATAACTGTTTGAGCTCCCCTTTGTTGTCAACTTCAGGCTTCCAATCTACCAGGTTGGTTGAGGTGGCGGCGTATACATGCTGCTCTCCCCAATACATCCAGTATTTACCATTAACCTTTGCAACAACCTGCCGCTCGCCATCCAATTTTGTCAGGATCGAGGCTGATTTATTAGGAATATCAGCAAATTTTGCGTGATAGAATTTCCTGAAGATGGGGCCGTACTTCACCCAGGTGATCAAATCTTTTGAAGTAGCTACGCCCAGGCGCGGGACTTTACGGTTCCATTGGGTATAAAACATCACGTAAGTTCCGCTTTCAGTTACGGCAACACGTGGGTCTTCGCAACCACCCGGCCATTCAAATGCTTTCTGACTATCGTTGCCGGGATACATAACCGGCTTTGAATTTCTTTTAAAACTAAGGCCGTCATTGCTTTCGGCATAACCGATACGCGAGGTACGGGTGCCGATCTCGACGCCGGTCAAATCTTCCGAGCGGTAAAGTACCACAATTTTGTGGCTCTTAACTGCAGCAGCTGGGTTAAACGTATAGTTCGCCTCCCATTTTACCAGCTTATTTGACATTGGATCTGAAAATACCGCATTCAAATCTGGCGAAATAATTGGATTAATACCGGCCGGCCTGACAAAGCCACCGAATGCCCATTTGGGAAGTACATTCCGACTAGTTGTTTGAGCAACGGAAAAATTAAAAAAAAGCAAACAGGCAACAAATCCTGATAGTTTGGCAAGTGTCTTCTTCATTAAGCGTATTATATTTGGTTTATATACCTGGCGTAACCAGTTTAGTTTTGCAAAACCGGTTTTATTAATCCTGAGCAATAATACTCAATAAAACCGGTTTTGCAAATTTAATTTAAAAAAACTTAGAATTACTTAGAAGGCGGTCGGCGTAATGTATATACGCTTAATAACTACCTAAAATAAGCACTAATGTTTTACCTTATAAAACTTATAACCGAATAAAAAGATTACCGCGTAACAAACTATCGGCAAATAGTACGCTTTTGCAACATCGTGATTAGCCACCTGCCCCATTATTAAAGGAAAAACAGCTCCGCCAACAACACCCATTGATATAAAAGATGATGCCTGTTGTGTATGAGATCCTAAGTTTTTTAAGCCAAGGCTAAAAATAGTCGGAAACATTATGCTGAAGAAAAAGTTGATCATCATCAATGCAATATAGGACGGCCACCCTAAACCCTGCGCTACTATTAAACACATCATGATACTGCCCATTGCAAAGAAAGCCAGCAACTTATTGGGAGCGATAAATTTCATCAGGTAGGTGCCTGTAAAACGGCCTACCATCATCATGGCCATAAATATGCTCATGTATCGGCCGGCCGACAGGTTACTGAAGCCCATGATCTCGTGGCCGTAGTTGATAAAAAAAGCCCAGGTACCCGCTTGTGCTGCAACGTTAAAAAACTGCGCTGCAACCGCCCACATAAAGTGCCTGTGCTGGTATAGTTTCTTTCCCGGAGCTACATCTATATTAACGGCTTCAGGATCAATTTTAGCAACTTCAACATGCGGATCGTTTAAAACGGGCACCTTTAGGAATAAAAAAGCCACAATAAGCAGTGTAATAACACCGCCTATGCAAAGGTAAAGGGATTTGACGGAGGTAAGATCTGTTGAATTCCCGGCGGTAACACGAAGCAGGAACCAGGAAGCGATCAATGGGCCCGCTGTGGCGCCAAGCGCATTAAATGATTGTGAGAAATTGATCCGCCGGTCGCTGGTGCGCTGATCACCCAGGGCCGCTGCAAACGGGTGGGCTACTGTTTCGAGGGTGGCCATTCCGCAGCCCATCACAAACAGGG
>Ga0206964_10018_pt1 | contig 49323 bp, 36 predicted proteins | sample Alteio_BWOrgHeat_25_FD_152980 | JGI IMG/M metagenome (GOLD analysis project Ga0206964, IMG submission 152980) | Enriched cells from forest soil in Barre Woods Harvard Forest LTER site, Petersham, Massachusetts, United States -... | ecosystem: Environmental > Terrestrial > Soil > Temperate forest >...
GATGACGCACGCGGCTCCTGCGGAGGCGCGGATCGAAACGCGTGTCACTGCCCAGATCGACGCTGCCAATTCCCCAGCGGAACCCCATTCCGAACCGAATCGGGACTTCGCTGGCCGCTTCGTCCACGAGCCCGAAGGAGCTAGCGTTGCTGCGCGGCCTCGCTTTGCGGAATTGGCCGAGCAGGCGGACTACCCGGCTGGGGTACATGCGAATTCGAGTGAAACGCCAAAGGCCTTCACGCAACTATTTACTCGACCGGAAGAGGAACACGCCGACCTCGATGTGCCGGCTTTTTTACGCCGCGGGCAGTTCTAAATCGGGACCAGGGTAGTATCGAGCCTGGCGAATTTGGGTGAAAGTCGGAAGAGAAGAGTTGTATTTACGAATTTCACTCTGTAGAGTGCCATTAGACTTGGGCGCCGGCAGATCCAATGTGTGTACCGAGATGTCTACTGAAATCGTGCCCTGCCACAAGACTTCCGCCAGCAGTTTGTTAGGCTGGTAATGACGACAAAAACAACATCTTGCCATCGAAGCACGACTTGCGTGAGGCGTTTGTGTTGAAACTAGGTTGGTACTCGCACTGAGCCGCTCCTGGGAATTAAAAGCACGGAAAGCACTCCGGGGGTGAGATTTGAGATCAAAGGACGCTTTCCTGATGAGAGTAATTCTTCCCTGTGTCGCTGTACTGGCCCTGGTTCCCGGCGTTGCCGCTGTGGCGCTGGACGCTCCCCGCAATCTCCACAAGACCAGGAGCGTGGCCAAAACAACGCCGCACATCGTCGAAACCCAACAGGCAGCCCATCGCAAGACATCGGGCACAACCCATTCAGCGCCGACCTCCCGCGCGACAACGTCCCATGCAGCGTCATCCCATATAGCTGGTAAAAAAACATCCCGGGCGACGACGCACGCGCAGGTTCAGCGCACCACGCTGGCTTCTCGCCGCCATCACTCTTATGAGCGCTTTACGGCAAGCTCTTTCGTCACGACCCAGGGTGCAGGCGACATTACGGCCGGCGAGGATCCGACCATCCGCGCCGCCGCCATTGACGCCCTGGGCAACATGAATGGCACGGCGGTGGTCATCAATCCCGCCAACGGGCGTATCCTGGCCATGGTCAATCAGAAACTGGCGCTCTCTCCCGGCGCCGAACCCTGCTCGACCATCAAGCTTTCGGTCGGCCTCGCCGCGCTCTCGGAAGGCTTAGTAACTCGCGACACCCCGGTTAATCTGGGCGGCTTCCGCATGAATCTCACCGAGGCGCTGGCCCACTCAAACAACCTCTATTTTGAAGAATTGGGCAGGGAACTGGGATTTGAGCGTGTCCGCCACTACGCGACGCAGTTCGGCCTGGGCGAGCTTGCCGGTTACAACATCGAAGGTGAACAGTTGGGAACGTATCCGGACCACGAGTTGCCGGCCAATGAGGGCGGCGTAGGCCGCATGTGCAGCTTTGGTCAGGGCGTATCGATGACCCCTCTGCAGCTTGGCGCGTTTGTCGCGTCGATCGCCAACGGGGGCACGCTTTACTATCTTCAGCACCCAACGACTCCGGAAGACGTCACCGCCTTCGAACCACGCATCAAGCGCACACTTGACATCGACCGCTTCGTTCCCGACCTTCAGGATGGAATGGCCGGTGCGGTCGAGTACGGCACGGCTCGTTCGTTGCGCGTCAATTTCCACGAGCTGCCCGTCTTCGGCAAGACCGGCACCTGTTCCAACAACGGCACTCGCTTCGGATGGTTCGCATCCTATTCCGACTCGCCGATGGGCAGCCTGGTCACAGTCTTCTTCCTCGAGGGCGGACGCCCTGTCTTCGGTCCCCGCGCCGCGGAGTTGACCGGCCTCTTCTATCGCAGCCTCTGGGACCGTAACTACTTCGTTGACAAGGGGCCAGTACAGGCAGTCGCCCAGAATCAGCTACCAGTGGAGCAGCAGCCGGAGCCGGCGGTTTCAGCCAGTCAAACTGACCGATAGCCAGTTCAGCTTGGTGAATGGCACACTAGGAACTATGGCAGGCATCGCAACCGGCGTTTCCGCACCTTCCTTCACCCCCTACCTGATCCAGCAGGATTACAGCTCTTACACCGAAGACCAGCACGCTACTTGGGCTGAACTGGTTTCCCGGCGTATGCCGCAATTGGCAAAACACGCGGCGGAAGAGTACCTCGAAGGCTTTGCCATCATAGGCCTGCGTACCGAGCTCCTGCCCGATCTCTCCGAAATAAGCCAGCGCCTCAACCCTCGCACCGGCTGGAGCACGGTCCCCGTCAGCGGATTCATGCCCGGCCCGGCGTTCTTCGACATGCTCGCTGGCCGGCAGTTTCCCACCACCACATGGTTGCGCAGCCGCGATTCCCTCGAATACACACCCGAGCCTGACATCTTCCATGACGTCTTTGGCCACGTGCCGATGCATGCCCATCCGGTATTCGCCGACTTCCTTGCAAAGTACGGCCAGCTCTGCGCCTCGATCCACGACGAAGCACTGCTCGAGCGCATCGGGCGAATATTCTGGTATACCGTCGAGTTCGGGCTCATGCGCCAGCACGGACGCGTCAGGGTCTACGGGAGCGGTCTCATCAGCTCCAACGGCGAATGCACTAACGTCCTCGAAGGCCACTGCGAAGTCCGCGACTTCAGCCTCGAAGAGGTAATGAATACCCCCGTCCAGGTCGATCGGATGCACAGCGTTCTCTTCGCCATCGAGAGTTTCGACCAGATTTACGAGGCCCTGCAGAAGATTTCCGCTCGCATCACGGGCGCCGAACTGCTATAAGGGCACCCAGATGATTCTCGATAATGCGCTCAAAGACCGGAACAAGAACACAACCATGGCCTTTCCCCGAGCGCAACGTGTCCTGGCGAGATATTCCACAATCCTGCATCGGCGACGCCGCAATCGCATCTTAAAGGTGCGCTCTTGCGGCTAAACTGATTCTGGGTCAATCCTGATGTCTCTCCCTACTTCCATTCTCCTTACTTACGGCTATCTACTGATCTTCAGCTGGGTCCTGCTGGAGCAGATTGGCTTGCCGGTTCCTGCGACGCCCGTACTCCTTGCTGCCGGAGCCTTATCGGCCACCGAGCACATGAGCTTCGGCTTGGCTCTGCTAGCTGGCATACTGGCGTGTCTGGTCGCGGATGTAAGCTGGTTCCTTTTCGGGAGACGTTATGGGCACGCGGTTATACGGCTGCTGTGCAGATTCTCACTGGAATCCACGGTGTGCGTCCGCCGCACCCACGACTCGTTCGGCAAGCGTGGAGCGTACACATTGCTCTTCGCCAAGTTTGTTCCGGGGCTCTCGATCATTGCTCCGCCTGTTGCCGGGCAAATGGGAATGTCGATGCGCCGCTTCCTGCTCTTCGACGCAGCCGGTTCGGTCATCTGGACAGGCTCGCTGCTTTTGGCCGGGCGCTTCTTCGGAGACTTGCTCACCCGCGATCCCCGCGTTCTGAACTGGGCCGGCCGCTTCGGCGGCCTGTTGCTGATCTTGGGTATCCTCGGCTTCCTAGTCTCTCGGATCTATCGCCGCCAGTCCTTCATGAAGAAGCTTCGCACCGCACGGCTCGAACCTGTTGCGCTGAAGGAGATGCTCGACGCCGGAGAGCCGGTGTACATCGTCGATCTGCGGCATCCTCTCGAACTGGTCCCCGACCCGTTCACGCTGCCGGGAGCACATCATGTCTCCCCCGACGCTCTTGCGCAGCACAGCGCCGAAATCCCTCTGGACCGTGACGTCGTGCTCTATTGCACCTGCCCCAGTGAAGCCACCGCCGCCAAGACGGCGATGACCCTCCATAAGCTGGGAATTGACCGGGTACGCCCGCTACGAGGCGGATTCGACGAATGGAAACGGCTTGGCTTCCCGCTTGACGCCATTGAATTCGCGGTTCCGACCTCCCGCTGATCTCCTTTGGAGCGCGATTCTTCTCGCGGCCCAAGCCTCCTCGCTCCGGCCCGATACACTGAGACGGATGCCGCTTCGTCCGGCATCAGGAGTAGTGCGTGGCTTACAACGATCTTCGCGAATGGATAGCGGCCCTCGACAAAGCCGGAGAGCTGCAGCGTATTACCGAGCCTGTCTCTGCACGGCTTGAAATCGCGGAAATCACGGACCGTGTTTCCAAAATCGGTAAAGCCACAGACCGCGGTTCTTCCGTCAGGGGGAAAGGTGCTGCGGGCGGCCCCGCCCTGCTCTTCGATAACGTCACTGGCCACCCTGGGCATAAGGTCTTTATCAACCAGTTCGGCTCAGAACGCCGCATGGCAATGGCTCTAGGTGTCACCCATCTCGACGAGATCGCCGAACGCATTCAGTCGCTGCTTCAGATGAAGGCTCCAGAAGGCTTTCTCGATAAGCTCAAGATGCTTCCGCAGGTAGCCGAGCTCACCCGTGCCTTTCCCAAAACCATATCCGCGAAAGATGCAGCCTGCAAACAGGTCATATTGCGCGAAAACTTCAACCTTCTCGACTTCCCCGTGCTCACCTGCTGGCCTCATGATGGCGGACCGTTCGTAACGCTGCCTTGCGTGCACACTCGTGACCCAAAATCCGGCAGGCGAAACATCGGCATGTATCGCATGCAGGTCTACGACGGACAGACTACGGGCATGCACTGGCAGCGCCAGAAGGTTGCTGCTGAACACTACCGTGAGGCCCTGCGTGCACAGGCTGCGGCTGCAGCCGACAATCCTCTAGCCGCGCGCGTCGCGGCCATGGCGGAGTCTGCCGGTGGCGCCTATGCCGTTCCGGACGGCCCAATAGGTGGACTCCCACAGGTGCAGTTCAGCAATCTCAATGGCTCACGCATGGAGGTCGCCGTCTCGATCGGTACTGACCCGGCCACCACGTTTTCGGCTATCGTGCCCGCGCCCCCGGACATTGAGGAGTATCTGATCGCCGGCTTCCTGCGCGGCAAGCCCGTCGAGATCGTAAAGTGCGAGACTGTGGATCTGGAGGTTCCGGCGCAATCTGAAATCGTCCTCGAAGGCTATGTCGAACTTGGCGAACTCCGTAGTGAGGGACCGTTCGGAGACCACACCGGCTTTTACACCATGCAGGACGAGTACCCGGTCTTTCACATCACCTGCATTACCCATCGCAAAGACCCGATCTATGCCGCTACGATCGTCGGCAAGCCACCTATGGAAGACGCGTGGATGGGTAAGGCCGTCGAGCGTATCTTTCTGCCGATGATGCGCATGACCATCCCCGAGATCGTTGATATCAACTTGCCGCCCGAAGGCGTCTTTCATAACCTGATGATTGTCTCTATCCGCAAGAGTTATCCAGGGCAGGCTCGCAAAGTTATGGCAGCGATCTGGTCTCTCGGCCAAGCCATGTTCACTAAATGCGTCCTGGTTGTAGATGAAGACTGTGATGTGCAGGACTTAGCGGAAGTCACCCTGCGAGTTACAAACAATATCGATCCTGAGCGGGACATCCAGTTTACCCTCGGCCCCATCGATTCGCTCGACCACGCCAGCCGCTTGCCGAATTACGGCTCGAAAATGGGCATAGACGCCACGCGCAAGTGGAGAGCCGAAGGCTTCGATCGTCCGTGGCCCGCCCTGCTTGAAATGGATCGCGACACCAAGGCTAAAGTCGACGCAATCTGGAACAGGCTCGGCATCGACCGATGACACAGATGCCGCGTGCATGTATCCGATAAAATCGATGGTACTGTCGCAGGAGTTTGCCCCATGTTGCGTGCCGTATTCCGGATTCTGCTCTACTGCGCGACGGCTCTCCTCACGTTTGATATGACGTCCGGAGCCGAGCCGGAATCCTTTCACGCAACCGATCTTCAGGGTCACGAAGTAAAGCAGCTGGCAACCAACGACGCCCGCGTCGTCGTGTTGATATTTGCAGCCACAGACTGCCCTATCTCCAATCGGTATATTCCGGAGATCGCCCGCCTCAAGCAGGAGTTCTCCTCTCGGCATGTCGCCTTCTGGTGGATTTTTCCCAACCCGGACGATACTCGCACAGTCGTCCTCAAGCACCAGCACGAGTATGCAATCGACGTGCCGATCCTCATCGATTCCCGGCAGGACCTCGTGCACCTGGCGCACGCCGCCGTAACTCCGGAAACAGCGGTCTTCACAGCGGAAAACGGTACGTTGCATCAGACTTATCACGGCCGTATAGACGATCGTTACCTTGCCTTCGGAAAGGAACGCCCTCAGGCCGCGCATCATGATCTGTCCGCCGCGATCCACGCGGCGCTTGACGGACACGCTGCTCCGTCGACTCACACGGATCCCATCGGCTGCTCCATCATCCCCATTTCCTCGGAGCAGCATAGATGATTTTCCCGGTGAGATCAGCAGCACGCATTTCTGTTATATGCTTGCCAACGCTCGTCGGAGTTATTTTCTCTGCCACCCGCTATAACTCGCCGGTACGCGGAGCAGATAACTCAATCTATAACTCGCCGCCGTCATCTGCCGTGCCGCTTACCTGGTCACATGATATCGCCCCCATCCTTTATAAAAACTGTACCGCCTGCCATCATGCCGGCGGAGCAGGGCCGTTCAGCCTGATAACCTACGCCGATGCCCGGCACTGGGGCACGCAGGTCGTCAAAGTTACGCAATCGCGATACATGCCGCCGTGGCTCCCAGAGCCGGGTCATGGTGACTTCGCCGACGTCCGCCGCCTTTCTGAGAGCGATATTGCTTCGCTGCGTAAATGGCTCGACACCGGCATGCCCGAAGGCAACACGAGGGAAGCTCCCAAAGCTCCCGCGTATGACCCTACCTGGCAATTAGGCAAACCCGACCTGATCCTCAGGCAGGCCGAGCCGTTCACGCTTCCCGCTGGAGGCACGGATGTCTTCCGCAACTTCATCCTGCCCTACCCGTTGAAAGAAGCGCATTACATTCGCGCGATGGAGATTCTTCCTGGAGCAGCGCAGGTCGTTCATCACGCCAACGTACTCATCGACCGAACCGCAGGTTTCCGCCGCCAGCATTCCAGCGATTGGCGGCAGGGAATTCCCGGCATGGAAATTCTGCTCGATGCCGGCAACACCTTCGACCCCGACAGCCATTTTCTTTTCTGGAAGCCAGACACTCCCGCGTTGATCGAGCCCGAAGGCATGCCGTGGCGCCTTGATCCCGGCAACGACCTGATCCTGAACATCCACCTCAAACCATCCGGTAAGCCGGAAACCATCGATGCGCAGATCGGCCTCTATTTCACCGACAGGCCGCCGACCAGGCAACCCATGCTGCTGCAGCTTGACCGCGACGACGCGCTCGACATCCCGGCCGGCGATAAAAGCTTCGTCGTCGAAGATTCCCTGACTCTTCCCGTCGATGTCGACGCTCTCGGCGTCTATCCTCACGCCCACTATCTCGGCAAAGATATGCAGGCCTGGGCCATCCTGCCCAATGGCCAGAAGCGATGGCTGGTCTGGATACGCGACTGGGACATAGATCGCCAATCCGTGTATCGCTATCGAGAGCCGCTGCAGCTGCCCAAAGGAACCGTACTGCATATGCGCTACCTCTACGACAACTCAGCCGCCAACCCGCGCAACCCGCACGATCCGCCGATTCGCGTCCGAGCAGGCAATCGTTCCGAGGACGAGATGGCGCACCTCTGGCTCCAGGTTCTCCCTGTCCATGTGTCTCCCGGCGCGCCCGATCCCCGTCTGCTTCTCGAAGAAGCATGGATGCGCAACCGCCTGCGCAAGACTCCCGGCGATCGCGTGAGCCTCTACAATCTCGGCGCAGCACTCACAGGGGAAGGCCGCTACGCGGAAGCAAGAGCGGTCTATCAGCAGGATCTGCGGACGCATCCCGACGACTCGCGAACTCTTACGGCGCTCGGCGTAGCCCTCGAAGGCAACGGAGACTGGCATCAGGCCATGGAGCGTTTCCGCGACGCTACGCAAAGTTCACCCAGCGATCCCGCTGCATGCGATGCGCGATTCAACCTCGCCCGTCTCGAGCAGGAGCACGAACTCTACCCCGACGCAATTCGTGATTTTCAATCGCAGCTTGCGGCATGCGGAGAAGACGCCGAGGCTCATAGCGAACTCGGCGCGGCCTTCGCCGCTTCAGGCCAGAGCGCTGCCGCCGTCACCCAATTCCAGCGCGCCCTCCAACTCGATCCATCCGACTTCACAGCACATTTTAATCTCGGTGAGATAGCCCTCAATACTGGACAGTTCAGCGAAGCTATCCGGCATCTCGAAGCGGCCACTACGGGCAAGCCTGATTCACCGGAGGCCCATGAACGGCTCGCCCAGGCCTACGGTTCAGCAGGGCGCGCGGAGGACGCCATCGCGCAACTACGCGAGACCGTTAAGTTATATCCCCGTAGTGCTCAAAGCCACGCGCTGCTCTCGCAGGCGTTGGACGCCAGCGGCCAGGCAGCCGAAGCATTATTCGAGGCGCGCGAAGCCGTAAAGCTCGACCCCACCGATCCCGATGGCTGGAACAACCTCGGCGTCCTCGAAGCGAGAGCTGGGCACACCGACGACGCCCGCAGCGACTTTGAACACGCCCTTACCATTCAGCCCGGCCACGCGCAGGCCCGCGCAAACCTCGCGCGCATCTCTCAGCAACACTGAAGCCCCTTAGCGGACTGACCATCAACCAGCGGTCCGCCAGTTCCTACTACAGCCCCAATACTGCCCGTTGCGCAACAAAGATCTCCCGCAGACCACCTTCCGCCAGGTCGAGCAGCCCATTCAGCTGCTCCCGCGAATAACTGCTCTTCTCCGCAGTCGCCTGCGTCTCTACCAGCCCGCCGTCTGCGGTCATGACAACATTCATGTCCACCTCGGCCTGCGAATCCTCTTCATAGCAGAGATCGAGCAGCATGGACCCTTCCACGATCCCCACTGAGGTCGCCGCCACCAGCTGCTTCAGCGGAGACTTCGCCAGCGTTTCTGCCTTCACCAGAGCCTGCAGCGCCAGCGCCAGCGCCACGCAGGCGCCGGTGATCGCCGCCGTTCGCGTACCGCCATCTGCCTGGATCACGTCGCAGTCCAGAATCACCGTCCGCTCGCCCAGCGCCTGCATATCCACCACCGAGCGCAGGCTGCGCCCGATCAGCCGCTGAATCTCATGCGTCCGTCCGCCAATCTTGCCGCGCTCGCTTTCCCGCGGGGATCTGGTCACAGTCGAACGCGGCAGCATCGCGTACTCCGCCGTCACCCATCCGCGTCCGGAGTTGCGCATCCACCCCGGCACGCCATTTTCGATCGTCGCGTTGCAAAGCACCCGCGTGTGTCCGGCCGAAATCAAAACCGAGCCCTCGGCGGTCCGAACGAAGCCGGGAGTCAGCGCCATCGGACGCAACTGGTCTGCCGAGCGATCATCCTTGCGATAAAACTTTACCGCGCCCGTAGCAGCCCGGTCTGAAACATGCGATCCCGTAGGGGAAATTGCCATAGGGAGATTGTACGGGAGGAGGGGATTGAGAACCGATTCTGGAGCAGAGCCGAATAAGGTTTCAAAACGGGAATTGACCTCAGCTCTGGCCCGATTGCGGATTATCCTCGTAAGTCCGTGAAGGATATAGGGATGCTTCCACCAAACACCGGCCTGGTTCCTCATTTGGGAAACCAGCCTGACGAAGAGCATTCCAGCAGATATCCGGAATTCCGACCCTAGGTCTTTCCTTATTAGGAACTTAGCGAAAGTGTTCTGGTTTGGCACACCGGATGCAATACATGAGGGCAGCATTGGCACTCAAACCTGAAGTTCCCGGAAGCGTTTGAACCGGCAAGAGCTAGGACGGGCAATTCCCGATCCGGCCAACCCGGCTCAGCCCGGCGACGAAGACAGAGTGCGCATGCAAGGGGGAGAGTATGCAACAGGCAGATGGCTGGAGGGAACCGGAAACATCGGATTCTCAAATCGAAGCTTATGGAACAGAACCCTGCACGAGGACGCCATTTCTGGTTGGAGAAGCCGCGGATTCGTTTGACCCATTTGTTGAAGACAAAAGGTGGTCTGAGCCAGGTCTGATGCCAGGGCGCGTCCCATGGATCGAGTCGATTGCCGTCGAGAGCACTCTGAAAGGTTTCCCTACCTATCCTTCGGTCGAAGCCGCGCCGGGTGGATCCCCGGATCTTTCCGAGGATCTCTCGTTGCTCATTCACGATGCGCGCAACATGGTCTCGGCGATAGACCTCTACTGCGATCTTCTCGAGGAGCCGGATGTTCTCTCGCCATCTTTTCGTCACTACGCGAGCGAGTTGAGACTGGCAGGCCGCGCAAGCAAACAACTGCTGGAAAGGCTGGCCGTCCTTGAACGTGCCTCGAGAGAACGCTCCCCCGAAAACGGATCGCGCTCACTTACCGGGCCCCTCTACGGATACCGGCAGCGATCCGCGAGGCCCGCTGATCCCACATCGCTTCGGAGGTGGAGTTACTCTTCGGACCCTGATGCAATCCCGAGCGATCGTGGCCTTTCCGGTTCGTCCTCATCTGTAACGCCGCCGAGCCTCGCCCGAGGCCCACGCAGCACGGGCTTCCAGGCCGGGGAACAGATATGCAGCCTTGCCGGCGAACTCCAGGCAAACCGAAATCTTCTCTCGGCGCTGGTAGGTCCCGGAGTTACGGTGGGCCTCTCGATGTCGGGCGGCAACCATGCCATTCCCATGAATGGAGGCGACCTCACCCGGGTGCTGGTCAACCTTGCCCGCAACGCCGCCGAGGCGATGCACGGCACAGGTCACCTGCAGATCGCCCTTCAGGAGGATGCGGACCGGACCGTAATCACTTTTACCGACAATGGGCCGGGAATTCCCGAAGCTCATCTCGAAAATATCTTCAACTCCGGCTACACCACGCATGTAGATCTCCGTGCCCTGCAGGTCAGTACGCCAGGCGCGGCGCCGACTTTCGGATTTGAATATCGCCCCTGGCCCGCTCAACATCGCGGGTTGGGCCTCGCCATTGTGCGCTCGATCGTCTCCGCAGCCGGAGGCTCGGCAGCGGCGACGAATTGGTCGCCAGCCGCGTTGCCTAAAGGCTCCACGGCCGCTCCAGCAACGGGGGCCGTGATCCGTCTCGAGTTTCCCCGGCTCGAATTTCCACTGCTCGACCTGCCGCCCGCTACCTGAGCGGTATGCACGCATCGTCTGTGCGGCTTGACGGTCGAGATTAGGGCCAGATCCGGCAAGCCGCAGTTGCACTTATGGAACTCTCACATGCAAAGAAACGAAAAGGCGGATAGAATGCTCGAAACAGTCTTCCACACAACAGTCATGGACTTCCTCCCTCAAAGTGCGGAGCCCCTAGAGGCTCGTGAGCTTCCTGAGCGCCGATTCCGGCTGCACCTGCTCGTCGTGGATTGCGACGCGGCGGTGCGCTCGGCCTGCGCTGAAATCGCCACCTCCCTTGGCTTCGCAGTGCAATCGACCTGCGAACTGGCCCAGGCGCGAACCCTGTTACAGGGGCACGCTGTCGACGTCCTGCTGGTGAATCTGCCGCGCGGAGACCATCACGGGCTTGAGCTTGTTTCCGAGGTCAAGCTTCTCTATCCGGGGATCGCGGTCATCGCGATGACCGCATCCGGCTCGGTCAACGCGGCAGTTGAGGCGATGCGTTGCGGGGCAGCCGACTACCTCACCAAGCCCTTTGCCGTCGATGAGCTGTCGACGGTGCTGGAACGCGCCGCGTCAACGGTCACTGTGGATCAATCCAGCCGGCAGCTGCGTGAGCAGTTGCGGCTTAGCCAGGGCCTCGGCGCTATGATCGGCCGCTCGCCGGAAATGGAGAAGCTCTATCGCATCCTCTCCAAGGTCGCGCAAAGCTCCCATCCGGTTCTGGTGCTCGGCGAGAGCGGGACCGGCAAAGAGCTTGTCGCGCGCACCATCCACGCCTTTGGGCCCAATGCCAACAAGCCGTTTCTTCCCGTCGATTGCGGCTCGCTGGTCCCCACGCTCATCGAGAGTGAACTCTTCGGCTACGTGAAAGGCGCATTCACCGGGGCCATGAAATCCAAGGACGGCCTTTTCGTTTCCGCTGAAGGTGGCACCGTCTTTCTCGACGAGATAGGTGAGCTGACGCTCGATCTTCAGGCCAAGCTTCTGCGCGCCCTGCAGGAGAAGGAAGTGCGTCCGGTCGGCGCTACGCATCGCGTTCCGATCAAGGCGCGCATCGTTGCCGCGACCAACCGCGATCTCGCCTCGATGGTCGAAAAAGGCTCGTTCCGCAAGGACCTGTTCTACCGCCTCAATGTCGTGAACCTGCGTCTGCCCGCGCTGCGCGATCGCAGAGAGGATATTCCACTCCTCGCCGCGCATTTTCTCGACCGCATGTCCAAAGGGCAGGTACGCAAGTTCACATTGAATGACGAAGCCCTACGCACCATGATGCGTCACGACTGGCCGGGCAATATTCGCGAATTGGAAAACTGTATCGAGCGTGCCTGCTCACTGTCCTCCGGGCCAGTTCTGCAACTCGGAGACCTCCCTTCCCAGCTGCAGCAGCAGGGCCTTGAAGCGCATCGCGTTGCGGCGGCAGTTGCCGATGCGCCCCCCACCCTCCGGTCCGCGGAGGTGCAGCCCTTGGCTGAGATGGAGCGGCAGGCCATCCTCGGCGCGATTCGAACTCTGGGCGGCGACAAGCTGCTGGCAGCGCGCCTGCTCGGTATCGGCAAAACCACCCTGTACCGAAAGCTCAAGGAATACGGCATCGCCGACCCGGCGATGGGAGACTAGCCGAGGTCACGGCACCGGCGGCAGCTTCTCCGCAGGAGCGCAGGGAAGCCATAGGCAAATCACGCGAAAAACACAACCGCTGCGGCCACATTCCGGCCCGGCAAGGAGCGAGGACAAGCCATGAAAGTATTGATTGTGACGGGCATGGAAGGCGCAGAGAATTGCGCAGTCGTACTCACCCAGTTGCTGCGCACCGAATGCGAGGTAGCACAGGGACGCAAAGCGGCCCTCGCCGCACTCAAGCGCAACGAATACGCCGCCGTCGTCATCGATGAAGCGATCATCGATTACGACTCCGAGGGAGCCGAGCTGATCTGGGAACAAGCCGGCCTGGCGATTCCGGTCCAGGTAAACTTCGCCCTCTCTGGCACGGAGCGGCTGGCGCGAGAGATTCGTATGGCTCTCCATCGCCGGGCGCGCGAGCGAACTCTGGCCCACGAAGCAGCAGCAGCAGCGATCGAGGTAGAGTTAAAATCCACCGTCGCCGGGCTGTTGCTGCATTCGCAGCTTGCGCTGGCCGACCGCGACGTTCCTGCCCCGCTCGCTGAAAAGCTGCGCGTAGTCGCTGACCTCGCCGGAAACCTGCGCGAGCAGCTGGTCGCTGTCCCACTGGCGCAGCAACGGGCCTGACAGCGAACGTTTTCGCGCCTTCAACTGGCATCTGCAGTACTCTCGGCGCCTTCCCCTTGACAATCGACAAGAGAAAGCGTATCTCTTATGTCGACCGTCGAGGGGAAGATGTCGCCGTCCATTAGCTCCACTCAACCTCGCTCTACTCAATCCGGCGATCTGCTGCAGGGAACGCTCGACCTGCTCATTCTGAAAACTCTCGCGCTCGAGCCAATGCACGGCTGGGGTGTTGCGCAACGCATCCAGCAAGTCTCCAAAGACGCACTGCAGATCGGTCAGGGCTCGCTCTATCCCGCCCTCCATCGCCTCGAATACCGCGGATGGATCAAGGCGGAGTGGGCAAGCTCAGAAAACAACCGCCGCGCCAAGTTCTACTCGCTCACTGCAGCCGGCCGCAGGCAGCTGAAGGCCCAGGTCAAAAACTGGGGCCGCATCGCGGCCGCAATCGCGCGGGTACTCGAAGGTGAGGCACCGGCATGAAATGCGATAGCATCTGGGCGCGAACTCTGAGATGGCTGAGTGGCCCATCGCAGGCAGTTGTCCGCAACTCAAGAGATCGCCTCGATGAGGAGTTGCAATTTCACATCGAGCAATCGATAGAAGCGAATATCGCCGCCGGCATGACAGAGAAAGATGCGTCCAGGCAGGCAAGGATCGAGTTCGGCGGCTTTGAGGCAGCGCGTGAAACGACATATCGTCAGCGCCCGGGATGGCTGATCGAGACATTCCTGCAGGATGCGCGATATGCCTTACGAAGCTTTCATCGTAATCCGATTTTTGCGGCGACCGTTATCATCACGCTGGCCCTGGGCATCGGAGCCACTACAGCGGTCTTCAGCGTCGTCGATCCTATACTCTTCCGTCCCTTGCCTTATGCGCATGCCGAGAGACTTGTTTCTGTAGGACTGGTACAGTCGCTCGAAAGGCAGGAATTTACGCTGGGCGGTTTCTACTATGAGTGGCAGGCGCATCAAAAGCCCTTCGACTCTTTTACTTTTGAGCGTGGAGTCGACGAGTGCAATCTTACCGAAGCCAACCCGATACATCTACTCTGTGCCAGTGTTGCGCAGAATTTTCTACCCACGCTCGGCGTGTCTCCTGTTGTCGGGCGAAATTTTCTGCCGGGAGAGGATCTACCGAATGGTCCTAAAGCCGTGCTGCTTTCCGATAGCTTTTGGCTGAGTCGCTATAACCGTGATCCTGCTGTCCTGAACAAGACAATCGTCATCGACGATCAACCAAGGCAAATTGCCGGTGTCTTGCCTGCTGGCTTTGAGATGCCGAGGCTTCAGAAAGCGGACATTCTGCTCCCAGCAGCGATGGACGTTGCCGCCCAGCACACAGTCAATGCCGGTATCGGCTACCCCATGTGGGCTTTTGCACGACTCAAACCGCAAATCAGCATCGCGCAGGCGAAGGCAGAGATGGACCCGCTCTTTCGTCACACGCAGGAGTGGATTCCCCCACAGTTCAGGCAGGAGTTTCATCTGCAAATTCGCTCGATCCGCGACCGCCAGATGCAGGCCGTATATCGGCCTGCATGGGTTCTGCTGGCCGCGTCGCTGACGATGCTGCTGATCGCGAGCGCCAATGTAGCAGGGCTGCTTTCCGCACGCGGCGCAGGGCGCAAACAAGAGCTGGCAGTTCGTTCCGCACTTGGCGCGAGTACGCTCAGGATAGTATGCCAGACGCTCACCGAAGCCGTGTTGCTCGCGCTTGCGGGAGCAGTATTCGGGTTCGCACTGGCGGCAATTCTATTGCGGATCTTTGTTGCGATTGCACCCGCAGGCGTGCCGTTTCTGACCAAGGCGCGGCTGGACTTCCGCATCATTTTTTTCACAATTGCAATTGCATTGCTGTGCGCGGCTGTTTTCGGAGGACTGGCCGCACTGCAGAAGCCACACGCGGAGGCTCTTGTCGCGCGCCCAACACAAGGCCCCGCGACTGCGCGGCTCAGACGCGTGCTCGTAGTTATGCAGATCGGCATCAGCCTTGTTCTGGTTTCGGGTGCATCTCTGCTGTTGAAGAGTTTTCGCAATCTTGAGCAGCAGAAGCTCGGTATGTCGACCGACGGCGTATTGTCTGTGCAGGTTTCGCTCAACTGGAGCCGCTACCAATCGGGCCGCGCTTACAAGGACTTCTATCTGCGTGCAGAGTCAGCCCTACGAAGCCTGCCCGGCGTTACGGAGGTAGCGATCAGCAATTCGCTGCCGCCGGACGAGAACACCTGGCATGACGAAATACGTTACGATTCGTTTTATGTAGCAGGCCAGCCGCGTCCTACTCCAGGAGCGGGTGGAAAAGTTGTTACGCGCAGTGTGACGCCGGGATTTTTTCGCATTCTGAGAATTCCGATTCTCGAAGGCCGAAGCTTCAATGAAGAAGACCGCAACGCTGTCGGCAGTCTCCTCATTTTGAGTCAATCGCTTGCCGGGCGGCTCTTTCTTCGTGAAAGCGCAATAGGGCGGCATATTCAGTTTGCGTCGTACCGGCCGTATTTCGTCCTCGATGGGCCAATTTATACCGTTGTAGGAGTAGCAGGAAATGTGAAGAATGCGGGCCTCGCCGGTCAGGACAGCCCGGAATACTATACGCTGCAAAGCAATACTGGTGCCTGGAGCGGGCACTCTCTGTTTCTGCTCGATACAACGCTGCCGGCCGCTGCAATTGCCGCGTCGGTGCAATCAAAGATAGCCCAGATCGATCCCATGACTCCAGTGGAGATTGAAGCACTCACCGAGACGGTCGACAAGCTTGCAGATCAACCGCGATTTGAAAGCGCTCTGCTCGGCTTCTTCGCACTTACCGGGTTAATCATGGCCATTATTGGCCTCTATGGCGTTACTTCATTTCTCGTAACGCAACGGACACGGGAGATCGGCGTGCGCATGGCGCTGGGTGCGAGCCGGAGCAATATTCTCCGGCTCGTCGCATGGGAAGGCGCGCTCTTGATTGGCTCAGGAACCGCGCTCGGACTCGCTATGGCGCTTGCTGTAACGCAGGTACTCAGAAATCTTCTCTTCGGGATCGGCCCCCGTGATCCGGGCACATTCATCTTCGTTCCATCGCTGCTAGTGCTTGTGACGCTCATGGCTATGATCATCCCGGCACGAGCCGCGACGCGCATCGATCCTGTAGCAGCCTTGCGCTGCGAATAAATCAACGGTACTCCCGCAGGTCGCCATTGCTCGATTACTCTGGAAGCAATGGCAACGACCAGCAATGCAAGGCAGTTCTCCTCATCCTCAAGGGAGTATCCACATGCAGATCGGCATCGACAGCTTTGCAGCCGCCATTCATGATCCGGAAACCGGCGCCACCATAGCCCCCACAGAACGCCTGCGCAATCTCGTAGCAGAGATCGAGCTGGCCGACCAGGTAGGCCTCGATGTCTTCGGCATCGGCGAACACCATCGCGAAGAATTTCTCGACTCAGCGCCCACCATCATTCTTGCCGCGGCTGCCGGACGCACTAAGAACATCCGCCTCTCCAGCGCCGTCACCGTCCTCAGTGCCGCCGACCCCGTGCGTGTCTTCCAGGAATTCGCTACGCTCGACCTCATATCGCGAGGCCGCGCAGAGATCGTCGCCGGCCGGGGCTCATTTATCGAGGCCTATCCACTCTTCGGCCTGAAACTCGAAGACTACGATTCGCTCTTCCTCGAAAAGCTCGATCTCCTGCTGAAGATTCGCGATAACCAGCGTGTCGAGTGGTCTGGCAGGCATCGCCCCGCCCTCACCGGTCAGGGCATCTATCCGCGGCCGTTACAGCCGTCGCTTCCCATTTGGATCGGCGTCGGCGGCACTCCGCAATCGTTTGCCCGCGCAGGCCATCTTGGACTGCCGTTGATGGTCGCAATCATCGGAGGGCAACAGCATCGCTTTCGTCCGCTCATCGATCTTTACCGCGAGGCAGGCGAGCGGGCAGGTCACGCCCCCGAAAAGCTGAAGGTAGGCCTCCACATGCTCGGCTTCCTAGGCGATACGACCGAGCAGGCCGCCGACGATTTCTACCCTGGTTACGCGACGATGTTCACGCAGATCGGGAAAGAGCGCGGCTGGGCGCCCACCACGCGTGCGCAGTACGATCTCACTCGCGGCAAGGTCGGAGCATTCCTCATCGGCGATCCAGACACAGTCATCGAAAAAGTGCTATATACCAACGAGGCGCTCGGTGGCATCGCGCGCCTCGACTTCCAAATGACCGTCGCAACCTTGCCGCACGCTAAGATGATGCATGCCATCGAAATCCTCGGCACCAGGGTCGCGCCCGCTGTACGCAAGGAACTCGGCGCATCGCTCTGACGTGACCCTGGCGAGTTCCCTCTACGACCGTTCCCGCCGCGGATATCGACCACCATCCGCTTGTCTTTCCAGGTTGGTTAACGTGCAGAGCATCTTGGGAATCGTATTGCGGCAGGTGTCGCACGATTCCGATGTGTGACCCTCCACATAGATTCCCTGCGATGCGACAGCGATTTCCGTCATGTAGATCACCGGAGCTGCATAGGTCGTGCGCAGGTTGTGAGCGTAATACTGAACCAGCTTCGGCGCGGCACACGTGAACTTCTTGCCTTGCGCGGTGACAGTCCCGCCATTGCAATCCTTGTAAGTGTCGTTCATCGCAGTAATATCCGTTAGCGTTACATAATGGTGCGCGACGCCGAGAAACAAAGCCGCCTGTGCCTGTATGGTCGGTTCAAAACGGTAATTGAATCCGGACTCTGCCACCACCATTTGTCTGTTTGTGCCGTTGCTCTCGCGCACATCGAGAAGGCCGAACATCGGGGGCCTGTCCCTGCCCGCCACGATATGAGCGTTAACGAGACTCTGAGCCAACGCCTTCAGGCTTGTTGTTTCGTATAGCCTGTGGTCTGCACTCAGGCGTCCGCATGCGGCACATACGTAGCCGGGCTTATAGACTGGAGGCCCTTTCTCTGGCTTGTGAGCGATCTCCTGCTTCTTGACGAAACGTGCTGAGCCTGTCTTGCTGCCCACGTCGGAAGTAAATTTGTAATCGCCAAAAGAAACACCCGTAAAGCTTTCTCCCGTCACGGAACTTGGAGCATTTCTCTTAAGACACTTTCTCAGAAATTTACGCAGTACCCAGCCATCAGGCCACCACGCAGGTTGAGCCCCATTGGGCACACCTGCTGTAACCTGCACCTGGACATACGGATCGGCGACGAGATTGTAGCTATCCTGGTCCGTAACCGTTTCAACCTCAGTCTGCGGGTTCAGATTCACTGTTGCGGGACTTGCGGTTGTTTTGGGATTGCTTTCATATATCGGCACCAGCCGGGACTCTGTGAAATAACTAAAGGCCATCGCATACTCCTCACCGACTCAGATCCGTGAATTGTTAGCGTTAACGAGTGTAATGGCCTCCCCACATAGTTGCAAGGTACCGATCATGGGATAGTCTCAACGACAGAGCGTGCTTATGAACTTAATGAATCGACGGTGCATTGTCGCGTCCATCCTGATCCTGTTCTCGATCTCATTCACAGATCGCGCAATAGCACAGCAGCAGCCCGGGAACAGAGCGCAAGCGGGCGCTGCCGCATGGCCTGATCCTCTCGTTACACTCGCGGGCAAACCCGTTTCTAGCATTGCGGATTTCAACACCATTCGCCGCCCTGAACTGCTGAATGACTTCGCAGAGAATGTCTTCGGCCACACCCCGGCGCAAAAGTTGCCCATGCAAGCGCGCGTCACGTCAGAAGACAAATCGGCGCTGCACGGAGAAGCGATTCGCAGGCAAATCACGATCACGATCGGCTTGGCTCCATTGACACGCGATCTGCATCTGCTGCTCTATCTTCCCGCAAAGGCAAAGGGGCCAGTGCCGGTCTTTGTGGGGCTGAACTTCGACGGCAACGTGAGCACCACGACAGATCCTGGCGTCGATTTGAACGAAGTGTGGACACCTGATCCGGAGCTGTCGAAGGTCGTTCTGCTCGGCGCGTTGAAAGATAATTTTCGTCATCGTGCCACGGAAGCTTCGCGCAGCAGCGATGCTGGCAAGTGGCCCTTCGAAACCATAGTCAAAGCCGGCTACGGCGCGGCTACTCTCTACGCCGGTGACATCGAACCTGATTTTGCAACAGGCATAGGCTACGGCGTGCGGCCGCTCTTTTTCAAGCCCGGCCAGTATATGCCCGACCTGACCGACTGGGGAGCCATCGGCGCATGGGCGTGGGGTTTGAGCCGCGTTGCTGATTACCTGATGACTGAACCAGCGGTCGATGCGCACGCGATCATTCTTACCGGCCACTCGCGCATGGGCAAGGCGGCACTGTGGGCTGCGGCGCAGGATCAAGGACCTGTCCAGCGCTTCGCGATGGTCATCTCAAATGAATCAGGTCAGGGCGGAGCAGCTCTCTCACATCGCGAGGCAGGCGAGACAATCTGGCATTTGAATGTCGCATTTCCATACTGGTTCTCGCCCGCCTTTCATGTATATAACGCGAACACAAGACTATCCCCTCGACGGGCATCTGCTGCTGTCGCTCATTGCACCACGGCCGCTGTTTGTCGCCAGCGCACAAGACGATCCTCTATCCGATCCCGAGGGTGAATTTCTCTCAGCCAGGGCAGCAAGCTCGGTATACCGTCTCTTCAACCTCGAAGGCCCGCTACCCAGCGAAAGCTTCAAGGTCGGCCAACTCATGGGCAACGATCTCCGCTACTACTGCCGACCCGGCAAGCACGACATGCTTCTCGAAGACTGGCAGCGCTACATCGCATTTGCGGATGAGCATTTCAAGCCGCATGGCCGCTGATCTTTCTCAATGCACCGTCTTCATCTTCCGGCTCATGAAATCCATCATCAGATAATTCCCCAGCGTCTCGGGTGTAGTGAAATAAGCCTTCCCACGGCACATGGCGCTCACTCGCTGCACGAATTGCACAAGCCCTGGATCGCTCGCCAGCATGAACGTGTTGATCATGATGCCCGACCTGCGGCAGCGCGCCACCTCTTCAAGCGTCTCCGACAGCACCAGCGGATCAAGTCCAAAAGCATTCTTGTAAATGCGTCCATCAGGCAGCGTAAGTGCCGAGGGCTTGCCGTCCGTGATCATCACAATCTGCCGCATCTCCTTGCGCTGGCGATTGAGAATGCTCCGCGCCAGTCGCAGCCCTTCGCGCGTGTTGGTATAGTGCGGCCCCACCTTGACACGCGCAATCTGTGACACCGGCACCTCTTCTGCTGAGTCATGAAAGAGCACCAGGCTAAGCGTGTCGCCCGGATACTGCGTGCGAATCAGATGCGACAACGCCATAGCTACGCGCTTCGCGGGCGTGAATCGGTCTTCGCCGTAGAGAATCATCGAATGCGAACAATCCAGCATCACCACGGTCGCGCAGCTTGATTGATAGTCGCTCTGCTGCACGTGAAGATGCGGATAATCCACTTCAATGGGCCACGTCCCAACGTTGCCCTCTGGGTTCTCCGCTTGCTCACGCGCATGATCGATCATCGCCGCAGCAAGCGTGGCATTGGCATCGAGATTGAGCGTGTCGCCAAACTCATACGGCCTGATTGAACCATTGATTTCAACACCCGTCGCCTGGTGCGAAGTATCATGGCGCCCAGCACTGGCGCGCCCCAGGGACCCAAGCAGATCCTGCAGCGTCTTGTAACCGAGAAAGTCGAGTGACTTATCCGTAACTTCAAAACGAGCCTGCGTCTCTCCGCCGCCAACCTGCCCCTGGCCCGTCGAAGGACGAGAAGGATCATTTGGCTCATCAATGCGAATGTAATCCTGTTGTTCCATTCGCTGAATCAGCTTATCGATCAGCGTGTCAATCTCACCTTCAGCCGCTGCCTGGTCGAGCCTGTCGCGTATATCCTGATCGAACTCGCCCAGCTCCAGCGCCTCCCGCAGAGCCTCTCGGAGATTCTCCAGCGTCTGCTCACCGTCCATCTCGCGAAACTGCGAATACGGATCCTGAAAGCCGGAATCGAGCAGATATTCCGAGAGCTTCTGCATCAGATCCTCAAGATCGATGTCTCCAGCCAGCTCGCCCGTGTACCGCGTATATCGAATCCGCTTCATCGTAGGCTCCAGGGATTGCCCGTCAGGCCACAGTTAGTTAAAGCTGCCTCGCCGACCTGATCTGCGCTGCTGCCAGTCTTCATAACCCTGCTCATCTTCTGCTGGCCGTGCCTCACGTCGTGTCGGCTTGTCAGGAGCGGAAAATTTTCGCTCCTCGCTGCGGCTCAATTTCTTATGCGCATAAAGTCCCTCAAGCAGGAACTCCGCTGCCGCCACAATCTGCGGAGGCTGTTCCTTCCCCCGAATGCCCAGCGGACCAAGCTTCTCAATCAATCCCTGGATCTCGCCAAGGTTATGCACTACCGTCTTCGACGAATCCGAATCGTCGATTTGCAGCGTCCCTCCGAGCTGAAACCACTGCTCAATTTGCTGAGTATTGGTCTCGCTGAAATACTTGTCGTAGACCCGCGCCACCGCATTGCGCAGTATCTCGCGCACAATCGTGTCCGCTCCACGCAGTTCGCCTTCGTACTCAAGTTCCAGTTTGCCCGTAATGCCCGGCAATGCTGCGTACAGGTCAGTGATGCGCGGAACGATCATCGATTCGTTGTGCATCAGCGCGCGTCGCTCCGCATTGGAAACGGCAAGCTCAAGCGTCGCAATCGGCAGTCGCTGACTGACGCCCGAACGCTTGTCCACGCGCCGGTCTTCGCGCGCCAGGAACGCAACCTGCTCGATCGTTTCGCGCAGAAAGACAGGAATATCGAGATCGCCACGCTCGCGGCCCCACCCGCGTTCAGTCCATGCCTCTTGCCGCGTAATCGCGATGCCTTCATCGACCGTCGCCGCATAATGTGTGCGAATCTCCGAGCCGATGCGGTCCTTCAGCGGAGTCACAATCTTCCCACGCGCCGTGTAGTCTTCAGGATTGGCACTGAAGACCAGCGCCACATCAAGCGCAAGCCGCACCGGATAGCCCTTGATCTGAACATCTCCTTCCTGAAGGATGTTGAACAGCGCAACCTGAATTTTTCCTGCCAGGTCGGGCAGTTCGTTCACTGCAAAAATTCCGCGATTGGCGCGCGGCAGCAATCCATAATGCATCGTGAACTCGCTGGCCAGGTCATGCCCTCCGCGTGCGGCCTTGATCGGGTCGAGATCGCCGATCAGGTCGGCCACCGTGACATCGGGCGTCGCCAGCTTTTCTACGTAGCGGTCCTCGGCAGTCATCCAGGCAATCGCCGTGGCTTCTCCATCCGCAGCAATGCGTTCCTTGCAACGGCGGCAGAGCGGAGCATAAGGGTTGTCGCGGATCTCGCAGCCCGCAACGTACGGCATCTGCTCATCAAGCAGCCCGGTCAGGGCGCGCAGGATGCGGCTCTTTGCCTGCCCGCGCAGCCCCAGCAGGATGAAATTCTGGCGCGAAAGAATAGCATTGGCCACCTGCGGCACCACCGTGTCGTCATAACCGACAATGCCAGTGAAAAGCGGCTTTTTCTCACGTAGACGCACGATGAGGTTGTCCCGCATCTCGTCCTTGACGGTGCGGCGGGCCACGCGTGACTCAGAATAGAGACGGCTTGAGCGAAGCTCGCCAAGCGTGTGAGGCAGCGAGCTGGACGAATTGGAATGGGGCATTGAGCCTCCCAGAGATTGTTCTTAGAGTAGACCAAAGAAGCCAAGATTCGTTTTCATCGCCGAAGCCGTTCTCGTAATGTCAAAGACGATTCACCCCGCCGCTGCGTAAATGTCTGGAAGTAAACCGCCTTTCATAGGTCCGGAATGCGTTTGTCGGCCCTGCCGCGCGCCATGTAAAGTTGTGTCGCAAGGGAAATGGTGGCTGGAGTAATGCGCAAGGCGCTCGCGCTTCTCGCAATTGTGATTGCGATGTCGGTTCCCTCGTTGGCGGTCAAGCGCATGACCGTGGAGCAGTTACAGCAAACCGTTGCCGCCGCCCAGGCCTCGCATCGCAAAGACGACGAAGTAGTGCAGCAACTGGCGGAGGTCGAGTTAACAGCTCGCCTCAGTTCCGCCGCATTACAACGGATGATCGACGCCAGCCCCGGGGCAGGAACCACTCAGGCTCTGCGCGCCATCGCCGATACGTCAGCCTTTCTGCCTCCGCCGCCAGGCGAAATCCCCAATATCCCCGCGCCAACCATCGCCGCGCAAAAGGCTATGCTTGCGCACACCATCCAGTACGTCTCACGCACCCTTCCGGGCCTGCCCGATTTTCTGGCAACTCGAAAGACCGAGCACTACGACGATTCGCCTCATCCCCTCACACCGGGGGGATGGCCTGTCCGGTCGGGCTTCCAGTATCGGGACCACGATGAGATTCCAATCGCATTTCAGGATGGCCGTGAAACAGACGATCCGGCGATGCAGTCCGTCCGCGCCTCCGCTAAAAAGCCCGACGGCAAGAAGGATGCAGCCCCCCCGAAAGCTGCGCCCAGGAGCCTCGGCCTCGAGTCATGGGGAGAGTTTGGTCCCATCCTAGGTGTCGTGCTTGTCGACGCCGCCAAGGGCAAGCTAAGTTGGGCGCGATGGGAGCAGTTGGACGGCAAACCAGCCGCAGTTTTCCAGTTCTCTGTCGATCGTTCCACCTCCCACTACACTGTGCAGTCCTGGGACAATGGCTCATCGGACGTGATCGGCAATGTCTACGGATCGCGCCGGCAGGGAGCTTCCTCAGCGCTGACCGTCAGCGGCACGCCCACAATGACCCGTCAGGCGACCGGTTATCACGGTCTCCTGACAGTAGACCCCGAAACAGGAACGGTCCTGCGCATCGTTATCGAAGCTGACCTGCGCCCGGAAGACACCATTCAACGCGGTGCGATCATGGTCGAGTACGGTCCGGTCAGGATCGGCGAAGGCATCTACACTTGCCCCACACACAGCGTGACCATCTCGCTCTCCCACGACCTCTATCAAGCAACCAAGGTGAGCGGATTGACCGATATTGTCGAGATGCAGCTCAACGATGTCTCCTTCACCGGCTACCGCCGCTTCGGCTCGCAATCGACGCTGCTAGCTGCTGCAGACCCAGCCCCCACCGAGAATTCAACCGCGTCGAAACCACCGCAGCAAACCAACACTGCTGCAGCCACTCCGCCCACGGCAAATCAGGAGCAGACGGCAGCCGTCGCACCCGCCAGCGAACTAGCCTCAGCATCTCCGCCCACGCCTCCTCCGGCTCCGGCAGTGACCACAGGCACCGGATCACCGCCTTCTCCTTCACCCAACCTGACACCCGACGCCTCCGATGAAGAGGTCCTGCTCCATTCCGTCAATGGCATGCCCGGCATGAACGACAATCCGGACAATGACACCGGCAAGGACAACGTCACAGCCGGCGCCGGCAAGCCTGCATCCAAAACTGCGAACGACGCAGGTTTCACACTCCAGATCACGACACGCCTTGTCGATCTCAGCCTCGTCGCAATCGACAAACACGATAAGCCGATCACGGACCTCAAGCCAGAAGAGATTGAGATCTACGACAACGGCCGCAGGCAGCAGCTCAGGAACTTTCAACATCCCGGACAGGCCACCCCCGCTTCCGCAACTGACGAACCCTCAACCGACACCTTCACCAACACCATCCCCACCGCAGTACAGGCCCAGTCAGCGCCGGATCTTTTAATTCTCCTCATCGATGAGAGCCACCTCGCTTTCCTCGATCTGAATCGCGCGAGGACAGAGGTATTGCGTTTCCTCAAAGCCGCTCCGCCTGATTCGCGCATTGCGCTCTATTCCATCGGCGAGCACGGCTCCCGCATTATTCAGGACGTCACTTCGGATCATGCCCTCGTTGCAACCCGCCTCGCCGCCTGGATGCCAGCAGGCAGTGCTGTTTCCCATGCCCAGGATCTTGACCTCCGCAACCGCCAACAGATTGACACAGTTCGCAACCCCGCCGACCTGAACAGCGTCAACGGCAACAACACCGAAGCTCCCGACTACATTCAGACTCCCGACCCCATGCTGCGCCAGTTGGGCGACAGCCCTCTCCGCAACGCCCTCGAAAGCATGATTGTCCTCGCGCGCCACTTTGCCTCTGTTCCCGGAAACAAGAGCCTCGTCTGGATCTCCGGCGACAGTGCCCTGGTCGACTGGGAAGATCGCGCCGTGATGATGGAAAAAGGCGACAAGACCCCAAATGCAGCCCTGGCCCATACTCGCGAAGTCCTCAACGAGGCCCGCATTGCTCTCTATGCCGTCGATGCTTCCGCCGTCACTCCGTCGGGAGGCGGCGCCGTTGATGCATCTCTGGCCAACCCGAACGTGCAACTGAACTCGACCGCCACTGCCAACTCCGCTCCCGGAGGCGCGGGACTGCCGCAAGGCGCAGCCATCGGACCCGGACGCAGCCTGGCCGACTTGCAGATAAACACACGCGCCATTCAAACGCCCGTCCGCCAATTGGCCGAAGCGACCGGCGGACTCGCGATCAACAAGGGCAGCGACCTGCAAAAAACCCTCGACGGCATCGAGCGCCACGCAAGCGCACTCTACGAAATCGGTTTCTATCCTGACACCGCCGCCGACAACAAGTTCCACACGTTGCAGGTAAAGATCCCGAGCCGCAAAGACGTTAAGCTCCGCTACCGCACCGGCTATCTTTACGTTGAAGAAGCTGCCACCACCAAACAGCGCTTCCAGGAAGCCGTCTGGGCTCCGCAGGACCTCACCGGAATCAGCCTGACCGCCGCAGCCGTGAATGCAGAGGACGCCCCCGCCGGCAAGAACACCGTAATGCTGCGAATCGCTTTCCCCGGCCTGTCCTTCAAAGAGAACAACGCCGAAGACACGCCACGTTGGACCGACCAGCTCTATATCTTCGTCGCCGAGCGCGACGACGCCAGCCAGAAGGCAACAGTCGATGGAGACACCCTGCGTCTCTCCCTGAGAAAAGCCACCTACGACTCAGGAATGCCCGCAGGCATCCCCTATCAGCACGCCGTCGCGGCCAAAGATAAGCTCGGCTCAATTCGCGTCATAGTCGTCGACGGTAACTCCGGCAGGATGGGCTCAGTAACACTGCCCTCGTCGGCGTTCGCAAAAGGCTCCTAGCGATCCACCTCGTCCAGCATCCCCTGCATCTCACTCGCAGCATGATTGTTGCCGGTTCTTCGCGCACTCGCAATGCCCTCTTTCAACCGCGCAATCGCCTCTGAATTGCGTTCCTGCTTGGCCAGCGTCTGCGCCGCCATCTGGTATCCGGCCGTGTAATCCGGGTTCGCCGCCAGCAGAGCGTCGAACTCAGCCAGCCCGATCTCAATCTCGCCGCGATTCACATACTCCATCGCCAGCCCATAGCGGGCAAAAGCATTGCCCGGATCCATCGCGAGAATCTCTTTCAGCCCTGCAATCTTATCCATATCAAAAGTTTTCGCCGCTCTAGGTTTTTATTCCGATTGTTGTGAGAACGGTCATTTGAACAAAATGTGTCCCGCGTGCTCGCGGAATCGTGCAACTTCACTCAAATTGTGTACTAAAAGGTTGTGGTTCCAGACAGTTTCGGTTTGCTCTCGGCAATCGCGCGCTAAGGACAACCCGATATTTTCGTAAGACTGCGTTAATTCCTGTTTTAGCTTTTCGGGTTCTGTGAGCGAGCTGAGAATGAACACTCGATTAGCCAAATGTGAGGGTATGTGTTTTTTGGATTCTTCGACCCTTTCAGGGCGACCGTCGCAATCAATCAGGAGCACCATAAATCGCTGGTCATATTTATCCATTTCAGTAGCATAGATTGTGCAGAATTGTTCAAGGACTGTATTCCATCCACCGGCTTCATGGAGCACTCGAATGTTATTGCCAATTATAGAGGGCTCCAGAAGAAAGCCATTCGCTAACTGGCGATTTGCATCGTCTTCGGGGAGGATATAAACGTGCGGCGCGTACCTATTCACGCTCATAGTTCTAAGTCGCCACGCACCAAAGAACTAATCAGATCACCGCTGTGCGAGACATCGCTGACTCTACGAGTCAATGTAGGCTCGAGATGACTATTTCGATAGAGAATAAGGGTGTTTTCATCGGAAAAACGCCTAATGGCCTCAGGATTATGTGAAGTGGCAATGAATTGTCCATTCGCCTGGAAAGCTCTACGAAGTGCCATTACAAAATGACCAACTTCGTCGGGAGCTAGATAATTATCAGGTTCATCCCAAAAACAAAGCAGGGGTCCATATGCTTTATTTGCTGCGATTATCAGTCCACAAATGACGAAGCATTTTTCACCATCTGACAAGTCTTCAAACGGAAGTCTCAAGTTTTCGCGATTATATGAAAATTGCAAATATAGGCTTCTCGAGTCGACGCCTACTGATGGATTTGTAATATCGTCCAAATCCGGCATGACTTGTTTCAAGAATTCGAACGCCTTTGTGTAAGCAGATGGAGCATGAGAAACGAGGCCGCCGAACCATGCACCTATATCAGTAACGGATGGGTTCGGCTGAAGCGTCTGTTCCTGCGAATGGCCAAGCATAAGGCTTGGAATTGGTCGAATTATCAAAACGTTGCTCATCCATTGCTTGAAAAGTGAAACCGGATCTTTGGTGGGCTGCTGCTGAATGATCGGCAACGCAACCAGATGCCAATCTATAGAAAAATTAGCCTCTCCTTCTTGTCCCCTCCTCGTCAGATGGACCTTCGCCAATTCTCGGCTATAAACCACTCTTTCATCCGCAAGGAGCTTCTCTTCAAATACCCGAAATTCTCTAAAACCTTCGGGGAGATCGAAAGCCACGGAATACCCGTACTTGACCCCTTCAAGCTCCACTTCGATTTCAAATCTCATGGGCGCTTTTTCGCGTCCTTGAGCGAGGTCTCTCGGCTTTACCAATTCACCAACGCGGTTTGTCCCACGCGCGATTCTCTGCAAAATCTCCAGCGCAAGCCCGACCGTTGTCTTGCCAGAGCCGTTCTTTCCAATTAACAAAACTGACGACCGCCCAGAAATTGGCAAATCGAAGTTTTCTAGACATCGGAAATTATGGACGTAGAGTCTGCGAATCACAGAATGATGGTACACGACGAGAAGGCATTTGTTGAATGTTCGCTCGTGTCCCCAACGTCGCATATTGCAACCCGCTCATTTGCGAAAATCCAGCCCTAACGCCGACACTGGAAGTACACACCTCTCGCCAGTGTAATCGCTGGAACAGGCGTAAAAGAACGAGGCCCACTCCCGATGACCGCAACCCACGTCACTCCCGCCGCCTCGGCTGCTCAAGGCAAGCCGGCACCCCGCTCCGTCTCCGAATCCCAATCCGAAATGACCGAGGTCATTCTGCCCAACGACACCAACACCCTGGGCAACCTGCTCGGCGGGCGGCTGATGCACTTCATCGATCTTGTTGGAGCAATGGCAGCCTATCGCCACTCCCGCACCCACGTAGTCACCGCCGCCATGGATCACATCGACTTCATCCAGCCCGTGCACGTCGGTGACCTGCTCATTCTCAAATCCAGCGTCAACCGCGCCTTTTCCACGTCCATGGAAGTAGGCGTAAAAGTCTGGGCGGAAAACACGATGGTGGGCGAATACCGCCACGTCGCCAGCGCCTACCTTGTTTTTGTAGCAATCGATCAGCACGGCAACCGCGTGCGCGTTCCCGCACTTCTCCCTGAAACTCCCGACGAGCATCGTCGTTACGAGGGCGCGCAGCGCCGCCGGGAACACCGCGAAGCCGAGTCCGAGCGCCGCCAGGTTGCGAAACTCGCTCCGGCAGGTCACGGCAGCGTGCGGCCCGGCAGGTAATACAGTCAGATAGAGACAGCACCAGGCTCCGAACAGGCCAACACCTGTCAGGCCGCATCGAATTCTAAGAACAGTTCTGGAAGGAAGAACACTCATGGCATCTGGACATCAGCACGGTCAGACACACGGAATTCCCCCCGCACCTCTCCCGCTCCCCGGTGTCAGCAAGATCATCGCCATTGGCTCCGGCAAGGGCGGCGTAGGCAAAACCACTGTAGCGGTCAATCTCGCCATCGCCCTCGCCCGCATGGGAAACAGAGTAGGGCTGATCGACGCCGACATCTACGGGCCCAATATCCCGCTAATGATGGGTTCGAGCGCCCAGCCCAAGGTCGGACCGCAGAACCAGATCGAGCCCAATTTTACCCACGGCGTCAAGACCATCTCCATCGGATACATCTCCCCCGGCGACAAGCCCATGGTCATGCGCGGACCCATGTTGCACCAGATCATCCGCCAGTTCCTGCAGCAGGTTGAGTGGGGCGAGCTCGACTACCTCCTCGTCGATCTGCCCCCCGGCACCGGCGACGTGGTCATCTCGCTCGTCCAGACAGTCCCGCTAACCGGCGCAGTCGTCGTCTCCACTCCCAGCGACGTCGCTCTGCAGGACGCGCGCAAGGCTCTCGAAATGTTCGCCCAGGTCAACGTCGAAGTCCTCGGCATTGTCGAGAACATGAGCCACTTCACCTGCCCGCATTGCAGCCAGGTCATCGACATCTTCTCCAGGGGCGGCGCCGAACGCACCGCGCAGCAGTTCAACGTTCCTTTCCTCGGCTCTATCGCACTCGTTCCCGCCATCCGCGAAGGTGGCGACCGCGGTCTGCCCGTCGCCCTCGCCGGCCCCGAATCCCTGATGGGGGCAGAATTCTACGAGGTGGCGCGCCGCCTGACTGAACGCGCCGAAGACGCCGCCTCGCGCAGCGGTGAAGTGATCGAGATCAGCTAAAACCATGTTTCCTATGAGTCGCCCCGGCACCCATTCCCGGGGCTATTCTTAAGAGCGAAGGAAAGGGAAGCATGGCCCCTCGCAAGCCCATCCCGACGACGCCCGCAGCTCCCGTCCCGCCACCAATCGAAGCCGACCCCTTCGCCGCCTTTCACCCCGTCACCGCCGCATGGTTTCGCGAAGTCTTCGACGAACCGACAGCCCCGCAGCGTCTCGGCTGGCCCGCAATCGCCCGCGGCGAAAGCACCCTCATCCTCGCCCCCACCGGAACCGGCAAAACCCTCACCGCCTTCCTCTGGTGCCTCAACCGGCTGATGTTGCAGGCGCCCCCGAAAACCGGCGGCTGCCGCATTGTCTACGTCTCCCCGCTCAAAGCGCTCGCCGTCGATGTCGAACGCAACCTCCGTTCCCCGCTCGCCGGCATCGCCAACATGGCCCGCCGCATGGGAGTCTCCGTCCACGATCCGGAAATCAGCATCCGCACCGGCGATACCACGCAAAAGGACCGCGCTCGCTTCCGCCGTACCCCCTCCGAAATTCTCATCACCACGCCGGAGTCTCTCTACCTGCTGCTAACCTCGCAGTCCTCGGAATCGCTGCGCACCGTCGATACCGTCATCATCGACGAAATTCACGCCCTGGTTCCCACTAAGCGTGGAGCCCATCTAGCCCTCTCCCTCGAGCGTCTCCAGGCGCTGACGAAGAGGCCAATCCAGCGCATCGGCCTCTCCGCCACCCAACGTCCGCTCGAAGAAGTAGCCAGATTCCTCGGTGGCGTGGACGTCGCGCCGTCGGTACCGCAAGCGCGGCCGAAATCAACTGCAGCCGCACTGGCTGTAGAAGATCTGGCCGGGCAGGAAGCGGCCTGGTCTGCAGACATCATCGAGAGTTCTACCCTCAAATACCGTCCCGTCACCATCGTCAACGCCAGCGCCCACAAGGAACTCAAGCTGCGCATCGAAGTTCCCGTGGAAGACATGGCCCGGCTCGGCCAGCAGGAAGAAATCCCTTCTGGCCCTGCCTCTCAGGGCCCCAAGCGCATCTCCATCTGGAACGCCATCCACCCGCGCCTCCTCGAAATCATTCGCGAGCGCACCTCAACCATCCTCTTCGTAAACAGCCGCCAGGTCGCCGAGCGCCTCGCCGGAGCGCTCAACGAACTCGCCGTCGAAAATGGAGAAGGCGAGCTCGTTCGCGCCCATCACGGCTCCCTCGCTGCCGAGCAGCGCTCCATCATCGAAGAGCAGCTCAAAGCCGGCAAGCTAAAAGCCCTCTGCGCCACCTCCACGCTCGAACTCGGCATCGATATGGGCGCAGTCGATCTCGTCATCCAGATCGAGTCGCCGCCTTCCGTCGCCAGCGGCATGCAACGCATCGGCCGCGCAGGCCACTCCGTCGGCGCGGTCAGCGAAGGCGTCATCTTCCCCAAGTTCCGCGCCGACCTCGTCGCCTGTGCCGCCGTCACGCGCGCCATGCACGATCTGCACATCGAGTCCACGCGATATCCGCGCAATCCCCTCGACGTGCTCTGTCAGCAGATGGTCGCCATCGTTGCCCATCCGCCCAGCCTGCCGCCTCCGGAAAAGTCCCGCAAGCGCCCCGCAAAACCCAAATCCGCGAGCGCAGCCCGCAGCCGCCTCTTCGCCGAGTTCGAGCAGTCGGAAGAGGATGCCGTCGAAGCAGACGCCAACGATCTTGCCACCGGCCCAGAATTTCCCGTCGATGACCTCTACAACATCGTCCGCGCCGCCGCTCCATTCGGCGAACTCACCCGCACCGCCTTCGAAGGCGTCCTCGACCTTCTTGCCGGCCGCTATCCCTCCGACGAATTCGCCGAGCTGCGCCCCCGCCTCACGTGGGATCGCATCCGCAACGTTGTCACCGCACGCCAGGGAGCAACACGCCTCGCCATCCTCAATGCCGGAACCATCCCCGACCGTGGCCTCTACGGCGTCTTCCTCACCCACAGCGAAGGCAAGAGCATCCGCGTCGGCGAACTCGATGAAGAGATGGTTTTCGAGTCTCGCCCCGGCGAGACGTTCATCCTCGGCGCAACGACCTGGCGCATCGACGAAATCACCCATGATCGCGTCCTCGTCTCACCCGCTCCCGGCGAACCGGGCAAGATGCCCTTTTGGAAAGGCGACGGTCCCGGCCGTCCTCTCGAATTCGGTCGCCGTATCGGAGCCATGGTTCGCGAGCTCCGCGCCGCGCCTCTCCCTGCGGCTCTGAGCCGTCTCGTTCGCGACCACGACCTCGATCCCGGAGCCGCCGAAAACCTGATGCGTTTCCTCGCAGACCAGGCCGAAGCCACCGGCAACGTCCCCGACGACCGCACCATCGTCATCGAACGCAGCCGGGACGAGTTAGGCGACTGGCGTATCTGCGTCCTCACCCCCTTCGGCAACCGCATTCACACTCCCTGGGCGATGGCCGTCAACGCCCGCATCCGGGCCGCCGGCGGTCCTGACGTAGAAGCGCTCTGGGGAGACGACGGCTTCGTTCTTCGTTTTCCCGACAGCGACGAGCCGCCCAGTTCCGACTGGTTCATGGTCGAGTCGGGTGAAGTCATGGATCTCGTCCTCCGCCAGCTCGGTGCCACTGCGCTGTTTGCCGGCCGTTTTCGCGAAGCCGCAGGTCGCGCTCTGTTGTTGCCACGCCGCCGCGCCGATGGCCGCACGCCGCTATGGCAGCAGCGCAAGCGGGCCTACGATCTGCTCAGCGTCGCATCGCGTTATCCATCGTTCCCGTTACTTCTCGAGGCCTATCGCGAATGCCTGCGTGACGTCTTCGACATGCCGGCTCTGATCGAGACCCTCCGCGCCATCGAACAGCGCCAGATTCGCGTGCATGTCGTGGATACACGCACGCCATCGCCCTTCGCGTCATCGCTGCTCTTCAGCTACGTTTCCAACTTCCTCTATGAGGGCGATGCCCCGCTCGCCGAACGCCGCGCGCAGGCGCTCACCATCGACCAGGATCAGCTTCGGGAGCTCCTCGGCGAAGCTGACCTCCGCGAACTCCTCGACCCGGACGCGATCGCCGAAATCGAAGAGCAGCAGCAGTGCCTCATCGATCCATTCCGTGCCCGATCTGCCGACGGCCTGCACGACTTGCTTCTACGCCTCGGCGATCTCAGTCGCGAAGAGATTGCTCGTCGCGTCACCTCTGCATCGGTACTCGAAAGCCTGGATAAGCTCATTCGCGCACGCCGGCTGCTCGAAGTCCGCATCGCCGGCGAAAAACGCCTCATTGCCGTCGAAGACGCAGCACGCTACCGTGACAGCCTCGGCATTCCTCTGCCTCCCGGCCTTCCCGTAGCCCTACTGGAACCGGTCGCGCAGCCCACCGTCGAACTCGTTCGCCGTTACGCCCGCACTCATGGCCCCTTCACCCTTCACGAAGCAGCCAATCGCTTCGCTCTCGATCCGGCTCAGGTCGAATCGGCCCTCAAGCATCTGGCTGCCGAGGGCCGCATCGTCGAGGGTGGATTCCGCCCCGCCGGCCTTCATCAGGAGTGGTGCGATACCGAGAACCTGCGCATCATCCGTCGCAAATCCCTCGCTCGCCTCCGCAAAGAAGTCGAGCCGGTCGAGCAGCAGACGCTAGCCCGCTTCCTGACCCATTGGCAGGGCCTGCTCACCCCGCGCCGCGGCATGGACGCCCTTCTGGACGCCATCGAAAATCTTCAGGGCGCGCCGTTGCCCGCCTCGCTTGTCGAATCCAGTATCCTGCCCGCCCGCATCACAAACTACAATCCCGGCGACCTCGACACGCTCATCGCCGCCGGCGAAGTAAGCTGGACCGGAGTCGAGCCACTCGGCGAACGCGACGGCCGCGTTGCCCTCTACCTCGCAGACAAGATGCCGCTCCTCGCCATCCCGCGCCCGAACTCCGAACCCATGACGGAGAGAGAAGAGCAGCTCCTTGCCGCACTCCGCAACAGCGGCGCCAGCTTCTTTACGCAGCTCCACGAATCCGTCGGCGGAGGCTATCCCGGCGAATCCCTCGACGCCCTCTGGAGCCTCGTCTGGCGCGGACTCGTCACCAACGATTCGCTCCATCCCCTGCGGGCATACATCGCCCGTCCCGAATCGTCTCGCAGCAACCGCAAAGTCCATGGCAACGGCACCGGAGCCTTCCGCTCACGCCGAACCGTTCCTGCCACCGCTCAGGGCCGCTGGTCGCTCCTTCAAACAAGCGCCGCGTTGAAGTTGAAGGGTACGGGCTTCAGCCCGTACATTGAGGGGGCAAGATCGGATAGGGCTTTAGCCCCTGAGGCGGTCCTTCCCACATCCACCGAATCCAGCCACGCCCTGGCCCTCCAGCTTCTCAACCGCTACGGCGTTCTTCTTCGCGAATCAGTCGCTGCCGAAAACGTCCCCGGCGGCTTCTCCGTCGTCTACCCCGTTCTTAAAGCTCTGGAAGAAAGCGGTCGCATCCGGCGTGGCTACTTTGTCGCCGGTCTCGGAGCAACTCAGTTCGCCCTGCCCGCCGCCGTCGACCTGCTTCGTTCCCTGCGCAACGCTCCTGCCACCCCCGAATCCGGCAAACCCGAATTCGTCCTCCTCGCAGCCACCGACCCCGCCAATCCCTACGGCTCAACTCTCCGCTGGCCCGACATTCCGGCCGAGGCTGCCGACACAGAGTCCGCTCCCCGCATCCTCACCCGAGCCGCCTACGCGCAGGTCGTCCTCTCCACAGGGCGTCTCGTAGCGTGGCTGCGCCGCGGCAACCCCAACCTGCTCGTCTTCCTCCCCGCCGACGAGCCCGAGCGCTCCCACGTCGCCGACGGACTCGCTCAATTCCTCGCTCAGGAAGGCCACTCCCGCCTCGAACGCGACCAAGTCGGAAACCACACCAGCGGCTACCTAATCAGCACCATCAACGGAGTGGCAGTCGCAGCCCATCCCTTCTCGCACGAGCTCCGCGACGCAGGCTTCCATCCCGGACCGCTTGGCCTGCATCTTCGCCGTCCCGCAACCCCGCCGCGTCCCGCTGCTGCCGCTGCCCCATCGGCGCGCCTTAACCCACGCCAAGCCGCCATGAATCGACCCGCTCTAACTCGCCCCGATTAGTTCGAAACAAAAAAGGCGCCCGGCCTGTTCGACCGGACGCCAAATGGATGCGCTTTATTGTCTGTTATGCCACCTGCCCGAAGGCCAGCTTGGACTGGCCCTCGGCGGCAATTCCAATGGGCTTCGCGAAGAGCAGAGGCAGAGCCACCGCCAGCACTTCCTCGATCCTGCTCGCGTAGTGAATGGTCACGCCTTCCGTTTGTGACGGAAGCAGATCCTCCTCTACGTTCTGCCGGTTATCCGCCGGCAGGATCACGTGCTTGACTCCAGCCCTGCGCGCCGCCAGGAACTTCTCCTTGATGCCGCCCACCGGCAGTACATTGCCGCTCAGCGTGACCTCGCCGGTCATCGCGGTAAACGGCCGCACCGGGGTGTTCGTCATCAGCGAAGCCAGCGTCGTAACCATAGTCACGCCCGCCGAAGGCCCGTCCTTCGGAATCGCGCCCGCCGGCACATGGATGTGCAGGTCGACCGATGAGTTGAAGTCTTCCTCAAGCCCAAGCGACGCCGCGTTCGAACGTACCCACGTTAGCGCCGCCTGCATCGACTCCTGCATCACCCCGCCGATCTGGCCGGTCATCGTGAATCCGCCCTTGCCCTTCATGCGGTTCGCCTCAATAAAGAGTACGTCGCCGCCTGCCGGGGTCCAAGCCAGGCCTACAGCCACGCCGGGCCGCTGTGTGCGCTCAAAGACTTCCATATCGACGCGAACCTGAACGCCGCCCAGGAACTCCTGCAACAGCTCCTTGTCGATGACGAGCTTGTCCTTGTTGCCCTCCACGTACCGGCGCGTTGCCTTGCGGCAGACCGTGCCCAGCACTTGCTCCAGCTTTCGGACGCCAGCCTCCCGCGTGTAGTGCCGCACGATATACCGCACCGCTTCCTCGGGAAATTCGATCAACTCCGCGGGAACACCATTCGCCGCAATCTGTCTCGGGATCAGGTACTTGTACGCGATGCGGACTTTCTCCTCCTCCGTATAACCCTGCAGCGCAATGATCTCCATACGGTCCAGCAGCGGTTCCGGAATCGGATCCAGCATGTTCGCCGTGCAGATAAACAGCACCTTCGACAGGTCGAACGGCACATCCAGGTAGTTGTCCCGGAACGTGTTGTTCTGCTCCGGATCCAGCGTCTCCAGCAGCGCCGACGCCGGGTCTCCCCGGAAATCCCGCCCCAGCTTGTCCAGCTCGTCAAGCATGATCACCGGGTCGTTCGTGTCCGCACGCCGGATGCTTTGCATAATCTGGCCAGGCAGCGCGCCCACGTACGTCCGTCGATGCCCACGAATCTCCGCCTCGTCGTGCATGCCACCCAGCGAAATACGCTGGAACTTGCGTCCAAGCGCCTTCGCAATCGACCGGCCCAACGAAGTCTTTCCCACTCCCGGAGGTCCGACGAAGCACAGAATCGGTCCCTTCATATCCGGCTTAAGTTCCAGCACGCTCAGGTAATCGAGAATGCGGTCCTTTACCTTCTTCAGGCCGTAATGGTCATCGGCCAGAATCTCCTGCGCCTTGCCCAAATCAACCTTGGTCCCCGAGCTCCGAGCCCAAGGCAACGCCGCCAGCCACTCCACATAGTTGCGAACCAGCGAAGAATCCGACGCCATCGGCGACATGCGCGACAACCGGTTGAGCTCTTTGAGAGCTTCTTTCTTTACGTCCTCAGGCATGCCGGCAGCTTCAATCTTCTCCCGAAGCTCGTCGATATCTCTTTGTCCCTCATCAACTTCACCCAATTCCTTTTGAATTGCCTTTAACTGTTCGCGCAGGTAATAGTCCCGTTGTGACTGCTGTACCTGGTCCTGCACCTCCGTCTGGATTTTGTTCCGGAGCTGCTGAACCTCGATCTCCTTCGCGAGAAGCTGGTTGAGCTTTTCGAACCTGACCTCAACGTCCGGCGTCTGCAGCAGTGTCTGCTTGTCCGCTGTGGTCAGGAAAGGCAGCGATGAAGCAATAAAGTCCGCAGCGCGCCCTGGCTCCTGGATATTCGCGGCAATCGTCTGCAGCTCATCTGAAAGAGTCGGAGAAGCGCTGACGATCTGCTGGAACTGCGAGATCACGATTCGCTGCAAAGCTTCGACGGCCGCCGCACTCTTCGCTTCGGTCGCATTATCGCTCGCGGGCGCCTCGGCCACCGTGTCCAAAATGGTGTCGGCCTCGGCCATCAGGAAGGGCTCAGTCTGAGTAAAACGCGTCAGCCGCACGCGGGCCGTGCCTTCCGTAAAGACAAAGCGGCTCTGGTTCGGCATCTTGACGACTTTGTGGACCGTGGCCAGCGTACCGTATTCATGTAACTGGTCAGGCTGGGGCGAATCTTGGTGAGGATCGCGCTGCGCGACAACAATGATCGACCTCTGGTCACCCAAAGACTCGATCAGCTGGATAGAGCTTTCCCGCCCCACCGTCAGCGGCAGAACGGCGTGGGGAAAAAGCACCGTATCCCGTACCGGCAGAACAGGTAAGGCTTTCGAATTAGAGGCAGTTTGTTGCGAATCATTCGCGGACTTGGTACTAGAGTTAGGACTCAACATTGCGCATCCCCTTGTCAACTTTCCTTATTAGACACTCAACAAGCTTGAAAGTTTCAGAAAGGGATTGCTGTTCCACCAATCCTGCTTCCAGCCTCTCAGCGTTCACACCTGAGGTACGACAAAACCGCCTTCTCCTGTTCCCAAAGTAGATGAGAAATGCGGCTACCACGTTCACCGCACAGCAGGCGGCACAGTAAATAAGCTATCGGAGAGTTGATTTCAGACTTTAGGGGCCGGGCAGAAATGATTCATATCTAAAGACATAACATGAACATCTACTGATTACCTGCGAGTGTGGTCACGCCTCTGTTCGGAAATTCACCGGCTCTGGCGTACTGCCTCGCGGTAGCGGCCAAGTTCCTTCACCATCGAGCAATGGGGGCTCAGCGCCGCGAGAGCGCGGTCGCCATCCTTGGCAGTGTGCAGCTGGCAGTCCACATAGAACACGTACTCCCACGGGCTGCCATGAACCGGTCTCGACTCGATCTTTGTCAGGTTGGTGCCCTCCTTGGCCAGCTCTGAAAGGGCAGCCACCAGGGTGCCAACGCGGTTCTCCACCGTAAAGGCCAGGCTCATCTTGTTTGCATCCGGCGCAGTTTCCGCCTCGGCGGAGCGTTTCAGATAGAAAAAGCGCGTGAAGTTCTCAGGATTGTCCTCAATGTTAGCCGCCAGGATCTGTGCTCCGTAGTACCGGGCCGCCTCCGCACTGGCGATCGCCGCAGCGTGGCTGTCACGAAGCTCGACCAGCTGCTTCACGCTGCCCGCCGTGTCGTAAAAGGCAAAAGACTCCATCTTCGGATGATCGGCGAGGAACTTGCGGCACTGGGCCAGCGCCACCGGATGCGAAAACACCCGGTCGATCTCCCCGATCGAAACCCCGGAAATCGCAATCAGGTTATGCCGGATGCGCAGCAGCGTCTCCCGGACAATCGTGACCTCATGGCTGAGCATCAGGTCAAAGTGTTCCGTCACCGAACCGGCCAGCGAGTTTTCGATCGGGATAACCGCCGCGTCTACCTCCCCGCGTGCCAGCGCAGAAAAGGCATCTGCAGAGAGAGCAAACGGCACAATGCGCGAGGCTATAGCTTCCCCACGAAGCTCTTCACGCATCTGCGCTGCCAGTCGAATGGCTGCCTCGTGGCTGAACGAGCCCGGTTCCCCCTGAATCGCAATTTTTATCAAAGTAAGAGAGCGCTCCTGCGCGGGACTGCCGTTTCGAAAAGGGCGTCTTCAGGCCCCTCGCGGAGAGAAAAAGCACTTACCCGAAAAGTACCATAACCGCGTTACGCGAATTTCAAGGTGAGCTAAGCAGGTCCTGAGCTGGAACAAGTCTTGAGCTGACCGATTCCTTCGAGCTTCGCCGCTTCAGAACGACTTGAACCACAGATCCACCGCCACAAACACCAGAAACACCATCGCGATTACGCCGTTCATCGTGAAGAACGCGGCATTCAACCGCCGCAGGTCGCTCGGCGAGACCAGCAAATGCTCGTAGAGCAGCAACGCAGCCACAGCCGCAACGCCCGCCCATCCAGCCGCTCCGAAATGGAAGACCCCAGCAAACCACGCCAGCAGCCCAACCGCGGCCAGGTGCAGCAGCCTCGCCACCCAGAAGGCGGCATCCAGCCCCAGCGCCTGCGGAACGCTGTACAGCCCCACCGTCCGGTCATGCTCCATATCCTGGCAGGCATAGAGAATGTCGAACCCCGCCACCCAGCACATCACCACTGCGGTCAGCAGCGTGATCCGCCAATCCAGGCTACCTCGCACAGCGATCCACGCCGCCGAAGGCGCGATACCCAGCGCAAACCCCAGCACCAGGTGCGTCCAGCGCGTCAAGCGCTTCATATACGAATAGCCAAGCAGCACCAGCAATGCCACCGGAGCCAGCTCCAGCGTCAGCCGATTCAGCTGCCACGCAGCCAGAAAAAAGACCGCCGCCATGATCAAGGTAAAGGCCAGAACAAAGCTCCGCGTCAGCAGTCCCGCCGGAATCGCACGCGTGCTCGTCCGCGGATTCGCAGCATCAAGCCCGGCATCCGCCCAGCGATTGAAAGCCATCGCCGCCGACCGCGCCGAGATCATCGCCACAAGAACCCAAACCAGAATGCGCAGCGCCGGAACCCCATGTGCCGCCAGCAGCGCACCCGTCAGCGCAAACGGCAGCGCAAAGATCGAGTGCTCCCACTTGATCATCTCGAGAGTAGTTCGGGTTTTAGTCCAGAGATGATTCACTTCTATTTCAGTTTACCGTTCGCGATCAGCTCTTGTGGTGAGGAGGAGCGGTTGGCGGCTTCTCGTAGTTGACGATCCAGGAGGGAGGATCGGGCTCTTTGCTGCCGTCAACGGCAATGCCTTTGACCTTCGCCCAGCGGTAGCTCCACATGGGACCATAGGAGGTGATGAAGTAGTCGGGCGTGGCGTAGGCGCGGTCGGCCTCGGCCTCAGCGAGAGACACGAAGCGGTAGCCGCGGTTTTCAAAGAGCTCAAGGACGCGGTCGATCATCTCGGCGTTCAGCGGATTGTCGTGGATGAGCAGGATCTCCGGCGGTTCGTAACCGAAGATCTGTTTGTTGAGGGCGGCGAAGTAGTCGATCTCCGCGGCGGTGAAGTCAAGATAGGCCTGACGCAGGCGACTGGCATCGGCTTCTTTGCCGTAGACTTGCATGCGGAACAGGCGCTCGGTGAACACCCAGTCTTCGTTTTCGATGGTGCACGGGGCGAGCGCGTATCCGCGTTGGGTGAGGAAGGCGGCCAACGCGTCGTGTTTCTCCTGGGTGTCGCCGGTGTGGTTATAGGGGAAGCGAAAAAACTGGAGCTTGCGGTGTTGTGACTCCATCAGTGGCTTGATGACGGTTTCGCCGCGGGCGACCTGATCTTCAAATTCGGCTACGGTCAGGTCGTTGAAGTTTGGATGCTCGTAGCTGTGGTTGCCGAGATCGAAGCCCTGGGTGACCCATTCGCGAAGAATCCCCGTACCTGCGCTGAGGCCCAGGCTCTCAACTCGCTTCTGGATGACGAATCCGGTCACAGGTACATGGTGACGTGCGAAGGCTGCGAGGAGTCTCTGATTCGACTGGGTCGCGGAGTTGGCGTCAGTAGGACTCACTGACCGGCTTTCGTCGCCGGTGACAAAGGGCAGATCATCCACCGTAATGGCAACCGTCCGCGACTGGGCGATAGCGGTTGCAAGGTACGCGCTGAGCATGAAAAGAGTAAGCACTGAAACACGAAGCAGCGACATACTGCGATGATACGGGCGCGAGCGCGATAGACTTCTCCCATGGCCGCCAAGCGTTTCTTTCTTTCGGTCTTTGCCGCCGCATTCCTCGCGCAGGTCAGCGCGTCCCAAACCCCTGGAGCTGCAGCCCGGCAGTACACCGACGCGCATAAACCTGAGCTCACCCAGGGCTTCAGCCATTTTCTCGCAATCCCCAATGTCGCAGCCGATCCAGAAGGCCTGAAGCGCAACGCCGATCTACTGATGTCAGAGTTGAAGAAGCGCGGAGCCGAAGCACAATTGTTCACGGTACCCGGTTCACCCGCGGCGGTCTACGGAAAGATCGACGTGCCCGGGGCGAAGCACACTATCGTTTTCTACGCGCATTACGATGGCCAGCCCGTTACGCCGTCGGACTGGAAGGTCACACCGCCATTCACGCCAGTCGTGAAAGATGTGAACGGCGAGCCGCGCATCTACGGCCGCGGCGCAGGAGACGACAAGGCCGCGATCTTCGCCCAGCTCACCGCCCTTGACGCCCTCCGAGCCTCCAACATTCCCCTGCGCGCCAACATCCGCTTCGTCTGGGAAGGCGAGGAAGAAGCCGGCTCGCCCCATCTCGAAGAGATCCTCACCGCCTACCGCGATCTGGTGCATGGTGATGTCTGGCTCGTCTGCGACGGTCCCGTGGATCAGAGCGGCAGGCAGACCGTCGTCTTCGGAGCACGCGGCGACGCCCATCTTGAAATCACTCTCTATGGCCCCAACCATGGCTTACATAGCGGACACTACGGCAACTGGGCTCCCAATCCGGCCATGATGATGGCTCAACTGCTCGCCGGCATGAAAGATGAAAATGGCCGCGTCCTCATTCCGCACTTCTACGACGGCATCGCGCCGCTCTCAGCTCTAGAAAAGCAGGCCCTCGCGCAAGCCCCGGTCAACGACAAGATGCTGATGGACGCCTTCTCCCTGGGACGCACCGAAAGTTACGGCGGACGTCTGCTGGAGTCAATCAATCAGCCTTCGCTCAACATCAACGGCTTCTCTTCCGGACAGACCGGCGCCCACGCGGCCAATGTGATTCCGCCAACTGCGACAGCCGATCTCGACCTGCGCCTCGTCGTCGGCATCGACTGGCGCCAGCAGCAGCAGCGCGTGGTCGATTACATCCAGTCACGCGGCTACTACGTCGTCGACGCCGACCCCTCCCGCGAAATCCTCCTCACGCATCCCCGAGTCGCAAAAGTTATTCGCGACACGGCCAGCTACAGCGCCGTTCGTACGCCGATGGATCTGCCCATCGCGCAGGAGGTCATTCACGCCGTCGAGAGTGCTCGAGGAGAAGTGGCGCTGCTGCCGACCATGGGCGGCAGCGTTCCGCTTGAAGTAATGATGCGGGCAGCAAACACACATACGATCACCGTCCCCATAGCCAATTACGACAATAACCAGCACGCCGCCGACGAAAACATCAAGCTGCAAAACCTGTGGGATGGCGTCGAAACAATGGCAGCCCTGCTCCAAATGGAATAGGCAGAACCGCGTCCGCTGAGCCTACAATTGAAGCGGAGCAACTGCTTGCTGTATCGCCGCTACACTCCGCAGCCACCGCTTGGAGCCTTCGTCGCGTGTCTGTGGTATTCCGAAGGTCTCCAGGGCACCCACGAGCGGGAGCGTCTGCTGCCCAACGGCGAGTCCGGCATCGTCTTCGATCTTCGCGATGGATCCCGGCGCCGACCGATTCCGGTCGTCGACGAGCACTGCGATCAGGCCTCCTACTTCGACGCCGTCTTCTGCGGAGCACGCACCGACAGCTTCCTCCTCGACACCAGCGAGCAGGAGCGTGTCATCGGTATCCAGTTTCGCCCCGGCGGAGCATTTCCGTTCCTCGGCATGCCTGCCTCCGAAGCCGCCAACGCCACCTATTCCCTTGAAGATCTATGGCCACGCGATGCCCGTCTGCTCCGCGAAGCGCTGCTCGCCGCTCCGAGTATCCACGCCATGTTCGCCGTACTCGAAAACGCGTTGCGCGCCCGCTTCCGTGTCGAATCCGTACTGCATCCCGCTGTCGCCTTCGCCATAAACCGACTCGGCAGCCGGTCGCTCTCCACGCGCGTCAGCGACGTTGCCGACCGCGCCGGCCTCAGTTCGCGAAGGCTCATCGACCTCTTCCACGAACAGACCGGCCTCACTCCAAAGGCATTTCATCGCGTGCGCCGATTCCAGCACGTTCTCAAGGCACTCCGCGCCCGGTCGGTCGAAAACTGGGCCGCCCTCGCCGCAGATACCGGATACTTCGACCAGTCTCACTTCATCCACGACTTCCGACGCTTCTCCGGCCTAACCCCTGGCGAATATCTGACACTGGCCACCCCGCATCTCAATCACGTTCCGCTGAAATAATCGCGAATCGTGCGTTCGCTTCGCTTTTTTACAATCCGCCCTCGCAGCAAAGCCCGAAGATGTTGTTCAAAGGAGATCCCATGGCTAAGATTCCCGAGGGCTACCACACCGTTCAGCCCTATCTGATGTTCACCAACTGTACCGAGGCAATCGCCTTTCTTGCCAAAGCCTTCGGCGCGAAGGAAAAGCTGTGCATGAAGGATGACAAAGGCCGCATCGGCCATGCCGAGGTTGTGATCGGCGACTCGGTCATTATGATGGCCGACGAACACCCCGAAATTCAGGCCTTCGGGGCACAGCACTACGGCGGTTCGCCGGTAAGCCTGATGCTCTACGTCGATGATTGCGACACCACTTACAAAGCTGCTCTCGCAGCCGGAGCGACAAGCCTCCGCGAGCCAACAGATCAGCCTTACGGTGACAGAATGGCCGGCATCCTCGATCCCTTCGGCTACAAGTGGTGGATTGCCCACCCCATCGCCAAACCTGAGGAGCCCACAAAATGACCGCCGACGAGTTCCGCGAACTTGCTCTCAATCTACCCGGTGCGGTCGAAAGCTCTCACATGAACCATCCGGATTTCCGCGCCCACGGCAAAATCTTCGCCACGCTCGGCTACCCCGACAAGACACGAGGCATGGTCAAGCTCAGCCCGCAGGACCAGCGTCAATTTGTGACTCAACACCCCGAAGCTTTTACGCCCGTAAAAGGTGCTTGGGGACTACAGGGCAGCACCAGCGTTTGCCTGTCCACAGCCAGACCCGAAATCGTCGCAGCAGCGCTTGACCTCGCATGGCAGGCCAGCGCCGTCACCACCCCGAAAAAGAAGACGACCCCGAAGAAAGCGGCACGGCGAAAGACAAGCGCCTAAAACGGGAACGCTTTGTTACGCGACTGCGTAGAGTGAGCAGCCGCGCCGGGTTCCACCGATCAGGCCGTGCATCAGATCGGTAGAATCTCAGGCGGAAGCCACGCGCCTCAGGGCATAATTCTGAGTGAGGCAGCCCAAAGTGACAAAGCCAAATTCCGTCCAGGCCAACGGCCCTTCACTTCTGCTGCGCGGCCTGCGCAAAGCCTACGCCGACGTGGTCGCAGTCGATAGCCTCGACCTCGAAGTCGCGCGCGGTGAATGCTTTGGCCTGCTCGGGCCCAACGGCGCAGGCAAAACCACCACCATTGAAATCTGCGAGGGACTCACCGCGCCCGACGCCGGCACCGTTGAACTCCTCGGCCTCAACTGGAACTCCGGAGCAAACCAGCTCCGCCAGCGAATCGGCATTCAGCTTCAGGAGACGCAATTCCCCGACAAGCTCACCGTCGAAGAAACCCTGCGACTGTTTCGCAGCTTCTTCCGCAGCGGCATCGCGGTCGACGAAGTCATCCGTCTCGCGCAGCTAGAGGAGAAACGCAAATCTCGCGTCGGCGGCCTGTCCGGCGGACAGAAACAGCGCCTCGCCATGGCCTGCGCCCTCGTAGGGAACCCGGAATTACTCTTTCTCGATGAGCCGACAACCGGCCTCGACCCGCAGGCCCGCCGCCATCTCTGGGATCTCGTCGACGACCTGAAGAAAGCCGGCCGCACCATCATCCTCACTACCCATTACATGGACGAGGCCGAACGTCTCTGCGACCGTGTAGCCATCATGGATCACGGCAAAATCATTGCCCTCGGCACGCCGATGCAACTCATCGCCTCCGTTGGCGGCGAGCACATCGTTGAATTCGCTGCCGCTCGCCGCGTCGACGATTCGCGCCTGATCGGCGATGAGGTGGGCGAAATCGACGTTCCCGCACTGCTCGCCATCCCCGGCATTCAGTCGCATCGCGTCGATGCCGGCCTGCATCAGCTCTCCGTCTCCGAACTGCATGTTGCCGTCCCGCGCATCTTCGCCGCCCTCGGGTCGCAGGGATTGCACCTCAACGAATTCCGCACCCACTCCGCGACCCTCGAAGACGTCTTTGTCGGCCTGACAGGAAGGAATCTGCGCGATGAGTAGTCTTGAAACGAGCTCACTCTTCCAGCTCACCCTCACCCGCTTCCGGCTCTTTCTGCGCGAGCCTGAAGCCATCTTCTGGATATTCATCTTCCCCATTCTGCTCGCGGTCGGCCTGGGCATCGCTTTTCGCAACCGTCCCGCCGATGTCTTGCAGGTTGCCGCCACCACGCCGCAACTCACGCAGGCACTCGCCGGCGATAAAGGGCTCACCGCCTCCGCCATGGACGAGACCACTGGCACGCACGCCCTTGCCACCGGCGGCATCGTTCTATTGGCGATTCAGCACCCCGATGGAGTCGCCTACAAATACGACGACACCAATCCCGACGCACGCACCGCGCGGCTGATCGCCGATCGCGCCATTCAATCCGCCGCCGGACGCCACGAGGCCGTTCGCGCCGACAATGAGCTCGTTCACGAAACCGGCGCGCGTTATATCGACTTCGTCGTACCCGGCCTTCTCGGCATGAATCTCATGAGCTCCGCCATCTGGGGACTTGGCTTTGCCATCGTCGAGGCACGCCAGAAAAAGCTATTGAAGCGCCTCGTAGCCTCGCCCATGCCTCGCTGGCAGTACCTTGCTTCCTACCTGCTCTCACGCCTGGCGATGCTGGTCATCGAAGTCACTGTTTTCCTTGGTTTCGCGCGAATCGCCTTCGGCGTCCCCTTCCGAGGCTCTATCTGGCAGCTCGGCTTCCTCTGCGTCCTCGCATCGCTCAGCTTCTCCGCGCTTGGGCTCCTGATTTCCTCGCGCGCCAAAACGATGGAAGCCGCGTCAGGCCTCATGAACCTTGTCATGCTCCCCATGTGGATACTCTCGGGAGTCTTCTTCTCAGCATCGCGGTTCCCGGCCGTCATACAGCCCTTCGTCCGCGCTCTGCCCCTGACAGCCTCGATCGACTCCCTCCGCGGCAACATGCTGCAGGGCCTGAGCCTCAGCCAGCTCTTCGTTCCAGTCGCGATTCTCCTGGCTTGGCTGGTGATCCCCTTCGCCATCTCCCTGAAAATCTTCCGCTGGCGATAGAGCGGCTAAGGTACCCACTCTTCTTCCGGCACTCCAAGCAGGTACAGCAACGCGTCGAGCCCTACGTGAGTCATCGAGCACGCCGCGCTAGCCCGCACCACAGGCTTCGCGTGAAATGCCACGCCCATCCCCGCCAGCGCCAGCATGGGCAGATCGTTTGCCCCATCTCCCACCGCCACCGTCTGCTCCAGCGGAATCCCCTCACTCTCCGCAATCTCCCGGAGCAGTTCCGCCTTGCGAGCACCGTCGACAATCTGCCCACGCACTTCACCGGTCACCAGGCCATCGTCCGCCATATCCAGTTCATTGGCGTAGACGTGATCCACAGACAGCAGCTCCTTCAAATGGCTTCCAAAGAATGTAAAGCCACCAGAGAGAATCGCCGTCTTGCAGCCACGCTTCTTGAGAGCCCGAAAGAGCCTCTCAGCCCCATCCATCAGCGGAATCCGCTCCAGCAACTCGTGCACGCGATCTTTTGGCAGCCCCGCCAACAACGCTACTCGCCTGCGAAAGCTCTCCTGAAACTCGATCTCGCCACGCATTGCTGATGCTGTAATCGCGACGACCTTGTCCGCAACACCAGCCATCTTCGCCAACTCGTCGATCACTTCGCCCTGTATCAGCGTCGAGTCCATATCGAAGACACACAGCCGCCAGTCGCGCTCCTGCTCCTCCGTATGCTGCACCACGATGTCCGTTCCGATTTCATCGGCAAATTTGCGAAGATCGGCGCGCATCATCGCCTCATTGGCGCCCCGCCCATAGGCATAGAGTCGCGCGCAAAGATAGTCGTCCGCCCGTCGCGGCAACGTCGGATCAGCGCTGAGACTGATTATGTCCAGCTCGAGGCCCTGCTCTTTGAAAACGTTAGCGACCGCTCCAAACGAGCGCTCCACGTTCGTGCGGTCAATCACGGTAACTACAAAATCCTGTCTCTCTTCGGAATCCATCGTTTAAGCACTAGCCTATCAGCGCATGCCCGAAATCCGGGATGATCAAACCGGAACGCACGCTCCGATCCTCGGACTGTATCCTCTTGAAAGAGATACAAAGCCGCATCACGGCCGGGACTACAAATGTTAATTTTTGGCGCAAAGCTTTTTCGCCACACCAGCCGCAAATTGGCGCAGGTGCTCATCCTTCTCATCCTGTTGTTTCGGAGCGAGTCGTCGCCGGCTTATTCCGTTCTTACCCATGAGCAGATCGTGGACCTGCTCTGGAAGGCTCAGCTTCGCCCCATGCTGGTCGCACGCTTTCCCAACGCTACCGACGATGAAATCCGCACCGCCCACGCCTACGCCTACGGCGGCTGCCTCATTCAGGACATCGGGTACTATCCCTTCGGCAACAAGTTCTTCAGTGACTTGGTCCATTATGTTCGCAGCGGCGACTTCGTCGTCAACATGATCTCCGAATCCAACGACATCAACGAATACGCCTTTGCTCTCGGATCGCTCGCGCATTATGTCTCTGACGTCGCAGGCCATCCCGCAGTCAATATCTCCGTCGCCGAAACCTTCCCCAAACTCAAGGCGAAGTACGGGCCGGAAGTCACCTATGCAGAAAACCACAAGGCACACATCCGTACCGAATTCGGCTTCGACGTTGCGCAGGTAGCGAAGAATCGCTTCACCTCGCAGGACTTCCACGACTTCATCGGATTCGAGGTCTCGAAGCCGCTGCTTCAGCGCGCCTTCACAGTCACCTACGGCTTGCCACTCGAAGAAGTCTTTCCTAATATCGATCAGGCCATCGGAACCTTCCGTTACTCCGTAAGCCGCCTGATCCCGACACTCACGCGAATCGCCCTTGTGACCAAGAAAGACGAGATCATGAAGGACGATCCATCTATGACTCGCGAACGCTTTGTCTATCATCTGAAGACCAGCGAATACCGGCGCGAGTGGGGTAGAACCTATCAGGAACCTAACATCGGCGAAAAATTCATCGCGTTCATCATCGCTATCCTGCCCAAGGTAGGTCCGCTTAAAACTCTCGATGTGAAGGTGCCCACACCTCATACCGACGAGCTTTACATGAGCAGCGTACTCGCCTCACGCAGTCACTATGCAGAGGAATTGACTGCAGTTACAAACAATTCACTTCACCTCGACAATCGCGATTTCGATACAGGCCGCGAGACCGCCGCCGGAGAATACTCCCTCACCGACGACACCTATGCACAGCTTCTCGACAAACTCGCCGATCGCCATTTTGCCCAGATGACTCCAGAGCTCAGGAGAAATATTCTCGACTTCTTCTATGGCCCGAAATTTCCTCAGTACGCCAGCAAAGACCAGCGCAAGTGGAGCCGCACCATTAGCAATCTCAATCAGCTTGAAGTATTTGCCGTTCCACAAACAGTGGCGTCGCGATGAGCTGGCAAAGTTGGGCCAGCCCATCCAGCCAGGTCAAGCGCCCAATGAGGATGATCATCGCCCACAAATCCCGCCGCATTCTCGGGGTACTGATGTTTTTCTTGTGCATCGAATCCGCCGCCCACATCTCCGCGCAGGAAGCAACCCTCTCAAGCGAAGAAATCATTCATCGCATCGACGCCGCTGTTCGCATGCGTAGCGAAAGCATCTCGGCTTACACCGTGCACGAGCATTACTCGGTCTACCGCAACGGCGAAGCCAATCCCTCCGCCGAAGAAACAGTACGCACCGAATACACTCGCGCCACCGGCAAGCATTACATACCTGTCTCGCAGAGCGGTTCAAGCCTGATTCGCAGCGCCGTCATTGGCAAAGTCCTCGCCGGTGAAGAGGAGCTCAACCGTCCCGCGAATCGCGACTCCATTCTCATCACCTCGGCCAACTACGAAATGCATCCGCACCCCGACCGCGTCGAACTCAACGGCCACACTTGCGTCATCGTCGACCTCAAGCCGCTCCGTAAGAGCCCGCATCTTTTCGACGGCAAGGTCTGGATCGACGCCTCTGATTTCACCATCGTGCGCCTCGAAGGCACGCCATCGCAAACCCCGTCCTGGCTCGTCAGCC
>Ga0206964_10019_pt1 | contig 47824 bp, 46 predicted proteins | sample Alteio_BWOrgHeat_25_FD_152980 | JGI IMG/M metagenome (GOLD analysis project Ga0206964, IMG submission 152980) | Enriched cells from forest soil in Barre Woods Harvard Forest LTER site, Petersham, Massachusetts, United States -... | ecosystem: Environmental > Terrestrial > Soil > Temperate forest >...
GACCGGCAATTTTGTTTTTGGCGGTGCCATCCTGGATAATGACGGTAAAATGATCGGCTCGATAATGGTAATGCAGTTTGAGACCGAAGATGCACTTGAAGAATGGAGGCAAACCGAACCCTATATCATCCAAAAAATATGGGAAACCTACGAAATTAAGCCATTTAAAGTGGCGGAAGTTTGAGCTTAAATTAAAACAGAAAGCCTCCCGGACTTAACTTCCGGAAGGCTTCCTTATTTTCGGAATTAATTTCTTTCCGAATCACTATTCGCTAAATTATACCCTCGAGCAATCGCCGGAGTTAAGGTTGATAATATAAACCGTTCCGTTAAGTGTAAGGGTTGCCGTACCATTGCCGTTAAATACCAAAGTGCCTGTGTAACTAAAACTCCCTTTATTTGGCACACTGCCGGTTACCGAAATATTTGCGCTGCCGCTGGCAATAGTACGCACATGTTTTGTAACCGTAAGGGCATGGATCATGATGTCAATATTACTGCTACCATGATTCGTGGTGTCAATTTTCGAAGCGAATGACCCGGCCCGTTTATACTCGCCGTTTACAACAAAATCGGTCGCGGCGGGCAATAAACCATTAACTGTAAAATTTGAACTTCCTGAATTGGTTGATGATATACGCGGCCCGCTAAACGAGCCACTGTAAGTTAACATACTGGAAAGGCTATCGGGCTGGTTAGAACTGTTACAATCGACGGTGAAATTGTATTTCAGACTATAGCTGAAAGAAAATGCAGCTCCTGCAGAACTTTTTCTCGAAATACTGTCTGATTTTATCGTTCCACAGGCGTTGGGGGTGGCAACAATGATTGTGGCATCTACCGCCGCGTCGCCGGCGAGATTTGCCACGCCATTTGAATTAAGCGACACTGATCCGGCCACCATGCTGGCCGCTTCGTCGCTGGAAACGTTGCCGCCTACAGCCGGCATCGATCCATTGTTTTTTGTGCATGCTACTGCGCCCAGCAATAACATGGCTACTAAAGATAAATGTATTTTTTTCATAATTAAACTGGTTTAATAGGGGTTCGCGGATTTGACATCATTTAAATAAAAAGGTTTAAGCAGCTTTACTTTTTTAAAATATTTTAACAACGTAGTTATTGCCAATTTCTATTAATTGGCAATAACCTGCAATTGTTAAGGCTGATTTAGTTACCGCGGAGAAATGGTATTTAACAAGCCAATATCTTCTGCTGAAAGCTCTAAAGAAGGTGCCTGCAGATTTTCTTCAAGGTGTTCAACCTTTGATGTACCGGGGATCAACAGAATATTTTCTGAATGGTTTAATAACCAATTCAAAGCCACCTGGTGAACGGTTGCGTTACATTTTTCGGCAACTTGCTTTAATATCGCCTGGCTTGCCACATTACCTGCATTAAGCGGGAACCAGGGAATAAATGCAATATTATGCGCCTTACAATATTGCAAAACATGTTCCCATTTGCGGTTATCGACGCTGTACATGTTTTGCACCGATACCACTTCAAAAAAATCCTGTGCTTTTTTTATCATTTCAACATCCACTTCCGAAAGCCCGATATGTTTTATCCGGCCATCAGCCTGTGCGTTTTGCAAAAATGTAAAGCTTTCCTCGGGCGGCACAATCGGGTCTATCCGGTGTAATTGATATAACTGGATCTGATCCAGCTTTAAACGCTTAAGACTGCCATCCAGCGCTTTTTCAAGGTGCAAAGGATGTGCGTTTATGGGCCATTCGTCGGGGCCGGTTCGCAGCAATCCGCCTTTAGTGGCTATAACCAGGTCATCAGGGTAAGGGTAAAGCGCTTCGGCAATCAATTCTTCCGAAATATGAGGGCCATAACTATCTGCAGTGTCAATAAAATTAACGCCGAGTTCTACTGCCTTTTTTAAAACATTAATAGCTTCAGCCTCGTCCTTCGGCGGGCCCCAAATACCCCTTCCAGTAATGCGCATAGCGCCATAACCCATCCTGTTAACGGTCAGTTCACCGCCAATGGCAAATGTTTTTTCTAATGAAATTGTCGCGTTATTCATAAATAGTTAATTTTTGATTAAAAATATTAACGAATGTTTTAGCAATTTGTTCTCCGGCCGACTCAATTAAATGGCATTTTGAAATGCTCAATGAGTCAAATAATGGTATATTAGCCTCGAAATTAATGTATTATGATAGAACAAAACTATGCCCGTCATACCCGTGTTGTAAAGGGCTTTCATATGGTATTAGGCGGCTTACTGACGGTAGGCACTATAACTTCATTTGTTAATGCATACCTGCAAATTGCCGCGCACGATAGCGTTATCGGGTCGATATTGATAGCGTTATTGTTTATATGCGGCATATTACTTTTTTGGTACGCCAGGCAGTTTGCAGTAACGGTGCAGGACAGGGCAATAAGAGCAGAGGAAACCATTCGGTTTTATACACTTACCAATAAGGCGTTAGACAACAAGTTAACCATGGGCCAGATCATCGCCCTGCGTTTTGCCCCCGACGACGAGTTTTTGGTATTGGCCGACCGGGCGGTCAGGGAAAACCTTTCGGCCGATGAAATAAAAAGATCAATAAAAACATGGAAGCCCGATCATCATCGGGCTTGATCAAAATAGAAAAAGCACTCCGGCATACCCTGGGTGCTTTTTTGCTTTTACCGCCAGCAGCCAATAATAGCGCCCATTAGGGTTAATGAAACCACACTATAAAAGCCATTAATAAAAATATGCCGCCAGGTTTTAAGTTCGAAAAGGCTGTGGGTTGCTATTGCGCAAAAAGTAAAGATACCTGCATGGAAACCAACCGCAAGGCCCCTGTGTACGTCGGTATGGGCCCCGGACAAAAACAAGGCAAGGTTTAATGCCATCACAATTGAAAAAATAGCGGTAAAGCCAAATATCTTGCCTTTGTTTCCGGCCCTGATCTGCTCGTCAGTTAAGTTACTGTCCGTCATCCAGGCATTTCCGAACAAAGGTTTTGAATACCAGATACCGCCAACTACAAAAGCCGACAGACCGGCCACAACGGCGGCCAGCCAGTTAATGTGTGAAAAGTCCATTGGTTGAGAATTTAAGTTTGAATAAAATTAAAACATATTCGCACAATTTCAAATTAACCAATGTTCACTTATGGTTAATTTTATGATCGTCAGAAAAATAATGTCTATATTTATGTTTGATAGCTTATTTGGTTAAAAATTGTAGCATTTTTTATGAAGAAAAAGAAAGAAGCAAAATATCTGGATAAGGAATGGGAAGAGATGAACAACCGTTTAAAAGCATTTTTAGAAACCGGCAACCAGGAACACCTGCACAAATTCAGGGTGCAGATAAAAAAGCTGAGGGCGATGCTTTTCCTGTTTGAAAACACATCAAAAGAAGACGGGCTGATGAAATGCTTTAAGCCGGTTCGCAAAATATTCAAATACGCCGGCCACATACGCGATGCCTACACCAACCTGCAACTGAGCGAACGTTACCATTTAAAAAACGAACAATTTGAAAGCGGCCAGCAAAAAATAATTGAAGAAGGTACTATTGAATTTCAAAATAACGGGCCACAATTTTTTAAGCATATTAAGGTCGCTCATAAACAGCTTAAAAAGCACTTGCAAAAGGTTGATGACACCATGGTAGCCGAGTATTACAAACAGCAACTAAGCAATATTGCAACCAACCTGGCCGTATCGGGCTTTACCGAAGATATGCATACTAACCGTAAACTGATCAAGATATTGGTTTACAACCATAAACTTGCCGAAAAATCATTAAATGGGTCGCTGCCGTTTAATACAGTTTATTTGGATAAATTGCAGGAGGCGATAGGAAAATGGCACGACAACCTGTTGGCAGAAGAGCTATTTTCGACTCCCGAACTGAATGACAAACCGATAGTTACCAAAATAAAGCGGCTAAATTCCAGCGTAAAACGCAGCATAACTAACCTGGCTGACGATTTCTTAAGGAAAGCAACTACAATTGAAACCCCTGTGAACGCCTGACAAAATGGGCCTTGAAATTGAACGTAAGTTTTTAGTCGACCATGAAAAATGGAAGAAACACAAAAAGCGCGAAGGCACGCACTATCGCCAGGGCTATCTTTTGGACCAGGCGAATAGCACCATACGGGTAAGATCCGCCGGAAAAAAAGGTTTCATTACCATAAAAGGATCCACATCCGGCATTTCCCGCAAAGAGTTTGAATATAGCATACCAGTGAAGGAGGCTATTGAATTAATCGATGGCTTTGCAAAGTCGGAAGTTGAAAAGATCCGGTATAGAATCCGTTATAAAGGTAAGTTATGGGAAGTAGATGAGTTTTTGGGCGATAACGATGGGCTGATCATGGCCGAAATTGAACTCCAAAGCGAGGATGAAGCCTTTGAAAAACCAACCTGGATAACCAGGGAAGTAAGCGATGATAAGCGGTATTATAATTCGTACTTATCAAAAAAGCCTTTTAAAACCTGGGGTAAATAGGCGCTCATCCTATTAGCCCAAAGCCTTTTCAATTTTTATCAGCCTTATCGACACCAATCCGATCAACAGCATAAAAACAGTCGCAAACAAAAACAAATTCGCGCCCATTGAATGATACAGGTAACCACCCGTTAATAAACCCGCTATGCTTGCCAGGCTCCCGGCGCTCCCGGCAAAACCCTGTATGGCACCTTGCGTATCGGCATTGCCTGCGTTGGATAAAAGCGCCATGAACGAAGGCCACATCACGCCATTCCCCATGGAAAAAAACACGGCGCCGGTGTAAATCATCACGTCGCCGTGATAACGGAAACATGCAAAACCTGCACTCAGTAAAACCGCGCCAACAATTACCAGTATTGCCGAGGAAACCTTTTTAGCCAGCCATGTAAGCACCGGCCCCTGTATTACCACCAGCATCCCGCTTAAAACGGAAAAGAATACGCCTATCTGCAGCACCGTCCAGTGCAAATCGCCGGCAACGTATACAGGAAATGCTACATAAAAGAAATTAAATGCCAGGAATATCAAAAAATACAGCAGCATAAAAAAGCCGACGTAAGGCAGTTTTAGGGTACTCATTAATGTAGATTTTCCAGGAATGTTTAAGCCCGGCACGGCGCTTTGAGAAGCAATTGCCGCATCGTTTTTATTTTCAACGGCCCGCGAGTTTATATCTTTCAACCCATAAATTATCACTACAATAGCCACAAGTGAAATAAAGGCAGCTGCCATTACCGGCAGTTTATTGCCCAAACCAGTTGCGCCCAAAGCGCCGGCGATGAGCGGGCCAAATATCAAACCCAGGTTAGCTGCGGCGGCCATCCGGCCAAAGTTTTTCTTTCTTTCGGCTTTCGGGGTGATGTCTGCTAAATAGGCATTTGCTACAGAAATATTGCCACCCGTAATACCATCCAGCGAACGGCCGGTAAAGATCAGTATTAAAGGGATACTGATCAAAAATCCAAATAGCTTGATGAAATGGTTGGGCTGCATGATGCCAATTAAAAAGATGATCCAGCCGAAAAATGTACCCGCCTGGCAAAGCAGTAAGATCTTTTTACGTCCCACATTATCCGACCATTTGCCCAGTACAGGCCCGCCAATCAGTTGGAAAAAGGAATAGGTTGCCCCAAGCGAGCCGTATACCAACGCATTACCCCCAAACTTTAATATGATAACGGCCATAAACGGCAGCACAATGCTAAAACCCATTGCCCCTATAAAATTGACCATCAGGATGGGAAAAAGCGAAATTTTGGTTGGTTGCTTCATAAATGGACGTGTTTAATCCAAAGGTAAGGGCCAACCTTGATTTATTAGTTGAAAAAACGATTCAGGCTTTTTTATTTACGCCCATATTATGTTAGGGCATCCCGGCTTTTATATACACTCAGGCAATGACAAAAGGCTATCAGGCACCGTTTCGTCCTCTACGGTTTTTACATATTTGTTGCCTTTGGGGCAGATAGCAGGTATCAGGTAAAGTTTTTCCCCATTTTTATTGATGATATAGGCTTCACCTTGTTCCTCTTTTATCCAATCGTGTATAACGGTCCTGTCGGTTATGCCTTTTACGTTGATCCGCTCATTTATCCACTCCAAATGGTCAATGGCGATATAGGGGTTATCATACTTCCCTTCGTCTCGTTTTATACAAATTATGCGTACAGCCATTTTTAAAAAAGTTTAATCAACCAGGTTCGGCTAAATTAAACCAAAGCTATTTATTGCGCTATAGTATAAACACGGTATTTTTCGCGTAGAACTACGCATTCAAACAACCCTGGGTTGTTAATCACAATTATCGCCTGAGATCCTGAAAAATTTAAAGCTGACGGGTACATTTTGGGCGTTAGTAAAGCCCTTTAAAGCAAATATGCCAATGTATTTGGGATGGATATCAAATTCCCGGGTTACTATTTCTCTAAAAGCGCCGTTTTCTTTTGGGCCGCTGGCATAAAGAAACCGGTAGTTGTTGCCATGTTTTTCGATCCGGAGGGCGGAGTTTTGCAGGTTTTTCTTTTGTTCAGGGTTATTGCTGATGGAATCGGGGTAAAAAAGCGATTTATGCGCCAGTTCTTCGGGTTTGCCAAAACCGTTTCCCAACGAAGTGATCACCTGTACGTATATTTCTCGGGGCATTTTGGCCCCACCAAAATAGTCGTTATACGCCAGTGAGAGGCGGATACTTTTTCCCGTAAGCAAGGTATCTTCCAATAACAATATTCCTGCCTGCTGCCATTCCTCATTCGGAATAAAGTTATCCAGGTGAACTTCGGCAGTAAAACAGTTGGCGGTGATTGGCCGCAGCAAAAGGTTTTTGATATCGGGCTTTGCGGCAGGATCGGGCCAGTTATCTCCTTTTAGAGTAAACAAGGTCAGCTGGCCGGGTGTTTCGTTTCTTTTACTCCAGTACACCGCATCTTTTGACTTTATAAACCAGCCATTTTTAATTAACGAAGCATCATCCGTTTGTTTAAAATCATCCGCAAATTGAAGGTTTGTGGGTTTACTGGTGAATTTGTAGAAACCTATGGCCACAGCAATCATTATTAATGCCGTTATCACAGTAACTACTCTATTAACTCGTTTTTCCGGTTTGATCTTTTCTGAATTTGCAACGAACTTCTCCCGGTACAAAAACCACCAGGGAAAATGGCTTTCATCATTTTTTCTTTTGATCTCAGTAGTATACGGGGCTCCTAAAACATAACGGGCAAGGGTATCAAGTGTCGCCGTTGAAGGGTTTTCCGGCTTGCCGGCTGCGGCATCATCAATAAACAGCGAATAATTTTTCATGCTTTTCCAGCCGATGGAAAGCCCGGTTTGATCGAGTATTTTATTGCAGAATATTTTACTTTCTGTTTCGGTGAGCGGATTTTTTATGGCAAGCCCAAAGCATTTTGTATATGCTTCCTTAAATAAAGCGGCAAAAGCCAAAAAATCCACGTCATCCATAAAACACTATTAACCAAGATCATAAAACCACAAAAAACAGATTTACGCCACATTTACGCTGCATTTACGCCCTTCCAAATCTACCCTAAAGATCTTTACAAAAAGCAGCCGCGGTGCTGTTTTAAAACTCATTTAAATTTTTTAAGCGATGATAACGAAATATCTTGTTTTTTTTCTGCTGATGACGGGTTCGGTCAGTTTATTTTCGCAAAACCTGCAATTACATTACGACCTGAGGCATACGGTAGATCCGCAGCGTAACCCGCAAAATTTCCCGACGCTATATTTTGAATATTTTAAGGCGATGGATACCACGTCATCGTTAATTAAGCCCGGATCGTTTTTTATAAAGATGGAGTCGGACCTGCAGGGCGACCGGAACAACATCGGCAAGGCTTTTATCCAGGCCAGCCAAACGTTCCGACTATGGCAAACCAAAGTATACCTGGCTGTGCAATACAGCGGCGGACTGGGCGTCACTAACCCTGCGCAATACAGTTATTACATTAATAACTGCCTTTCCATCGGACCCAGCTACCCATTTCAATGGAAGGGCGGCTATTTTAATGCCGAGATATTTTACAACTACAATATGCTAAAAAAGCCTAGCAACGATTTTATGCTTTCCTTCTACTGGGGCAAAGGGTTTTGGAACTATAAAATGGAGTTCGACGGTGACTTCGAATTATATACGCTTAACCGCAACCAGGGTGATGATCTTACAAAAAATCAACACGGAAAACTCGTTTCCTTTTTCGGCGAACCACAGGTTTGGTTTAAAATAAAAGGCGGCTTTGCGATGGGATCAAAGCTGATTATGTATTACCATGTCATCACAACCGAAAATGTATTTGAAGCGTATCCGACGATTGCAGCAAGGATAAAATTTTGATCGTTTAAGACTTTCCCTTAGATCTTAAACTAAGTTATTTTCAGCTAACGAATCACTTGCTATAAGCATAATCCATTTCAACTCTCCGGTTTTCCGGTGGCGCACCACCCAAAAAAGTATGTTGAAGTACTAATTCAACATGCAGCGTTAGCGTATTGGCCGTAAGTTGATTAATTTGTGCCGACTGGGAAACCAATATGGTAGTTGGGTATACAGTAGATTCATAAACAATTGTATCATAGGTATTCCAAAAGCCAAGCCCGGGTTTTGACAGATTAAAAACGTTGTTCGAGAAGCTGTAGTTTCCTTTTACCGTGTCGGCGCCTATTATAGGGGAGGAACTCGATAACGTGTAAAATTTTGTCAAATTGGTACTGACAAATGTTCCATCGTTATTAAATTGTATGGCACTGGTGCTATCGGCCGATGTGTTAGTTACAAAATCAGTTTGCTCCGTACCATTAATATAGGTTACTGCCTCCTGCCGCTGCAGTACCCATTTGCCCTGAATTAAACTCGATTGGGGGTTGGTGTTTCCCTTTTTACACGCAAATAAAAAGCATAGTAACAATAAAAACGGAAGCTTTTGAGCGATCTTCGGCATAGGGATAATTGGTTGATATTGAATCAAAAGTAATTACATTTATTAAAAAAAACAATTAGATTAGTGGAGATGCAAAGTGTTGCGCCTCTACAGTAGTTTCAAAAACGGCGTATGCTCCAGCATCAGCCTGAAATTATCGGGGTTTACAATATCGTTATGCTGTTTAAGGCTGTGGACATAGATCAGCGGATATTTATCATACATATCCGGCTTCAGATCTTTTTCCTCCACCAAAAAATAGCTGATCTTTGCCGTATCCAGCAGCTTGTTCATCCGCTCGCTTTCTTCTTTGGGGCCATAGCCGACGTCGGTGTATAAATGGATAAAACGATGATCCTTGTCTGCCTTTATCCAGTCCATAAAGATCTCTGTTTTTCCGTAAAGCGAATCAAAAAGCATGGCCTCGCTGATGTTCATACCCCCGTTTTTGATGATCATGGCCATTACTTCGTAAGCGCCGCTGTGCCCGCCGAGCAGGATATTGCCGGCGATGCAATTTGCACCCACCAGCTTTTTACCTTTTAAGCCAAGCATAACATCGGCGACAAGCGCCTTAAAATCACCTGGCTTTTCCAGTTTCCCGCCATAGCTGTCAGGTGAATCGCGGGCAGTTTCGGCCAAAACCAATACAGCATTTCTTTTGGATTCAATAAACTGTTTGATGAGTTCATACTCCACAGCCGCATGGTCCACATTGTTTCGCCAGCCGTGGAACCAAAAGATCAGATCCACTTTCTTTTTTGCATCCAGATTTTTTGGAGCGATGATCAGCACCGTACTGTCCTGGTAATGTTCCTTTGCGGTGTATAAAACACTGTCGTAAAGGTGCCCTTTGCTGCGGACGCTATCAGGGAACGAAGTATGCGTTGAATAGATGTGAAAGGTTACTGCACCATCAATATTTTGAGCGGATGACGAGAAGCAGACGGCTATTAATAGTAGTACGAGGAAAAGTATAATTTTATTCATGCAAGGCAATAAGATTAAATTGCGTTAAAATAAATTGGTGAAATCACCCAATGAAAAACTGCTGGCTGGTTATTTTCCCGTTTTCCACCTTGTAAACACCCAGCTCCTCTACCTTTTTACTTTCCTGCCCCATGGGCGTAAAAACCAGCGAAAAGGTAACCGTGAAATAATTACCTGCAAATAGGGGATCCGATATCCTTACTTCTTTCACGTCGTTCGCCGCCAGAAATTGGCGCTCGCGTTCCAATAAAGCCGCTAATCCAATAAGCGGCTCATTTTTTAGTTGTGGATCGATGCTTACCGCATGTTCGGAGAAAAGTTCGTTATAAGCGTCAATAAATTTATGGTCTTCGCAAAGCGAAGTGAGGCGGCTTGCTATTTCGGTGATATTATTCATTTTTTTATTCTTTATAAACCCTGCCGATCATCGGGTCATCAAAAATTATCTTCTTCAACTGCTCGGGGTCCACAATGCCCTGGTGCGCGTAGACAACTTTGCCGCCTGGTTCCACTAAAATGGTATAGGGTAAAGCTCCCTCCCATTTGGGGTCAACGGCTTCTATAAGTTTATATTTATCATCGGTTGTAAAAATATAATTTGGGCCCGATGCCTGGTTACGCTGCAAAAACCTTAACGCGTTACTCTTTTTTGAAGGGTCATCCGCACTGATGCTTACGAACTCAAAGCCACGGTCGCGGTACATATGGTTCATCGTCACAAAATCCGGAAACTCCTCTACACAAGGGCCGCACCATGTGGCCCACACATTAATAAGCCTTAATTTATCCGAATTGTTTTTTAAAAGTTCTTTTATGCCTTTATCATCGATCGAGTCCAGTTTTACCGGCTCATTGGCCCATTGCACCCTTGCTTTCTCTATCCAAACACTTTTTTCGGCCCATTTAATGGAGCAGCCAAAGGTTTTGGTGCTGGCAACGGGCACTTCCCGGTTTTCTAACATGGCGTTGATGGCATTTCGCGCATCTTCACTATGCGGTGTTTTGGCCGGATTTTCGGTATCATCAATTCTGCCTTCGTAACGCAGTTTCCTTTCTTTATCAAAAATAAAAATATGCGGCGTAGCCATCGGGCCATATTTTTTGGATGTCACCTCCGTTGCCCCATCATACAAATACGGAAAGTTAAAGCCTTTGTCTTTGGCGCGGATCTTCATCTCGTCAAACGAATCGCCCACATCACTATAACCCAACTCATCGAGCCGCAGTGCGGCAGGGTTATTTGGATTGATGGCCACTACGCTTACCCCCTTGGCGGCGTAATCGCTGGTGAGCTTTTTCACCCTGCCTTCGTAAGCCTGCGAGGTTGGGCAATGGTTACACATAAAAACAATGGCCAGTATTTTGGCATTTTTGAAGGATTCGAGGCTGTAGGTTTTGCCGTCGATCCCGGGCAGACTGAAGTCCGGCGCGCTGGCGCCGATAGGTAAGGGTCTTGGTTCATCAGCCCGAAAAGCGAGTGCAAAGCATAAAACCAAACTACAACCAAATACAACAAGCAACCTTTTCATTTTCATGGAGTAAATTTATTCTGTTTTTAAATCGGGATTATCAAATATACAATAAGCCCGGTATTTTTTGTTTTTGGGCGATGTAAATAGCTGTGATAGATGATTTAGTAATAGTTTTCGATAGCAACACGCTGCCGGATTTGCAAGGCTAAACGTGTTTAGCATACCACTTTTTTACCCAACTCCGAAGGCTAAAGGCGTTTAGCATACCACTTTTTTGAACCATTCCGAAGGCTAAAGGCGTTTAGCATACCACTTTTTTGAACCATTCCGAAGGCTAAAGGCGTTTAGCATACCAATCAAAAACCGGTAATTTTTTTGCTAATTAATTATTAATCAAACAAATGCAAAATAACGTCAAAAAAATTATCTAAAAAACCGCTAAAAAATCTTTTTAATAATTTTTTATGCTGATAAAACGAAGTTGCTGAAGGTTTCCGGGATACTATCAAATATACGCAATTTTTAGCCGCAAAACAAACTCCGGGTGCAAATCAAATTGTCGCTAAGCGGCTAATTTGGCTAAAGCCCTTATCTCTTTATTTGCCTGACCGTCCCTTAAAAGGGACGGCAATGAATTACCGTTATGTCATATTCATTGCCGTCGGTTTTAACCGACGGTTAAATGCATCGCAAAAGTAAGGCTTTAGCCAAATTCTTGGATAGGTTATCAGCGACAATTTGATTTGCACCCCAAACTCCCAAAGGACTACCCCATTCGTGTAATTCGATCCAATTCGGGTAATTCGTGTTAATTTAATTCGTGTCAATTCCATTCGCGACAATTCGCCGCAACTAACGTTCCTTTACCATTTGCCGTGGGATGCTGGATATATCAATAATCTCTCCGGCCAGGGTTCCTACTTCGATATAGGTTTTTCCATCCTTACCCCTGGTTATTTTTGGCGTTGACCTGCTCTGAACTTTAACCTGGTTAACTGGAATATCCGATTGAATGATACACTTCCCGCCTTTTTCGCTTTTTATTTTAATGAATGAAGTAATGCTGTTTTCCCTTTTCGCACTTACCAAAAACGCGCCTTCGGTTCGCAGGTTTTCAAAAGATACATTATTCCATGCAGCAGGTATGGCCGGCATAACCGCTATAAAGCCTGCATAACTTTGGATCAGCATTTCCTGTAAACCTGCCGCGAATGCAAAATTACCTTCAAGTGTAAAGGGACGGTACTGATATTTTGAATAGCCCGATTTTGTTTGATCACCATTTAAATGGAAACTATTTATGGAGCAAAACGCCTTTGCGAATATTTGCAAGGCTTTTGCGGCACCATCGCCATCCTTTGCCCTTGCCTTCATATTTGCCAGCCATGCATATGAGTAGCCGCACCAGTAATCCGGGCCAATGCTGTCCAGTAAATGAATGCTATTTTTGATAATTCGTTGTGATTTTGGCCCATCCTCCCACTTTATTAACCCAAGAGGATGAATAGCCATCATGTGCGAAAAATGCCGGTGCGATTGATTATAAGCCATCGTCGGCGAAAACATCAGTTCGTTATTCGGGCTTATTGCAAAATCATCAAATTCAGATCGTATTTTCTTCCAATGTGCGGATTCGTTCTTTAAACCAAGTTCGGCGGCTAGTTCCGCAGCCATTTTAAATGTCGATTTCATTAACGCCTGGTCGTAATTGGTATCCTGCAGAAACCATGCACTTAAATCATTATCATTTATTTCGGGACTCGAACTGATCGGTAATTTACGAAACCCGTTTTTATCCTTAATAGTTATATTTTCCAAAAATATTGCGACATCCTTTATCCATGGATAAGCTCGGTTTTTAAGGAATTGCCTGTCCATACTATATCGCCATTGCAGGTAATAATGCTGCGCCAGCCACGAAGAAACAGTTGGCGAAAGCGAATATTGGATCCATCCGCCCATTTCCGTTCCATCCAGTGTGGTTACGCCCGGTACCGCTAAGCCATCTTTTCCGAAATACATTTTTGTATACCTTTTGTAATTGGCCCTGTTTGCATCCAAATGATCAAGATAGGCCATGCCACCATCCAAATGATTGGCGCTGTAACTCGGCCAGTAACTAAGCTGGGTATTCAGGTCATGATGGTAATCTCCTTTCCATGGCGGTATGCGCCCGTTATCGGCCGTCCAAACCGCCTGTAGTGAAATAGGCGGCGCACCCTGCCTTGATGCCGAGCCAAATTTATATTGCTCCAGGTACCATTGCTTTTCCAGCAAGGTATCGGGCACGTGAATGGCCGACTTCTTCCAAAAATCCCGCCACCAAAAAGTATGTGAGGTATACGCTTCGGGATAATGCTTTTGCAAAACTTGTTTTGTTATGGCAGATGCCGTGGGTGATATTTTTTTCCGGGGATATTGTGATGAGATGCTCCACACCCCTTCAACAGTCCCTTTGTTAATTTGCTGCCAGCGCACATTAATTTCATACTTAAATCCTCCCCAACCCGCCTGGTCGTACGTTATACTATTTCCCTGCTGTTTGATTGTTCCTTGGGCATATCCGAGCCTGGAAAGGTCATCGCCACCAACCGGGTCACCCGATACTTTCACCACACCCTGAAATTTTGGCATGATCAATTGCGATTTAAAACCTGTTTTTAAGTTTTCGAACCGAAACCAGCCAACGGGCGCAGTTGCATGTACAAACGTTTTTAAAACCGTTCCGTTTGACCATTTAACTTCACAAATGGCCTTACTAATAAATAAACGGACGGACTGCACTTTACCCCAGTCTTTAGAATCAAATTCAAGTGCACCACCGGGAATGCGGGATGGCGCAGGCTCCCTGTCATAAGGCGCGTCGAGGTATTGTTGTACGGGGGCATAATCTTTTTTCTTCACCTGCTCAATCACCCATTGGTAGCTAAACTCTTTGCGGTGCAGACCGTTCATCGGGCGCAGGTCCCAAAGGTCGGCCCTGTCCAATGAAAAACGGAGTTTATCGCCGTTTTGCCAAACCAGGGCGCCAAGCATTCCATTACCTAAAGGGATGGCTTCGTCCCAGCGTTTTGCCAGGGCATCAAATTGCAGATCGTGTACAGACGATTGGCTGTAGCCTGCGTTAAACCATAAAAATAACAGGAAACCCAGGATTGCTTTTTTCATGTTTTATGCCGGCTTATTTATCTCAATAATAATTTGCAACTCAATTAACCCACTGCCAGTTTTTGGTTATCGGGACCAAACGGCACGAAGCTATTGAATAATTTTATACAACACATGCTGCTTTAAAAAATGGCCATCGTCCATTAACGGGTGCTCAAAGTAGCCTTCTTTGATCATTCCGATCTTCTTCATCACCTGTTCGGATCGCAGGTTATGGACGGAGGTAAAAGAATAGATCTCATTAAGCCCCAATTCCTGAAAGCCGAATTTAAGGCAGGCCATAGCAGCTTCGGTGGCAAAGCCCTGGCCCCAGTTTTGTTTGCTCAATCGCCAGCCTATCTCCACGCAGGGCGTAAACTCAGCTTCAAATCCCGGATGCGTTAACCCGGTAAAACCAATAAATTCCCCGTTATCTTTTCGTTCCACCGCGAAAAATCCGTAACCATACTGTTCCATATGGCTGCTTATTCTTTTTATTTGCTCCTTAGTTTCATCGGCTGTTTTTATAGCCGGAAAAAATTCCATCACTTCTTTATCGCTATTAAGGGCAATAAAGGTAACATGGTCTTCCATCCTCCATTCTCTTAATATTAAACGGGGTGTTTCGATAAAAACTTTAGGCTCCATCAACCAAAAATATAATTTATATCAGAAAAAAGGACTGATGGAAAAATGCAAAAATCGCTTGTATTTCAATAAAAGTCCTAAATGACAAAAAATAAATAACAAATTTTCAATATTTTAATATAATTATTACCAATTTGATAATTATACGTTTTTTTACTACGATACTATTTAGAAAAACGTAAAAATATTAGGATATTTTTAATTAAGATTTTCAATCAGTAACTTCGTCGTTGCACCATTTTATAAACGTTATTATTTAAAATGCAACAAGACGAAAGCCGACAGGGCCTGTACAGGCCGGAATTTGAACACGACTCGTGCGGAACAGGGTTTATTACAAACATAAACGGACATAAATCTAACCAGATAATTGATGACGCGCTCACCATGCTCGAAAACATGGAACATCGCGGCGCTTGTGGATGCGACCCTGAATCGGGCGACGGAGCGGGTATATTGATTCAATTGCCGCATGAATTGCTAATGGAAGAATGCTCCAACCTGGAGATCAGCCTGCCGGAAGCCGGCGAATACGGGGTGGGGATGATATTTTTTCCAAAAGAATCATCACTGAAAAAGGCCTGCCGGATCCAGATCGGCAATGCCATTGAAAAACTGGGTCTGCATAAATTGGGCTATCGTAAACTCATTGTCAACTCAACAATAATCGGTGAGACTGCCCGCAAGGCCGAGCCGGATGTGGAGCAATTGTTTATCCAGCGCCCGCACAACATTAACAATACCGATGATTTTGAACGTAAGTTATATATATTAAGGCGCTACATTAACAAAACCATTACCGAAACTATCCCGGCCGCTGCCGAGCATTTTTATTTTAGCTCGCTCAGCTGCAAAACAATTGTTTACAAGGGGCAGGTAACCACTTACCAGCTGCGCCAATATTATACCGATCTTACCGATCCGCGGATCGCATCTGGCTTTGCCATGATCCATTCGCGTTTCTCAACCAATACTTTTCCTTCTTGGAAACTGGCACAACCATTTCGGTTGATTGCCCATAACGGCGAGATCAATACGCTTACAGGTAATTTAAACTGGTTTTACTCCGGCTTAAAATCCTACGCATCGGCCTATTTCACACAGGATGAAATGGAAATGCTGCTGCCGGTAATTGATAATAACCAGAGCGACTCGGCTTGTCTGGATAACATCATAGAGATTTTGCTGCACAGCGGCCGCTCGTTACCGCATGTAATGATGATGCTGATCCCGGAGGCCTGGGATGGCAACGAGCAAATGGATCCGCTTAAAAAAGCGTTTTACGAGTTCCATGCTGCATTAATGGAGCCATGGGACGGCCCGGCGGCCATTACTTTTACCGATGGTAAATTGGTAGGCGCCCTGCTCGACCGTAACGGCTTACGCCCATTACGCTTTGTGGTAACCAGCGACGGCCGTGTGATCGCTGCTTCGGAAGCCGGCGTATTGAATATCGATGAAAGCTTAGTACTGCAAAAAGGCCGCCTGCAACCAGGCAAAATGTTGCTGATTGATACCGAAAAAGGTAAAATTATTACCGACGACGAGATCAAACACCAAATCGCGTCGCGTCAGCCTTATGGCCGCTGGCTGGATAATTATAAAATTGAACTGGGCGAATTAGCCGAAGCCCGTTTGGCATTTGCCAACTTGTCGGATGATTCGGTATTCCGTTACCAACAAGTATTTGGCTATAGCCGCGAAGACATCGATTCCATTATTAAACCAATGGCACTGGATGGCAAAGAGCCGATCGGCTCGATGGGTACCGACGTACCTTTGGCGATATTATCCGACAAGCCGCAACACCTTTCCAGCTACTTTAAACAGTTTTTTGCCCAGGTTACCAACCCGCCTATCGACCCGATCCGTGAGCGCTTGGTAATGAGTTTATCGACTTTTATTGGTAACAACGGCAATTTACTGGACGAAGATAAAATGCATTGCCATTGCGTGGTATTGAAACACCCGATATTGAAAAACCACCAGTTGGAGAAGCTGCGGAGTATTGATACCGGTATGTTCCACGCCAAAACGCTGCAAACGTATTACAATGCCGATGGCATGCCGGGCTCGTTAGAAAAAGGGATAGCCAGGCTTTGCCGCTATGCCGAGGATTCGGTTGATGATGGGTTTGAAGTATTGATATTATCCGATCGTGCAATCGATTCGGAACATGCGCCTATACCGTCCCTATTAGCGGTATCGGCAGTACACCACCACTTGATCAGGAGCGGCCGCAGGGGCGCGGTAGGTTTAGTTGTTGAAACCGGTGATACCTGGGAAGTGCACCACTTTGCCTGCTTGCTGGCATTTGGCGCTACGGCTATCAACCCCTACCTGGCACTATCCACCATTGAAACATTGAAAAACAATGGCAGCATGGAAACCAGCCTGGATATTAAAAAGCTGCGAAATAACTATGTTAAATCGGTTAATGATGGCTTGTTGAAGATCTTCTCGAAGATGGGGATCTCTACACTGCAATCCTACCATGGCTCGCAGGTGTTTGAAATATTGGGACTTAACCAGCAGGTTGTAGATAAATATTTCGCCGGAGCGGTTACCCGCATTGGTGGCCTTGGCCTTGATGAAATTGCGCGCGAATCGCTTTGCAAACACAAAATAGGTTTTGGCGGATCGAAGTCAGGCACGCATTTATTGCCTGAGGGTGGTATTTACCAATGGAAACGCCGCGGCGAATCGCATTTATTTAACCCGACTACGGTTCACTTGTTACAGCACGCTACACGTACCAACGATTATTCGATCTATAAAAACTACGCGAAGGAAATTAATGAGCAAAGCGAAAAGCATTTCACCATAAGGGGACTGCTTGATTTTGCACACCATCGCGAGCCGATCACATTAGATGAAGTTGAACCCGCTGAAAACATCATGAAACGCTTTGCTACAGGCGCCATGTCGTTCGGCTCTATTTCGCACGAAGCCCACAGCACCATGGCCATTGCCATGAACCGCATCGGCGGCAAAAGTAATACCGGCGAAGGCGGTGAGGACGAGATCAGGTACGAACGTTTACCAAACGGCGACTCGATGCGCTCGGCTATCAAACAGGTGGCCTCGGCGCGTTTTGGGGTAACCTCCAACTATTTGACTAATGCGGACGAATTACAAATAAAAATGGCTCAGGGCGCCAAACCCGGCGAGGGCGGACAATTACCTGGTCATAAAGTTGATGACTGGATCGCTAAAACCCGGCATTCTACGCCGGGTGTCGGGTTGATCTCGCCACCGCCGCACCATGATATTTATTCTATCGAAGATTTGGCACAGCTAATCTTCGACCTTAAAAATGCAAATCGTGCCGCGCGGATCAATGTAAAACTGGTATCAAAAGCTGGTGTAGGTACCATCGCTGCAGGTGTCGCAAAAGCACATGCGGATGTGATCCTGATAGCCGGATACGATGGTGGTACAGGCGCCTCTCCCATCAGCTCCATTAAACACGCGGGCTTACCGTGGGAATTGGGTTTAACTGAAGCACACCAAACGCTGGTTCGCAATAAACTGCGCAGCCGCGTGGTGTTGCAAACCGACGGCCAGTTAAAAACCGGCCGCGATTTGGCTATTGCCTGCTTAATGGGCGCCGAAGAATGGGGTGTAGCTACAGCTGCCCTGGTTGCGGGCGGCTGTATCATGATGCGCAAATGCCATTTAAACACTTGCCCCGTTGGCGTAGCGACACAGGACCCTGAGTTAAGAAAACTATTCTCGGGCAAACCCGAGCATATCGTCAATCTTTTCCGCTTTTTGGCTGAAGAGCTGCGCGAGATTATGGCCGAACTTGGCTTCCGCACCATCAACGAGATGGTAGGCCGCGTTCAGTTCCTAAAGGTAAAAGACGGGCTAACCAACTGGAAGGCCAAAAAGATCGATCTTTCGGGCATCCTGCACCCGGTTAATCATCCAAAGGAAATGACGCTGTATAACAGCGAAAAACAAGATCATGGCATGGATGAGATCCTTGACTGGAGGCTGCTTGAGTCTGCAAAAACTGCTTTGGAAGACAAAACGCCGGTTTTTGAGGAATTTGATGTAAAGAACGTTGACCGTACCATCGGCACGCTTTTATCAAACGAGATATCCAAATTATACGGTTCGGTTGGCTTGCCTGATAATACCATCAACTATAAATTTAAAGGCTCGGCCGGCCAAAGCTTTGGTGCCTTTGCAACAAAAGGCATTTCGTTTGAGCTGGAAGGCGAAGCGAATGACTATGTTGGTAAAGGCTTATCCGGCGCGCAGCTGGCTATTTATCCTTCGCCAAAAGCAACCTTTACACCCGAAGAAAATATTATCATCGGTAACGTGGCCCTTTATGGTGCTACATCCGGCGAGGTGTTTATCCGCGGTATGGCCGGCGAACGTTTTGCTGTACGTAACTCCGGTGCCACCACAGTTGTTGAAGGCATTGGCGATCACGGCTGCGAATACATGACCGGTGGTCGTGCACTTATCCTTGGCGAAACCGGGCGCAACTTTGCGGCGGGCATGAGCGGCGGGCTGGCATGGGTGTATAACCCTAACCAAACCTTCGCTGAGAATTGCAACACTGAAATGGTTGACCTTGACCCGCTGTCCATACAGGACGAAGAGCAGATCATCGCTTTGCTGCACAAGCATGTTCATTTAACCGACAGTGAAGTAGCGAAACAGTTGCTTGCCAACTGGAAAGACGCATCGGGGCAATTTGTGAAGGTGTATCCAAAAGAGTTTAAAAAAGTTATCGAGAAATTACAATATCAAACAATCGGCTAATGGGAAAAGCAACAGGATTCCAGGAGTTTAATCGCGAACTTCCTGAAAAGGTACCGGCTGCGGAACGCGTAAAAAATTACAACGAGTTTGTTCATTTATATACCGACGAAAAGCTGAACCAGCAATCGGCACGCTGCATGAATTGCGGGATCCCTTTTTGTCATTCGGGTTGCCCGCTGGGCAATATCATTCCTGAATTTAATGATGCGGTTTACCGCCAAAATTGGGAAGAAGCGTACAATATTTTAACATCCACCAATAACTTCCCTGAATTTACCGGGAGGATCTGCCCTGCCCCCTGCGAATCGGCATGTGTGCTGGGCATCAACAAACCCGCAGTTGCTATCGAGGAGATTGAAAAGCACATCATCGAGATCGCTTTTCAAAAAAACCTGGTAAAACCGGTTGCACCAATCATTAAAAGCGGTAAAAAGATCGCCGTGGTGGGTTCGGGCCCTGCTGGGCTGGCTGCAGCTGCTCAACTGAGCAAAGCAGGCCACTTGGTTACCGTTTACGAGCGCGACGACCGCCCCGGTGGCTTATTGCGTTACGGCATCCCCGATTTTAAGCTTGAAAAATGGGTTGTTGAACGCCGGGTGGAAATGATGGAAAAAGATGGAGTTGTATTTAAATGCAATACCGAAATTGGTAAAGACATTGCCGCCGAAGAACTGGTACGTGGCAACGACGCCGTTGTTTTGGCAGGTGGATCCACCATTCCACGTAACCTGAATATCCCCGGCAGGGAATTAAAAGGCATCCATTTTGCGATGGACTTTTTAAAACAGCAAAACAAACGCGTAAGCGGCATCGCTTTCGAGGGTGAAGATATTTTAGCCACAGGTAAGGATGTGATCGTGATCGGCGGCGGTGATACCGGGTCCGACTGCGTGGGCACATCCAATCGCCAGGGTGCAAGCTCTATCAAGCAGTTTGAAGTAATGACGCAGCCACCGGTAAGCCGCACCACGCACATGCCATGGCCAACCTATCCTATGGTACTAAAAACCACCAGCAGCCACGAAGAAGGCTGCGACCGTTACTGGGGCATTAATACCGAAGAATTTTTAGGCGACGAAGAAGGCAAATTGCGCGCCATCCGGGTTTGCGATATTACCTGGGAACTGGACGTAATGAACCGGCCGATCAAATTTGCAAAGGTAGAAGGATCGGAACGCGAAATACCTTGTCAAAGGATCTTCCTGGCAATGGGTTTCCTGTTCCCGCAGCATACCGGCATGATCGAGAATCTTGGGGTTGACCTTGATGAACGCAAAAATGTAAAAGCCAAAGAAGGAGTTTACCGCACCAACGTGAGCAAGGTATTCGCCGCCGGCGATATGCGCCGCGGACAGTCGCTGGTGGTTTGGGCCATCTCCGAAGGCCGCGAGGCAGCCCGCAAAGTGGACGAATTCCTGATGGGGCATTCTATCCTGGAAAGCAAAGACGCGGTTAACCAGTTTGAGCAGGTGTTTAGTTAGTTCATGGATCATGGTTCATAGTTCATGGTAGGAAGTCAATGGATGGTCCATAGTCGTTAGCAAAAAAGCAGCGCCCGCGTGCGAATCCTTCCCCGAGGGAAGGGAAGGCAGGGGTGATCGGGTGTTAAGAATGAAAGGTAGTTTTCATTCGAAACGAAAAGCATCTTTCGGTCCCGATAGCTATCGGGATTACTGACTTCCGGACTTTCCGACTCCAAAAAATCAATCAAAACAATTATATGTAAAACCGGGTGGCGAAAGTTGCCTGGTTTTTTTGTGGGACAATAATTGGTTTGAATTTGCTTTTATGTTTAACTACGTTTGGCATAAGTTCCGCTCTTAATTATTTTTTCAGTCCAACGAACTATTGATACCAGAACAACCACCTATTCAGCAAACAAATAAGATTAGCAAACATGGAATTAAAGCCTGTTGTACATTATAATGACAGTTTGAATTTTATGGCATCAAATGCGCTAATCAACATAATTGCTAAAATAAAAGGACAATTAGTACATAAAATCTTTCTTTTATTGTGCGTCACTACGTTATATTCAATGAAACTTTTCCAGGTGACGGGAAAAATCATAGGCTTTAGTTATGTAGTAGGCGAGATCGTTTTCATACTAATTGTTTTATGGGTATTGTACTATAATGTTAAGATGATGCAGTCGATCATAGTAACAATAGCGAGTCAGGTAACAATAACGAACGATATGATATCCATCACACCTTTTACCTATCACCTACCGTTCGAGACGAAGACGCAGCGGGATCATTTAGAATTCAAGATAAACGAATTGAAAATTCGGAAAACAGGCAATCCTTCTATGTTTACCAGGTCTTTGGGTACCAAGATGTTTTTGTTAAAGGATAAGGAAAAGGAGGCTTATATCATCGACGATTATTTTGACAAAGCTTTAAAAGAAAAACTAACAGAAATTTTAATTGAAGTCACTCCGCCGGAACTATTGATCCCCGGCAGGCTTAGACATTACTGAGGTCTGAAGTTGCGTAACTTCAAGTGGCGTTTTTAAAGAAGTGAACAATCAATCACCTGGAGTAGGAAACCGGGTTGCGAAGGTTGCTTCGTTTTTTTTTTTGCGACGACGTGTACTATGTCAATTTTAAATTTTATACCTATTTTTGATAAGAATAGAATATTGAGGTGATTTAATACTTTTACTATGAACTTACAATTTATTTCAGATAGTACAGGCGAGACGACAGGTGTGTACATTCCCATTAAGGAATGGAATGAACTGAAGAGTAAATTTAAAGGCATCGAAAATGTAGAAATTGATATACCCGAATGGCACAAGGAAATTGTGCGCCAACGCCTTGTAGACTATAAAAAATCCCCCGAACAGGCATTGGATTTTGATGCTACTATGGATGATATCGAGAAATCGTTGTAATGTACACTGCTATTATCCTCCCATTGGCCCAACAAGATATTAAAGAGGCGGCATATTGGTATAATCAAAGAAAAAAAGGATTAGGCAAACGATTTACCCAACAAATTCGCCAAAAAATTAATTTTCTAAAAACTGCTCCCTATGTGACAGCAGTTCGTTATGATGACGTAAGAACTGCTATCCCGGACGTATTCCCTTACATGATACATTACACGATTGATAAATCTGCAAAATTGATCATAATAACAGCTGTGTTACATACAAGCCGGAACCCGGATTTATGGGAAGCTGATCGCGAGAACCCAGATTTATAAAGAGTTAATGCTCCATCTAAAAAGTTGGATATTTCAGATCTTGACAATTTGCACGTACAAATACCCTGTCTTCATCACCATAATGTAACTTCTTACCCTCCCCCTTTTATTCCCCCTTCCCTTCATTAACTTCGCATCAACAAACAACTACTACCATGATAGAAACTAAAGCTTATGCCGCGCAGGATGAAAAAACACCCTTAGCGCCATGGACATTTGAGCGGCGCGAAGTCGGTCCGCATGATGTTCAATTCGATATTTTATTTTGCGGCGTTTGCCACTCCGATCTACACCAGATAAAAAACGACTGGTTCCCCGGCATATTCCCGATGGTGCCGGGACACGAAATTGTTGGCCGCGCAGTAAAAGTTGGCGACCACGTGAAAAACTTTAAGGTAGGCGACCTGGCCGGTACCGGCTGTATGGTGGATTCGTGCCGCGTGTGCGAAAACTGCAAGCGGGATTTGGAGCAATATTGCCTTAACGGCAGCTCGCAAACGTATAACGGGTTGGAGCAGGACCATAAAACACCAACCTACGGTGGATATTCAAATACCATTGTGGTAAATGAGGATTTTGTGCTGCATATTTCCGAAGGCTTAAACCTCGCCGCAGTGGCGCCTTTATTGTGCGCCGGTATTACCACCTATTCGCCTTTAAGGCATTGGAAAGTGGGCAAGGGTCATAAGCTGGCCGTGCTCGGTCTTGGCGGCCTTGGCCACATGGCCGTTAAATTTGGCGTTGCATTTGGTGCAGACGTAACCGTATTGAGTACCTCACCAAAAAAAGAAGAAGATGCCAAAAAACTGGGTGCACACCATTTCGTGGTAACTACTGATCCTGAACAAGTAAAAGCTGCCGTAGGCACTTTCGACTTTATTTTGGATACGGTATCCGCCGAGCATGATTTCAATATGTATTTGAGCCTGTTAAGGACAGATGGCACGCACATTTGCGTGGGCGTACCACCAAAACCGGCAGAAATTGCAGCCTTTAGCTTACTTGGCGGTCGTAAGAGCCTGGCGGGCTCGGGCATTGGCGGCATTAAAGAAACCCAGGAAATGCTGGACTATTGCGCCGACCACAATATCGTATCCGATATTGAAATGATCGACATCAAAGATATCCAAACCGCTTACGATCGTATGGTTAAAGGCGATGTACGTTACCGCTTTGTAATTGATATGGCGACTTTGTAAGTTGCTGAATATTGATTTTTATATTTAAACCCTTGCAGTATCTCGTTGTAGAAGCTGCAAGGGTTTTTTGTTTTAGAGCAGGATAACGTCATGATTTAAAGTTTAAAATCCATGTAAATTGGAAATAAAAGTGATGTAAATTATAAATTTATGTTATGTAAATTGTAAATTTGTGTTATGCAAATTGTAAATCCGTACTAACAATTATAAAATGAGCACGTTTATTCCCCGGCAGATAGCGCCTATCATTAAGGCACAGCAATCGAAATTCCCTGTGCTGGCAATCACAGGGCCGCGTCAGTCGGGTAAAACCACTTTACTTAAGGCGCTGTTTTACAATTATCGTTATGTTTCGCTTGAAAACCCCGACACGCGATCTTTTGCACTAGAGGATCCCGTAGGCTTCCTTAATCAATATGATCAAAAAATTATCTTTGATGAGGTTCAGCGTGCACCGGCGCTGTTTTCATATATCCAAAGCCGGGTGGACGAATCAGGAATGATGGGACAGTTTATCCTATCCGGTTCGCAAAACTTTCATTTGCTAAACAGTATCTCCCAAACATTGGCTGGCAGGGTAGCCTTGTTTAAATTGCTTCCTTTGGATTTTACAGAGTTAAAATCGCAGCATCTATTGACAGACAGATACACTGAAGCCTGTGTAAAAGGTTTCTATCCTGCAATTTTCGACAGGAATATCGATCCGGTTGTCTTCTATTCAAACTACCTGCAAACTTATATCGAAAAAGATGTAACCGAGTTGACCAACATTCGCGATCTGACGGTTTTCCGAACTTTTTTAGGTTTGTGCGCAGGACGAGCAGGGCAATTATTAAATTTCAGCGCTTTGGCGAATGAATGCGACATTTCGCACCATACGGCAAAAGCCTGGTTATCTATTTTGGAAAGCAGCTATATCATTTTCATGTTACAGCCGTACCATCAAAATTTTAATAAACGCCTGGTTAAAAGCCCTAAATTGTATTTTTACGATACGGGCCTGTTGAGTTATTTATTGGGAATAAGAAGCGCCGGCGAACTTGATGAAAACGGGCTGAAGGGCCAGGTTTTTGAAAATATGATCCTGGCCGAATATCAGAAAAAAAACCATCATTTATACCTGCACCAGGACTACTATTTCTGGCAGGACAGCAATGCGCACGAAGTGGATCTGCTGATGAAAAAAAGCAATGGCTTTTCCATTTTCGAAATAAAGGCGACCCAAACCATCAGCGCAGGTTTATTTAAAGAAATGGACCGTTTTGGCGAAATAGCCGCGCCTGCGGAGGTGGATAAAACCTTAATTTATGGCGGGGGCGAAAATGAAAAAAGAACAAAATATGATGTGCTGAGTTGGAGGAATGTTTCGGGGTGAAATTCCAAAATATCACTTCCAATTCCCCGCCAAATAAACGGTCTTATCAATCACCAACTCTTTAAACTACCTAATAAGTCATTGCCCCGTCTCCGCAAACTTCTTAAAATACTTCTTCGTAGCCCAGTGTATCGGGAAAAGTATGAACATAAAATCTACCGCCCAGCGCAACTGGTAAAGCGCAATGGGAATGGAAAGTAAAAACACAAAAACCGTTGTAAACTGGCGAAAGAACAGGTATTTCACCATAGCAATGGGAAGGTCCTTACTAATGAGCCGGCTTTTGTATGAGGCATAGCCCAGCATCAGCATTGACATACTGGTTACCATTATCATACTAACCAGGTAAAAGATAAAGCTGAATATTTCGTGCGGATAACTGCCATACAGCGCCGCCGGGAACGGGATAAATGAGATCAGCAGCAAATACCAGATGTTCATCCATAAAAAAGGGGTGTTCAGGTGGGTCACCAGGTTGAGCAAGCGGTGATGAAACGTCCAGTAAACGGCGATAAGCAAAAAGCTTAAAACGTAGGTAGTAAAATTAGGCAGCATTGCCCGTATCATTAGGGGTAAGGCCTGGTGAACGTCGGCTGCAGGCACCTGCGGCACTTTCAGGTTAAATACCAGTAAAGTAACGGCTATGGCAAACACGCCATCGCTAAAGGATATCAGGCGGGATTTGCTGATCGTTTCGTCGGAGAACCGTGACATAGATGATTTTTATAGGCCAAACGCCCTGCAAAATAGTAAATATATAGCCTTGTTGCATAAAATACTGGCGTTCACCCGGTTTATGTGGATAATGCCATACCGGCATTTAGCCAAAGACAATTCCAGGAGGAATCACCGGCAGATTGTCATTATTACCTCTCCATTCTGTCATTAATACGTATCGTTTTTATTAAGTACGCTGCTTACTTTTACATATCAAATAGACCCATTTATTAACTATAATCTTGCAATCATGGAAGCTGGCATAAAATTTAAAACGGTAGATGAGTACTTTTCAACCTTTCCCGACAATACCCGGCGGATTTTGGAAAGCGTACAAAAAACGATCAAACAGGCAGCGCCTCATGCCAAAGAAGTGATCAGCTATAACATGCCGGCATTTAAAGCGCATGGTGTTTTGGTTTACTATGCGGCATACAAGGGGCACATCGGCTTTTACCCCACCTCGTTACCTATCGAGGTTTTTAAAAGCGAATTATCGTCTTATAAATATTCAAAAGGCGCTATTCAATTTCCCATCGGCGAGCCCATGCCGCTCGACCTGATCAGCAGGATGGTACAATTCAGGGTAAAACAGGATTCGGAAAAAGCAGGCAAGAAAAAGTAATGTTGTTATTCGGCCAACTACGCTTAAATTAGCCGAAAAAACGCTCCATTCATTTGAGATACTTTTTCCACATAGCTTACCAGGGCACACATTATCACGGATGGCAAAAACATCCGGGTATGCGCAGCGTGCAGGAAGTTTTGGAGACGGCCATCAGCAGATTACTAAAAAAGCAGGTGGCCATAGTGGGCTGCGGGCGCACAGATGCCAGCGTACACGCCGGGCAGTTCTTTTTTCATGCGGATATTGAAGATGAATGGGACTTTGATTTGTTATTCAGGTTAAATAAAATACTGCCGGATGATATTGCCATTTTTGATATCATCCCCATGCAGGGCCTGCCCCACGCCCGGTTTGACGCCATCCAACGATCATATGACTATTATATCCATAACTACAAGGATCCCTTTTTGAGTCAATTCAGTGCCCTTTACCCCGATTCTCTACCCCGGCTGGAGCAGATGAAAGCCGCGGTTGCCCTGCTGCCGCTGTATACCGATTACAGGGCATTTTGCAAATGCCCTGACAAAGTTGATCACACGCTTTGTTATGTTTCGTCAGCCGGCCTATTTATTAACACTGAAGGCACCAGGTTACGATTTCATATTTCAGCCAACCGTTTCCTAAGCAAAATGATCCGCATCATTATGGGCAGGTTACTGGATATCGGAGCCGGTAAAATGAGCGTGGATGAATTTGAACATTACCTGGCCAATGGCGAAACGCCGAAAATTATTATTCCGGCGCACCCGCAGGGGCTTTATTTGTCAAAGGTGACTTATCCTTATCTTGATATCCCGGCAATTACTTCTTATTCGGCCGGATTTCAGCATGTAATCAGCGCGGACTGGCAAGCTGTTTAGCCTGCTTTTGTCAATTTGATCTATTTAGCTGAAACTTAGCTATAAAAAGGGTAATTTTGCCATCCTCAAAAAAACAAACGATATGGCGTGGTCAGAAAAATTAAAGCTGAATAAAAGTTTACTTAACAGGTTAGCTCCTATGGGATACTTATCCCCAAAGGAAATTCAGCAAAAAACACTGGCCCGTATTTATGGCGGGCAGGACCTTATCACCATCGGTCCCGAGGGCTGCGGAAAAACTGCCACCTATGTTTTGTCGGTTTCCAATCGCTTGGGTTATTCGTCCGAAGGTGTGCCTCGTGTGCTAATCCTGGTGCCAACCAAAGAACACGTGCTTGATGTGATTGGCCGGTTTGAGGAATTAAACAAAAATAAGCCCTTACAATTAGTTGGTTTATATGCCGCGCCGGGCACTGAAAGCCAGATGGATGCTTTGGCAGATGGAGCCGATATTGTAGTTGCCACACCCGACAGGGCGCGTTCCATCTACCTGAAACTTGGCCTCAACCTGAATAAAATTGAACTTTTGATAATTGACGATGCCGATCAGATTGTAAAACAGGGCCTGCAATTGCCGGTTGCCGAGCTGGCAAACAGCATCACCAAAAGCCAGCACCTGGTGTTTACCGAAGTAATGCATGATAAGCTGCAAAAAATGATCGGCCCGTTTATGGAAAATGCCGCGGTAGTTGAGGTTGAAGAACTGACTGAAAGCAGCATAGAAACCTGGCCGCAGGTATTGTACCATGTACCCAATTTCGGAACAAAACTAAACCTGCTGAATTTATTTATGCAGGATGATGAGTTATTTACCAAAACAGTGGTATTTGTAAATACCCGCCAAACTGCGGAAAAGATCTACAAAACGCTGCAAAACAAACAAACTACTACTGTAGCTATACTTAACTCATGGTCGATTGAATTTAAAGGTATCGCTGACATCAACGAATTTAAATTATCAGACCAGGCAAGGATCCTGATCATCGCCGACGAAAAATCCGGGGCGTATGATCTCAACTATATTCCTTTCATCATTCATTTTGAATTGCCTGCCGAAAAAGAGGTTTTTATTGAACGCGTTACCAAAACATCAGCTGAAACTGATGATGATACGATGGCCATAACCCTCGCCACGGACCTGGAGCTTACCCTGGTGAAAAGGATAGAACAGGCAACAGGTAAAAAAATACCTATGGGTGAATTACCGGACGACCTGGTTATTGAGCAGGAAAGAAAAACCGTTGCGGCTGAAGAAAAACAATCCACAAAAAACAAAGCAGCTATCCCCGTTGCCGGCGAAGCATTTCATCAGAAAAAACCTGAGAATGCAAAAACTTATAATTACAGCTCCGGGCAAAAAGCTAAAATGAATAACAAAAGGAAGCATAGTTAGAAGTTAGAGACTACTCCTCACCCGCTCATTGCGAGGAACGAAGCAATCTCTAAGCTCGCAAATCTCGAACCGGCGTGAAATGGATTACCTATCAGCCGCACGCCGTAAACGCTATTTATTATCGTAGGGTGAATGTCCTTCGTAGAGATTGCTTCGTTCCTCGCAATGAGCGTATTGGGTTATTTATCCAGCAAATACGGTGTAGATACGTACAATTCTTCCACCTTTTTCCTGGCCCATTCGGTTTTACGGAGAAATTTTAGGCTTGATTTTATACTTGGGTCGCTGATGAAACAGTTGATGCGGATACGGTCGCCCAGTTCCGGCCAGCCGTAATGGGCGACAAGGGCGTTCAATATCGATTCTAAAGTTTTGCCGTGAAGCGGATTATTGGGTTGCTGGGTCATCAAAGCAAAAATAACAAAGAATTATGTAGAGACGCAATACTTTGCGTCTCTGGCCAGATATTCCGGGGAGGAAACAAGCGTAGAGACGCAAAATATTGCGTCTCTACAAAAAATCAATCCTTTTCCAGGTATTCGGCAAGCGAGGTACCAACAATGTGGGTCCAGCCCATGGCAAAATTCGTTTTTGCAAAGTCCGGTTCTTTCGGGAAAGTTTCTAGGCCGGTATGCGTTAGCTTTACTTTAGTTTTATCGCTTTCGGGGAATAACTCCCATGTAACAAATGATTCCCCTGCATAGCCATCGTACCGCCAGCTATGCGTTAGTTTTTTACCGGGTATTACTTCGGTAACCACGCAAATGTGCAGGTAGCTCCTGTCATCCGGACCGCCGCTAAAACGAAACTCGAAGCCAACTTCAGGCTTAAAATCTTCCAATTTAAAATACCATTGCTCCATTTTCTGCCGGTCAGTAATGGCCTGCCATACTTTTTCTGCAGGGGCGTTGTATGTTCTTTCAATTACAAATGGTTCTGTTCCCATAATCGTCTGTTTAAATAACACGGTTTATTCTTCGGTTTGTTCTTCAACGTATTCCCTCAGTTTGGTGCCGATAAAGTCTGTCCAGCCTAACACAAAATTATGCGCCGCGAGATCAGGGTGCAGGTCCCCACGAAATGTTTCAACACCGGTATGCGTTAGTACGATCCTTGTTCCCTCACCGTCAGGGAACAATTCCCATGAAACTACTGAATTGCCCGGATATCCGCCAAACTTCCATTCGTAGCTGATCTTTTTAAAGGGCTCAACTTCTTTAACTTTCCAAATATGAACAAATGTTTTTTCTCCCTGCACCACGTCAAACCTGGTTTCAAAACCTACTGCGGGTTCAAATTCCTCCAGCATCGGGAAATACCATTGTTTCATTTTATCAAGGTCAGTAATGGCCTCCCATACCACCTTAACCGGCGCATTATAAACGCGCTCAACTATTACCTGTTCATTTGTCATTTTTAATGGATTTTATGGGTAAATTCTTATCTGCTTCGGTTTCCTTTTCCAGGAAATCGCCGAGGGCATCCAGTTTAGTGTTCCAGAATATTTTGTATTTTTCTATCCAGCCGGATACTTCGGCAAATTTTTTAAGGTTGGCAGTACAATAATGCTCGCGCCCCTGCCTGCTAATGGTTACTAAGCCACATTGGGTAAGAATTTTGATCTGCTTGGAAATGGCAGGCCTGCTAATGGTAAAATTATCAGCAATTGCATTCAAGTTTAGGGGACTATTAGCTAACAGGTCAATAATCTCTCTTCTTGTTGGGTCGGCAATTGCCTGGAAAACGTCTCGTCTCATGTAAAAATCCCTATATCAGTAACCATTCGGTTACAAATATATGTATAACCATTCGGTTACGCAAGTTTTTTGAATTGGTGAGTGGTTGATTGGGTTGGATTAGGTTGATTAAGTTGGTTTTTCGGTTAATTTTACTTGTTTGACGAATGGTATTTTTTTTAACCTGATCAACAACTCACTTAATCAACTTAATCAACCACTCACTCAATCCACTTAATCAGCCACTCACCCAATCAACTTAATCACCTATTTTTCAGACGGATTCTTTTTCCCGGTCAAAAGTTTTTGGGTTAACTTCTCAAGCCGTTCGTTTTTGGTTTTTTCCTGCTTGGCAGATAAGATCCATACCACATATTCTTTCTTATTACTAAAGGAAAGCGACTCAAAAAAGGTCATTGCAGCGGCAGATGCCGCCAGCACCTGGTGCATATCAGGTGGTAACGTAATTTTGCGGCTATCCAGGTCGATAAACGCGGCATGTTCATTTTTCTTTATCTCTTCATTACCAAATTCCGACGTTTTGGTTTGCTCTTCTCGCTTTAATCTTAAGGCGGTCCAGGTATTATCAATGCTAGCCGCAGACACCGTGCGTAAGCCATATTTTGCCGGCTCATCCCAACTGCCCATCATCTCCAGGTCTGATTTTATACCTGAACTCTTTTTGGGATAGGTAACCCAAAGGATGGTGTCGGGCTGTAACAAAGGCGCTATAACTTTTAACCCTGATGCAAGTTCGCCGCTATTGATCACAAACAGTTGGATCCCGTCAAAACTCCCCTCGGGCTTAAAATGAGCCATAGCGGCCTCTGGCATTGGCTCCAGGATAGAAAGGTAATTGTCAGGCGCATTGTAAAACAGCCAGTTTTTGCCGGGTTTTATTTGTAATTTCTTTGCAATTTCGCTCATGATATTTGTGGAATATAGTTGGATTTTGAGGACCGGTGTGCGATGCAAATCAACACTTATCCACACCGTATGGACAAAAATAATAGATTAATATATTGTAAAAAAAATATATTGCGGCCATATACCATTTAATTGTATCAATAGCACGAATTGAGGCGTAATGACTTATAGCGAGATCGATAAACGTAAAAAAGCATTTATTTTTGAACTGGATGATGTGCTTTATCCGGAAAAAGACTATTTATTCCAGGTTTATTACCTTTTTGCCAGCTTGCTGGAATATGCAGAACTTACTGATGCCAAAGAGACAACCGATTTGATGGTAAATACGTATAAAGAAGAGGGAGCCGCGTTTATTTTTGAAAGGCTGCAAGAAAAGTTAAATATTAATGAAAAATACAGAGATAATTTAACCCATTTATTAGCCACGGCCAAGCTGCCATTAAAGCTGTTGCTGTATAAAAATATGTTAAATTTACTTCAGGAAATCGTTATTGACAGGAAAAAGGTATTTATTGTAACCAATGGCAATCCGCAGCAGCAACTAAACAAAATTAAACAAACGGAGTGGCATGGACTGGAACAGTATTTAATTGCCTACTTTGCGGAAGAGACGATGGCAAAGCCTGAACCGGATGTGATCGATCTGCTATTGAATGACCACAACCTGCAACGGAGAGATGTGCTGATGATTGAAAACTCGGAAATTGACAGGCTTTGCGCCGATGTTTGCGGGATTGATTGTATAAATGCCAATGAATTTTTATAAAAAACAATACCATACAATGCTTAATTGCGTTAACAACTATTTGAGATACTAACAATGTTGAACACATGAAAAAAATATTTTACTTACCAATCGTAGTTTCTTTGTTCCTTGTGGCGGCTTGCAGCAAAAAGCCCAACAACAACAATAACAATAATAATCCAAGCGGACCGTCAAAAGTAGGCACAACCTTACAGCTGATACAGGATTCAATTTATCTGTACACTAAGGAGGATTATTTATGGTCTAATCAGCTGCCCAGCTACCAGCAATTTGGGCCCAGGACATTTACAAACCCCGAGGACCTTACTGCTTTGCAAAACGAGATGGATGCATTATCGCAGTATGCTATCAACCCGGCCACAAACAAACCCTACGAATATTCAACGTATAATCCCGGCACCGCTAAATATTCATTTGTTGATGACGGCACAGAAACCTCGGCATTAAATGGATTGAAGGGAGATTTCGGTTTTGATGTACAATACAACCAAATAAACGACCTGAGAGTTGAATATGTTTATCCGGGCTCGCCGGGCGGCCTCGCCGGAATGCGCCGCGGCGACGAGATCACCAGCATCAACAACAGTACAAGTATATCTTATGATGCACCCGGCTATGGCAGCGGCACCAGCACAAATCTGAATTTTGTGAGCAATGCTATTTACAACAGCGGCACCATTGTAATGGGTATCACCAGGACGGATGGCACAACTTACACTGCGAATATAAGTACAGCCAACTATAACGTAAACCCTGTATTGAAAGACACGATAATTACCGAAACAAGCGGAAAGAAGTTAGGCTATATTGTATTTAACAGTTTTGTATCCACAGACGTTGCCGACCCGTTATTAGATGCTGCCTTTACACAATTTGCAAACCAGGGCATTACCGACCTTGTAGTTGATCTGCGCTATAATGGTGGCGGGTATGTTTCGACTGCTGAATACCTTGATGATAAAATTGCACCAGCTGCAAAAAGCGGTTCGCTAATGTACACTTCTTATTATAACAGCAATTTGCAAAACGACATTTATCCATTACTAGCCACACAGTTTAATATTAACAAAGGCGATTTTAAACCTCAAAATAACCAAATAATGTTCAAGAAATCTGGTTCACTAAATGTGAGTCGGGTATTTTTTATCATGACCGGACAAACAGCATCAGCCAGTGAGTTAACGATAAACAATCTTCGCCCCGAAATGGATGTTCAGTTTGTGGGCGAAACAAGCTACGGCAAGCCAGTAGGCTTTTTTGGCATTGGTATTAATAAATACATACTGTTCACTCCTGAATTTTATGTGCAAAACTCAGCTTCGCAAGGTGATTATTACGCTGGATTTACGCCTGGGGCAAGTGGTTATCCCGGCGTGAATGATTATGATGACCTAACAAAAGACTGGGGCGATCCAACTGAAGGACTGCTAGCCGATATCTTAAGTTATGCCAACACAGGCACCTATTCAATACATAAACAGACAACACAAGGTGTTAATGGTTCATTTGCTAATTCTTTCTCAGCCGCGAATCCAAGAAAGGCTTTCCTTAACAAACACCAGTTCATCGGAATGATCGGCAAGAAAACTCCGATGCAGAATGTTTTGAAAAGAAAATAATCCACATAGGTAAAAGGCAAAAGGCGCATCGGGTTAATTCCGTTGCGCCTTTTGCCTTTTCTTTTTTTGGTTTGCCGCGTTCCGACGACTTTCACCTTCACCTTTCAATCCACCAATTCCCTTAAATCAACTGGTACCACCCGGGATATTCCCTGCTCAACCATGGTTACACCGTAAATAATATCGGTGCTGGCGATAGTGCGTTTATTGTGGGATATGATAATGAATTGCGATTCGGACGAGAACTTCCGGATAATGTTATTGAATTTATCGATATTGGTATCATCAAGCGGCGCATCAACCTCGTCAAAAATACAGAAGGGTGCAGGCTTCAACAGGTAAAGCGAAAACAAGATAGCTGTCGCAGTAAGGGTTTTCTCGCCGCCCGATAACTGGTTAATAGACAGTGGCCGTTTGCCTTTTGGTTTAGCGATAATATCTATATCCGACTCCAGGGGATGCTGGGGATCGGTTAAGATCAGGTCGCAGGAATCCTCTTCGTTAAAAAGCGAACGGAACACCTTTATAAAATTCTCGCGCACCATGGTAAACGACGACATAAATTTCTCTTTCGCCGTGTCGTCTATCTCCTGTATCGTAGCCAGCAACGAAGCCTTCGCATCGCTCAGGTCTTTCTTTTGCGCCTGGATAAAGGTATAACGCTCGTTCATTTCGTTATAAGCTTCAACCGCCATCGGGTTAATGGCGCCGAAATCATCCAGCTGCTTTTTTAGTTTTTCAGTTTTCTCGCGGATCTCGTCTTCGCTCTCCCCTCCGGCCATTTCCGCTTCGGGCAGCTCCTGGATGTCAACATTAAACTCAACCGATAACCTTTCTTTTAAGGCATTCAGTTCCAGTTTAAGATTATTGCGTTCATCTTTCAGATCGTTTTCAATAATTTCGGCGTTGTCCTTTTTGCGGCGTAGCGCGGTTAATTCATTTTCCGATTCTGATATTTTTCCGCGCCAGTCATAATATTCCTGCTCAGCATGCTGGGTTGCTTTTTCCAGTTCTTCCTTTTGCACATACATGCCGATCAGGTCCTCGTCGGAATTATCGGCCTGCTGCAAATTTTCCTGTATGGCAACTTTTACTTTTTCCAGCTCGGCATTATTTTGTTTGATCCTGGCGTCGAGGCTTTCCTGCTGCGTTTCGCGGTAATCAAGGTCTTTTATTAAACCCGACACTTTGTTTTGCTGCTGATGAAAACGGATATTCTCCTGGTTATAGGCATTTGATTGCACCGAAACATATTCGTTCAGCTCATTAAAATCAGCCTGCTTTTCAACAAGTAAGTCGTTATGCGTTAATTTCTGCGCTTTTAGTTCCTCAAGTTGCGGCTCAAGGGCGAGTTTCTCGGCCTTTATACTTTCTATTTTACGGGCGATATCTTCTTTCCGGTTAAGGCTGTTTTCAATAAACGTTTGATACTGCTCCTGCCGTGTTTTTACGGTAACTAATTCTGTATTAAGTAAGTTCAGCTCATGTTCTTTTTGTTTGATCTCGGTCGCTCTTCCCGATTTTTTTAAGGCCAAAAGGTTATTTTCCAGTTCTTCAAACCTGTTTTTAAACCCGGTGAGTTCAACATCTATCAGTTTGATCACTTTTAAAAGTGCATCCAGGTTTTTTGCCCGGCCGATCCGTTTGCCTTCAAACAAGCCAACGGAACCACCCGCCATGGCATATCTTGATTTATTGAATTTTCCGCTTTTGCCGATGAGCACCACGCGGGCCGGCAATTCGGCGCTATTGAGTGCAGACTCATTATTATCATCTACCAGGTAAACATTCCTCAACAAGTGATCGCACAGCGGCTGATAATGCTTATCTACTTCCACAACATTAAGGGCAGGTATAGCACCCTCAACGTTTACCGGAATAACTCCGGTCTCGTTTCCATAATTATTCAGCACGAAGAACTGCGCCCTTCCTTGTGCAGCTTTGCTCAGTAAATTGATCCCCCTGATAGCATCATTATAGGTATCCACCACGTAATGGTTCATCAAAGGCTCCAGGTAATTTTCAATAGCTACGCGGTATTCCTCGCGACAAAATAAGATATCGCTGAACAAGGGTGCATTCTTCGACCAATCCGTATTTTTCTTTAAAAAACGGATCGATTCCGGGAAACCCTCCAGGTTATCCACCATGCTTTTAGTGAGGTTGTATTCGTTTTGGCGGGCATCAAGCTTTCTTCCTTCCCTGATAATGCTCTCTTGCAGTATCTTTATCTCGTCTTCAATTGCCCGGATCTGTTCCTGCAGGTTATTTTCAAAGTCAACAGCTTCGCGATAGCCAGATTCAGCGCTTTCAACACGTATTTCAAGACCCGCTACCACTTCATTAAAATGTGAAAGCTCCGCCTCTTTATTGGTGGTATCTTCCATATTTCGCTGGCTCTCCTGCTCAAGGGCCTGCTGCTGGATCTGCAAAATATCCAGGTCTTTTTCAGTTTTATAAACCTGGTTTTGCAGCCTTGTGTTAACGCTGTTCAGTTCGTTTAGCTCGTTACGCGCCGATGTTTGCTTCTCCTTTAACTCATCAACAGCAGCTTTCAAATCGGCGACCTTTATTTGTACCGCCTGCAGGTTTTCATCTTCCTGGGCTTTTTCTTCCGACAGGCGCTTGATATTATAAAGCACATGGTTCACCTGGTTTTTATCCCGCTCCAACTCTTCAACCAACCGGGCTTCCTTATCCTGCTGAAATTTTAGTTGTTCGTTCTTTATCTTCTTCTCGCTTTCGTAAGCGCGTATTTTGGACACATATTCATTCGTGGCCTTTTGCTGCACCGACAGGTTTTTCTCCTTGGTAAGGCTATCGAGTTTCTGCTGTTGCAAAAAGGCTTCCAGCGTATCTATCTGGGTAACTATCCCCGATTTTTCAACCCGGTGCTTTTGTTCCTGCTCTTCAATCCTGCTTAGGGATTCGCTAAACGACCCGATCCTGAAGGAAGCCAGCAAAACGCTTAAGGATTTGTATTGCTCCTTAATGCGGTAATATCTTTCCGTTTTCTTCGCCTGGTTCTCCAGCGTCTTAAGGTTCTTTTCAATCTCGAAAAGCAGGTCCTCCACCCTTTCCAGGTCGGCTTCGGTATCTTTTAGCTTGTTGAAGGTTTGTTTTTTGCGCAGTTTATATTTTGAGATTCCCGAGGCTTCTTCGAACAAATTCCGCCGCGAGCCTTCTTTATTAGTGATGATCTCATCGATCATCTTCAACTCGATGATCGAGTACGAATCCGCGCCGATACCGGTATCCAAAAAAAGGTCGGTTATATCTTTCAGCCTGCATTGCACATCGTTCAGGCGATACTCGCTTTCGCCGGTACGGTATAACCTGCGCGTTAAGGTAACCTGCGAAAAATCGGTGGGCAGGATATTTTTGGTATTATCAAAGGTGAGCGAAACTTCGGCGAGGTTAGCAGCTTTCCGGCTTTTGGTGCCATTGAAAATCACGTTGTCCATCTTTTCGGACCGCAGCATCCGGGTACTTTGTTCGCCCAGCACCCAGCGGATGGCATCTACCACATTTGACTTTCCGCAGCCGTTCGGCCCCACAATAGCAGTAATACCTTCATTAAAATTGATGGTAATTTTATCGCCAAAGCTCTTGAAACCTTTGATTTCTAACCGGGTAAGCTGCATTTAGTCTGTACTGATCCTGAAAATTTCGAACCTTCAAAGTAATCAAAAAAAAATCATTAAAAATGATTTTTTTAGTGGTTTTGATTGGAGATTAGAGATTAGTTTTTTGAACTAATTTCACCTTTCCTAAAACATTTACAACCTTTACAACATTTTATAACCAATATGAAAATAGCAATATTTGGAGCAAGCGGCCGCATTGGCAGCCGTATCGTAACTGAAGCATTAAACCGCGGCCACGAGGTTACCGCAATAGCACGTCATCCTGAAAATTACACGCTCGAACAACCGCATCTGCGGGTTACCCGCGGCGATTTATTTAATTCGCAGGACGTGGAAGCAGCCGTATTTGATCACGATGCTGTGGTGTGCGCTTATAATTTTACGCACGGCGCTCAACCCTCGACATTTTCGGAGATCACCGTGCCCTTACTAAACGGTTTAAAGCAAGCTGGTGTAAAGCGGCTATTAGTTGTTGGCGGCGCGGGCAGCCTGGAAGTAAGCCCCGGCGTACAATTGGTAGATACGCCCGATTTCCCCCCGGCTTACAAAGCTGCTGCCCTGGCGCATCGCGAAGCCTTAAAAATATACCAGCAGGAAAAAAACATTGACTGGACCTACCTGAGCCCTGCCGCTGAAATTGTGCCCGGCGAACGCACCGGAAAATTCCGTTCCGGTAAGGATCAATTAATAACCGGCGAAAACGGTCACAGCTTAATATCAATGGAAGATTTTGCTGTAGCAGTTATTGATGAACTGGAAACGCCCATGCATATCAGGGAAAGGTTTACCGTGGGCTATTGAGGGTATTTCGGATTTTTCACTATTGCTTATTTTCAATGGTGTTCAAGATGGCTACGCTGTTTCGCATGTTCGATTTCGGAATTAAAAAAACGACCAAATAAAAAAATCCGAAATCGAAAATCCGAAATCCGAAATTAAAAATTAATCTCCCCCTTCAAATACGTCACCGCTTTGCCGCTGATCAGTACCCTATCGCCATGTAATTCGCACCATAACTCGCCTTGGCGGGCGGATAGCTGGTAGGCATGTAATTTATCCTTACCCAGTTTATCGGCCCAATAAGGGATCAGGTTGCAATGGGCAGAGCCGGTAACCGGATCTTCTGGAATACCAGCTCCCGGTGCAAAAAAGCGGGAAACAAAATCTGCATTTTTTCCTTTAGAAGTCACAATTACGCCTACAGTATCCATTTTTGACAGCGCATAAAAATCGGGCGAGATGTCCTTAATATCTTCTTCGGTTTCATAAACCAAAAAATAATCCCTCGACCGTAAAACTTCCAACGGCTGTTTCTCTCCCAATGCTTCAACCAATCCTATCGGCGGTTCGATGGTTATCGGCGGCCTTGACGGGAAATCCATGCTGTATTTATCGCCGTCTCTTTTTACCGTGAGCACACCGGCTTTCACCGTTTCAAAATGTATTTCGTTTTCGGCAAAGCCCAGTTCGGTAAATAATATGTGTGCCGAAGCTAATGTCGCATGCCCGCACAGGTCGATCTCATACTCAGGTGTAAACCACCTTAATTTATAGCCAGTTTCATTTTTTACAAAGAATGCTGTTTCAGCAAGATTATTCTCTATGGCGATTTTTTGCATCGTTTCATCCGGGAGCCATTCATCCAGGGGACAAATAGCTGCGGGGTTGCCGCCAAAAAGCTTATCTGTAAAGGCATCGGCCTGGTATATGGGGATCTTCATAACTTTTATTTTTTCGAACTGAACGTGAAAGGTAAAAAGGTTTTTTTAATCAGGAAAGATTAAGGCGAAAATAATACACTATACGTTAATTTATTACCTGCACCCGTTGCTCTAAACTCCTATTCTACCCATAAAACTGAATTACGGGCAGCATTCTCGCCCGGCTCCCAAAGTTTATCTTCGGGGTCCATTATTCGTTGGCCATCAACTGTAAACTGGTAAATGTATTTCCCCGGCCTCAGGTATAAGGCAATCACCCATTCATCGCCCTGGTGGGCCAAAGTGTACTCGCCCTTTTCCCATTTACTAAAGTTCCCGATCAATTTTACCGTTCTGGCATCGCCGTAACCCTTCAACTTAAAAATATGGTTTGGCCTTACAGGTACAAACGAATTGGTTACCCCATCTTCAACAGCATAAAAAGGATCTGCAGGGTCTGTTATCCAATTGCCGTCCACAATAAACTTATAGTTGTAATTGCCGGCAGGCAGCGTTAGCGGATCCGGGAGTACCCATCCATTCCCTATTTTCTTCAACGGAATTCCCTCCGGATTCCAGTGGATAAAACTACCGCTCAGCAACACACGTTGAGCATTTGAGTGCCCGGTAAGTTTAAAGTTCACTTTTTCTCCTGAATTTAAAACGGAGCTCAGGTTGCCATCTTCATCCTTTTCAATGAGCGGATTGGCGGGATCTGTTACCGGCTTTCCATCAACCAAAAAACGGTATAAGTGTTTGCCATCAATCAAATACATTTGCAGCGTCCACTCATTGCCGGTTTTATCCATTAGCAAGTCGTTGCCATCCCACTTATTAAAATCACCGGTCACAGTTATCCTTTGGGCTTGGGCATTGTCCTGCAGTGTAAAAGTGTAATTGTATTTATAGAAGATTGAGTTTACGTTCCCGGCCCCATCATCCACCTGCTGCAGGTTATTGGGATCGGTTGTCCACCGGCCATCAATAATATATTTGTACTCATAGGCGCCGGGGCCAAGCTTTACGTCAAGCATCCAGCCGCCATCCGTTTTTTGCATCAGCCCTTTCAGTGTGCTCCAGCCATTAAAACTACCGGATAAAAACACGCGTTTTGCACGCTCGTACCCGGGAAGAATAAACCTGGTAAGGCCCGACGACAGCCCGTAAACCGTTATTTTTGCATATTTATTAACCCCATAATTTACGGCTTCGGGGTAACCCGGCATCCCATCTATTTGCGGTATCCGGGTGGTGATCCGGTAAGGCCTGTCCTGCGCGTTATCTTTCAGTTCCTTCAATGGCCGGTTAAACTGAACTACTTCACCCTGGCGGGCAGCCAGTTTCCATCCATCATTAATTACGGCCGTAAAATCTCCTTTAACAACTTTTCCCGCGATCTCTTCGCTAATGCCCGCGACCTTAAAAATACTATCTAATTGTTTTTTAGGCGATTGCAGGTCTATCCGTAATATTAAATTATCACCGGCAATGGTAAGTGTATTTCGCTTTTGGGCAATAGCTGTATTGATACCGCAAAAAAGCAATACCAGTATTATTACTATATGTCCTTTACATTTTATCACTGCTGGTTGGTGTAAATGTACATTTCAAATTCTTTTTTTACGAAGTTGATCGTAAATATCCCCCTTACAAAAAAATCATACCCCAAAACACCATCAATATTATACCCATACGATGTTCCCATTTTTTCGAGGCTGGTAAGCAGTACACGGTTTTGCATAAACGTGCGGTCGCCTATCACTAAATGGTCGTAGCGCGCGTATACGACTTCAAAGCTGGAACCGCCGACCCCAGTTAATTTCGACCGGCCGATCACCGTCATCGAGTCCAGCAGTTTCCTTACTTTTTGATAATCTAAAAGATTAGTCTCGGCAGCGGTATCAAAAGCAAACCAAAGTGTTTTGTTGTTTATCGTTCCCTTTAAATAAACGATGTCATTTAAATACCGAAAAGGGCTCACCATAAAACGATCGTGGTAAACGCGCTCGGTTTCGGGGATATTGCCGTCGTTATCCAGCTTTTGAATATAAAGCACGTTGCGAAACAGGTCGACTGTAATGGCGAATTGAGAAAACAAGCGGGTACCCAATAAGCCTAATATCTTCATATTGCGCCCGTTTTCAATAAAGGAAAGATCGGTAACCTGGGCGGACAAACGGCTGTACTTCAAATCAAGAATGGTAAAATTGTGCACCTCGGTTGCAAATGAGCCTGATGAACCGCCGGTTATGCCGGTAGCTTCATTGTCCTCGATATGCGGATAATCCCTGAAATAGGTTTCATTTAGCACCAAATAAGGCGAACCTGTGTCCAAAACAAAATTACCTTCCAGTGAATCTACCGTTGCTTCAATTACGATGAGGTTACCGGCCCTTTTTATGGGTACCACCAGGGTTTTAAAATCGGCATATGGCGGCGGGTCGGGACCGGGTTTTTCGATGGCATTGTTGAAAGTAATATTGCCAATGGTTATCTTCTTGCTGCCCCAGGCGTGGCAACAACAGCAAACAATAAAAAGCAATAAAAAACAAAACCCGCGCATTAAATATCCATTGATATCCAATAGACCCGGTTTTTTATGATGCCGTTACAAGTTTCCGGAAATAAACCGGGGGATGGTTCCCCGTTAATTGATACCGCTTAGATAACGGTAGGTAACCAGTTCTTCAACGTTGTGAACAGGTTTAGTGCAGCCGCTATCCAAAATGATCAGCCGGTCGCTAACGTCCAAAACGTTATAGTATTGATGGTCAGTTATAATGATGCCTTTCCGTTTGGCGCATTCTTTTATTATGGGTTTAAAAAACTCCGTTTGTACCGGCGAAATATGGGTGAATGGTTCATCCAGTAAAATAAACTCAGCCTTATTATAAATGACCATCAATGTCTCCAGCATTCTCAACTCACCGCCGGATAGCTGGCCCACTGTTTTATGATGATGCTTTTGATAAACATCCTGTTTGGTAAACTCATCCCAAAAGGCATCGTCAATTAGCATTTTTGCCAGGCTGCTGATCCGGATGCCGTGGGGAAGGTAATTATGCTGCGGCAGGTAGGCAATGCGGCCATCGGCATAGCCGGTATAGATATATTCGTCGTTGATGCTTACATATTTGTACGATGGTGTAAGTGAGCCAAAGATTATTTTCAGCAACGACGATTTACCCGACCCGTTGCGTCCCAGCAACCCCACAATTTCACCTACGCTGCATTGCAGGAATACATCCTGCAATATCTTCCTGTCATCGAACGACAGTTGTACACTATCAACCTTTAAAATACCCGACTGCATAGGTGATAAGATTAACAAGAAAACAAATAGTGATATAGACTAGCAAGTCCGCAATGAATGTTGCGCCGATCATCCGCCGCATGCGGTAGCCTGCATTTCGAAAATAGTAGTAAGTTTCCTTTGCGGAGTATTGGTGCAACGCAACCGCACCGGCGAATCCCAATATTTTAGCGATAAAAATAATAAAGGCATCAATATGGCCAAAGCCATACCAAACAACTGCTATAGCCAGCAAAGTACAGGCGATATTCAATAGCAGCAGCATTTTGTAAAACTGGAAGGTAATGAGGGTTAAATTTTTCAATAATAATTGCGACAACCTATCAAACAGAATATCGGGAGGATTATTGTTTAAGGCCGTTTTAAACGCAAAAAAACCATCGATAAAATGTCGATGGCTTTCTTTTGTTATAATTTTGTTGCGCTTATTATCCTAAATAGGATTTCAATATTTTGCTTCTTGAAGTATGACGTAAGCGTTGCAGCGCCTTGTCTTTTATCTGCCTTACGCGTTCGCGGGTAAGGTTAAATTTTTCGCCAATCTCTTCCAGCGAAAGTGGATGATTGGTACCTAAACCGAAGAACAACACGATAATTTCGCGCTCGCGTTCGGTAAGGGTTGAAAGAGAACGTTTGATCTCTTCGGACAATGATTCGTTGATCAGTATCGAGTCGGTATTGGGTTCCTGGTTTTCCAGAACGTCCAGCAATGTATTTTCTTCACCCTGTACAAACGGCGCATCCATGGAAACATGGCGGCCCGAATTGCTTAGCGTATCCGAAATTTTATCGACTGTAGTTTCCAGCATATCGGCCAACTCTTCGGGTGAAGGTTCGCGTTCAAATTCCTGCTCTAATTTCGAAAATGCTTTGCTGATCTTGCTTAACGATCCTACCTGGTTCAAAGGCAAACGCACAATACGCGATTGCTCAGCGATAGCCTGCAATATCGATTGGCGGATCCACCAAACGGCGTAGGATATAAATTTAAAACCTTTTGTTTCGTCAAAACGCTTTGCAGCTTTTATTAGGCCAAGGTTACCCTCGTTTATTAAGTCGCCAAGGGTTAAGCCCTGGTTTTGATATTGTTTAGCTACTGAAACCACAAAACGCAGGTTGGTTTTGGTCAAACGTTCTAACGCGGCCTGGTCACCTTCCCTTATTTTTTGAGCTAATATTACTTCTTCTTCGGCAGTTATCAGGTCAACTTTACCAATCTCGTGAAGATATTTGTCAAGCGACTGCGACTCACGGTTGGTAATGGATTGGGTTATTTTGAGTTGTCTCATTTATTTAATTAACCTCTATATTTTGTTTTAGAAATGAACGTGCAAAGGTACGAAATTGTTGCAAGATTTTTTTAGTAATCCTTGCATAAATAATTATTTACATTTTCCTGATTTTATGCGTGTTATTGCACGATTTTTGCGGTATTAAATACATCCTTTTAAATTTCCTTTAGGTTAAAAGTTTCCTTTAACCTAATTCCTTTTTCGGTTTGCTGCAGCGTACAGCACTCATTTACCGCATCGTGTTCAAGATACAAAATATATTGTTTGTCAACAGCCTCGCTTAAAAAAACTTTTTTTTCGCCCAGCGTTTTCAGCGGAAACATATCGTAAGCCATCACATACGGAAGCGGAATATGCCCTACCGATGGCAGCAGATCGGCCATGTATAAAATGGATTTTCCCTTATATTTTATCAGCGGCAGCATCATCGCATCGGTATGCCCGTAAACGAACCTGACATTGATGTTTTCAGTGAATTTTACGCCATCTTCAGCCGGTATAAATTGCAATTGCCCGCTTTCCTGGATAGGCAAAATATTATCTTTTAAAAATGATGCTTTTTCGCGCTCGTTGGGATTAACCGCCCAATCCCAATGCCGCGGGTTACTCCAATAGGTGGCATTTTTAAAAGCAGGTGTTAATTTTTCCCCTTCTCTCACTACCGCCCCGCCAACATGATCAAAATGCAGGTGGGTTAAAAACACATCTGTAATATCATCCCGGTGGAAACCCAGTTTGGCCAGCGATTTATCCAGCGTGGCATCACCATGCAAATAATAGTGGCTAAAAAACTTTTCGTCCTGTTTATTACCGATGCCTGTATCTACCAATATCAGCCTGCCTTCATCTTCAATCAGCAAACAACGCATGGCCCAGGTGCACAGGTTATTTTCATCAGCGGGATTGGTTTTTTGCCAAATGGTTTTCGGCACCGCGCCGAACATGGCGCCGCCATCTAATTTAAAAAAGCCGGTATCTATTGTGTGTAAGTTCATTTTGAGGAGTCGATAGTCCATAGACCATGGTCCATGGTAATTTTTTATAAACTTTTGGCAAACTTAAATAATTCCTTCTACTATGGTCCATGGACTATCGACTATGGACTATTTTTATGCCGTATTCGCGGAATAATTGTTGGGCTTCGTTTAATAGATTTAACTCATTGTCGTGTAACGGATAAATTGTTTCAATTTGTTTATCAAGGCATAAAGTTAGCATTTCGTGTGCGTAGGATGCAGAGGCCGGGTTAGGGAGTTTGATCATGTTGGAATTTTTGAGCATAATAGCAGGTAATTCCAAATAATCGCCCATAATGATATTTTCCGGATCGAGGCTATTTTTGAGCTTGTGAGCCGGTGCTGACGTTGCCGCGGTGATCAGTGTGTACATGCCGGGGAAATGATTAACTGCTGATCAAACCATCTTTCATCATTACCGTACGGTCCGAAAGATCGGCAAGGTCCTGGTTGTGGGTAACGATGACGAAGGTCTGTTTAAAATCATTACGGAGTTTGATAAACAGCTCATGCAGTTCAAGTGAGTTGGCCGAATCCAGGTTTCCGGATGGCTCATCCGCAAAAATGATCGATGGCTTGTTGATCAGCGCCCTGGCTACTGCTACCCTTTGTTGCTCGCCGCCTGAAAGTTCATTGGGTTTATGGTTCAATCTATCGCCGAGCCCTAATAGCTTGAGTAATTCAACAGCTCTTTTTTCAGCCTCGGTTTTAGATACGCCTGCTATAAATGCAGGGATACAAACGTTTTCTATCGCATCAAACTCGCCGAGCAAATGATGAAACTGGAAGATAAAACCGATCTTTTGATTTCGGAAAGCGCTCAGGTTTTTATTATTGAGCCCGCTTACTTCAATAAAGCTTGCCCTGGTCGGGCCTGTCCAATGTACCCAATATATTAAGCAGCGTACTTTTACCGGCACCCGAGGCACCAACAATAGTTACGATCTCCCCTTTTTTTACCTCAAGGTCAACACCCTTCAATATTTCCAGCTGTCCGTATGCTTTATGGATATTTTTGGCTTTGAGCATGGGCAAATGTAGAGATTAGAGGTTAGAGATTAGAGATTAGTTGAAAAAATGTTCGGAAAGTTAGAAGAATCATTTTGATTCCTTAATGTAAAAATCGCGGCAATATATTTTCTTACGGACTTTCCGACTTCCGGACTTTCGGACTTATTTATTAGCTTTACCGCAAATTCTTCAAAAGACATGAATATTCACGAATATCAGGGTAAAGCCATATTAAAAAGCTTTGGCGTTAGGGTTCAGGAAGGCATTGTTGCCGATACAGTTGAACAAGCTGCCGAAGCCGCAAAAAAAATGAAAGAAGATTACGGTTCGGATTGGGTGGTTATAAAAGCCCAGATCCATGCCGGCGGCCGCGGTAAGGGCGGTGGTGTTAAATTAGCCAAAAACCTGGATGAGGTTAAGGAAAAAGCAGGCGCCATATTAGGCATGCAACTGGTTACTCCCCAAACCGGCCCCGAAGGTAAATTGGTTAGAAGGGTGCTGGTAGCTCAGGATGTTTATTATCCCGGCGAAAGCGCTACAAAAGAATTTTATATCAGCGTATTGCTGGATAGGGCAAGGGGCCGCAACATCATCATGTATTCAACCGAAGGCGGTATGGATATCGAGGAAGTTGCACACTCAACCCCCGAACTGATCCACAAAGAAGAGATCGATCCAAAAGTGGGTTTACAGGGATTCCAGGCGCGTAAAATTGCCTTTAACCTTGGGCTGTCAGGCGATGCCTTTAAAGATATGGTGAAATTTATCACTGCTTTATACAAGGCTTATGATGCAACTGATTCTTCGCAATTCGAGATCAACCCGGTTTTAAAAACATCTGACAATAAAATATTGGCGGTTGATGCCAAAGTTAACCTGGATGACAACGCATTGTTCCGTCATCCCGATTATGCCGCGCTACGCGATACCGACGAAGAGGACCCGATGGAAGTTGAAGCCGGAAAATCGAACCTTAACTATGTAAAGCTCGACGGAAACGTTGGCTGTATGGTTAACGGCGCCGGTTTAGCCATGGCCACCATGGACATCATCAAAATTGCCGGCGGCGAACCTGCCAACTTTTTGGACGTAGGCGGTACCGCCAATGCACAAACTGTAAAGGCAGCTTTCAATATCATCCTGAAGGATCCGCATGTAAAAGCCATCCTGATCAATATTTTTGGTGGCATTGTACGCTGCGACCGTGTGGCACAAGGTGTTATTGACGCTTACCAGGAAATAGGCAATATACCGGTACCTATCATCGTTCGTTTACAGGGAACAAACGCTATTGAAGCAAAACAACTGATAGATAATTCAGGTTTAAAAGTTTACTCGGCCATATTGCTGAAAGAAGCAGCAGAGCGGGTTAAAGAAGTGTTGGCGTTATAGTTGGTTCATAGTTGATGGTTCATAGTTCATAGTAGGAAAGTAGCAATTTGGATATTGTAATGGAT
>Ga0206964_10020_pt1 | contig 47505 bp, 39 predicted proteins | sample Alteio_BWOrgHeat_25_FD_152980 | JGI IMG/M metagenome (GOLD analysis project Ga0206964, IMG submission 152980) | Enriched cells from forest soil in Barre Woods Harvard Forest LTER site, Petersham, Massachusetts, United States -... | ecosystem: Environmental > Terrestrial > Soil > Temperate forest >...
GAGACAGAGTGGGTAAATTACAGCGGGCGAGAGGTGGTAGCGGCGCGCCGGTTGCACTCTGGGACTCTTCTCTTACCCCTCCCGGCCTCCCCTAATTTTAGCGGAGGAGGTTTGGTGGCGATTTGCTTTTACCTTTCTCTCACTATATTTAGGGAGTGATGTCGACGGAGGAGACAGAGTGGGTAAATTACGGCGGGCAAAGGTGGTTGAGGGCGCGAGGGACAAGATCGGAGATTGTCCTTTTACCCCTCCCGGCCTCCCCTAATTATAGGGGGAGGAGGTCTGGTGGGCTATTTGTTGTTGTTGGTATATCTTTCTCTCCCTATATTTAGAGAGAGATGTCGACGGAGGAGACAGAGTGGGTAAATAGGCAATGTTTTAAATGCATACTTTTAATCTAAATGAATAAAGTCACCGAATTATGCCGTGAACTTCGCCGGAATGCTACGCCATCCGAAAAGCTATTATGGAAGGAGCTCTGGAAACGAAATGTTGGCGGCGAACGGTTTTTAAGACAGTTCCCCATATTTGTTGCGGCCGGTTTTGGGCGAAAAGACTTTTATATTGCTGATTTTTATTGCTCGGTTCATAAGCTGGTCATTGAGGTGGATGGGCCAATTCACCTGTTAAAGAAGGAATATGATGACAACCGCGATTTGGTAATGACGGAGTTGGGCTTTAATATTTTACGTTTTACCAATGATGAGGTTATAACTGACCTCAATAAAGTAATTGAAAAAATAATGTTCTGGTGCCTTGCCTAAATTTAACAGTGCGCTGCTAACCCCAAACAATAAAATGAGCGCTTCATCGTATATTTTTTAAGTGGCTCAAAAACAATAGATAGCGTTAAATTGTGTTATTAACAAAATCCATAAACTGTAACTTCTTTTCCACATTTAACATCCATTTAATATGCGTCTAATGCAGGTGATTAAGCAAAAGTTAAGTATGTATTAACATTATTCCGCGATCAAAAAAAGCCAAAACCTAATTTGTAGTTTTAAAAATTGATTACGACTAGAGATGAGGAAAAAGATACTTTTCATTACCGGCTCAATAAACCAAACATCGCAGATGTACCAGATCTCAAGGTACTTGCAGGATTTTGACTGCTGGTTTAGCCAGCTTTTCCCCGATAATTATTTCTTAAAAGGAATACTGAAATATACCTCATTTGCCAACGGGACGGTTGTAGCTGATCACTTCAGGGAAAAGTCGGAAAACTACCTGAAGCAATTTGGGGCCCGAATTGACCAGGGTGGCAGCAAAAACAGGTATGATCTTGTGGTGAATTGTACGGACATGATTGTTGCCAAAAAGTTTATGCAGACTAAAACCATTTGGGTGCAGGAGGGGATGATAGATAAGCCTACCTTATTAACAGGACTGGTAAGTGCATTAAAACTTCCGCCTTACCTCACCGGCGATACCTCTTTAAATGGCTCGACAAACGTTTGTGATATTTACTGCACAGCCTCCGATGGGTATAAAAATTACTTCGCGGGGATGGGAACCGATCCGGCAAAACTGATCGTAACCGGCATCCCTAATTACGATAACCAACAACAATACCTTAACAACGATTTTCCTTTTCACAATTATGTGATGGTTGCCACATCAGATATGCGCGAAACCTATCGTTTTGAGAACAGGCCTTCGTTTATCAGGCATGCCGTAAAAATTGCCGGTGACAGGCAATTGCTATTCAAACTGCACCCCAATGAAAAAATGGACCGGGCGGAAGCGGAGATAAAAAAACATGCGCCAAAAGGTTCAATGATATACGGCAGTGGTAATACCAACCACATGATAGCCAATTGCTGCGAGCTGATCACACAATATTCGACGGTAGTTTATACGGGCATAGCATTGGGCAAAAAGGTGCATTCGTATTTTGATATTGAAGAGTTAAAGCGATTGGCGCCTGTTCAAAACGGGGGTGTTTCTGCAAAAAACATTGCACAAATTTGCCGCGGGTATATCAAATTTACGGGCAAAAAAGAAGATTTTCTGAAAGGATTTACATTTAAGGCTGATACTAAACCGTATCGTGAAATGCAATATGCATAACCATATAAATGTTTAAAATGATGCCGGAGAATACTGTAATTGTTGTACAGGTCAGGATGTCGTCGAGCCGATTGCCGGGAAAGGTGATGTTACCACTACTCGGTAAAAGTCTTTTGTTCCGGATGATCGGGCGCCTGCAAATGATCCGCCATAAGGCCCTGGTAGTGGTCGCTACATCCGAAGATACCAGCGACGATATTATTGAGCAGGAAGCGAATTCACTTGGGGTCCCCTGCTACCGGGGTAACCTGAATAACCTGCTCGACCGCCATTACCAGGCTGCAAAAAAGCACAAGGCAGATCTCGTACTAAAAATTCCTTCTGACTGCCCGCTGATAGATCCCCGGATTATTGATGAAGTGCTTGATCATTATTTTGACCACGCCGGTGAATTTGATTATGTAAGCAACCTGCATCCGGCTACTTTTCCAGATGGAAATGATGTGGAAATAATGACCATGGCTTGCCTTGAAAAAACCTGGCGGGAGGCGACAAAAACGCTTGAACTGGAACATACTACACCCTACATCTGGGAAAATGAGGAAAAGTTCAGGATTGGAAATGTTGTTTGGGAAAGTGGGAAAGATTACTCGATGTCGCACCGGTTTACTATCGATTATGAAGCGGATTACCTTTTCATCAAACGGGTTTATGAAGAACTATATCCCACGAATCCGAATTTCTCGTGTGACGATATCTTAAACCTACTGGATAAACAGCCGGAAATATGCCAGCTCAATGCGCGGTATGCAGGTGTAAACTGGTATCGCAATCATATGGACGAACTGAAAACCATTTCGCCATCACAAACAAAAAAACCGACAGACCAAATTTATAGCTAAAATGAACGGACTATCAATGGCTCCTCATCAACTTGAAGCAACTGCCTTAAAGGTGCGGGAACATATCATCAAAATGTCGACCGATGGCGGCTGTTTTGTGGGCGCTTCCCTATCGGCCGCAGACCTGATCGTTTACCTGTATTCGGAATTTCTAAATGTTAACGCTAACAATTTGGGCGACCCGGATAGGGATTACCTTTTTCTATCAAAAGGGCACGATGTACCCGCTTTATACGGCACCTTTGCCGAGTTAGGCCTGCTGGAAAAAGACAGATTAAAAAATCATTTATCCCTAAATGATCATATCTACTGGCACCCTAACACGCATATCCCCGGTATTGAATTCCATTCAGGCTCGTTGGGCCACTTGCCATCTGTGGCTATTGGTGCGGCCATGGATATTAAAATACGGGGCGGTAAAAACAAGGTAATATGCATTATGGGCGATGGCGAGCTGAACGAAGGCACTTGCTGGGAGGCGGCTTTGGTAGCCAATGCACACAAACTGGATAATTTAATTTTTGTGATCGACCGCAACCATTTCCAGGCCAATATGCCTACCGAGGAGTTGATTCCGCTGGAACCTCTGCATGATAAATTTACAGCATTTGGTGCCGCAGTTAAACGGATAGACGGACATAGTTTTGAGGCTTTGCACGAAGCGTTTTCAGCCTACCCTTTTGAAACCGGCAAACTGAATGTAGTGATCGCTGACACCGTCCGTGGAAAAGGATTACCCAGTATTGAACGCAGAGCCGACAGGTGGTTTTGCAACTTTAACGCTGAAGAAGTTGAAAGCCTGTTGAAAGAATTACATGGCGAGCATTTAACACAATTAACATCAGAAACTTTAGTGGTTAGATAAGATGACATACGAAGAATTATTAACCCAAACAGCATTGGCCGATGATCGCTTCATCGTGATGACGGCCGAAAACCGGGCATTAGTACGCAATATCCCGGGCAAACTGGGCAACCGGTTTATCGATACCGGTATAACCGAGCAAACCATGATCGGTGCAGCAGCCGGGCTGGCACTGCGCGGGCGGATCCCGGTGGTACATGCATTGGCTTCATTTTTAACCATGCGGGCTTTTGAATTTGTGCGGACGGACGTCGGTATCCCGAATCTGCCAATAAAACTAAGCAGTTTCATACCTGGCTTTTTATCCGATGGCAACGGCCCTACCCACCAGGCGATCGAAGATATATCATTGATGCGCGGTATCCCGAACATGACAGTTTTTGCCCCTGCTGATGAACAGGACCTGGCAATGATGCTGCCTCAAATTTGGGCTCATCCAAATCCATCCTACGTCCGCATCAATACACGCAAAACCGATCATCAGCATAGTCCATTTGAATTAGGCAAGGCCGAAGTTATTGCCATAGGCGAAGATGTTACGATTCTGACTTATGGGCTATTGTTTGAGCAGGCGCTGATCGCCGTGGAGATCCTCAAAAATGAGGGTCTGTCAGTTGGACTGGTCAACATGCGCAGCCTTAAGCCTGTGGACGAACTGGCTATTGTACAGGCAACACGCGATAGCAAATTAACCATTACGCTTGAAGATCATTTTCAGACCGGCGGATTATACAGCATTGTTGCCGAGGTATTGCTAAAACATAGCCTTACAGCAAAAGTGCTGCCCATGGCACTAAAGGACAGATGGTTTAAACCCGCATTATTGCCAAACGTACTTCAACACGAATGTTTCACAGGCAAACAAATAGCCGAAAAGGTGTTGGGCTATGCCACCAACAGGCATCAGCCTGAAATATTAATTCCTCAATTTTCTGAATAAATAAAAAGGAACATCATGTCAAATTCTGTAAAATTTAACCCCGATTATCCCGATATCACCCAGTCGAACGCATTGTATCAGCGTGCGGTGAAAGTTCAAAAACCGGTTACCCAAACACTGGCAAAAGGTCCGGGACAGTTCAGCAACGGTGTTGCGCCAAAGTATTTAGTTAAAGGCAAAGGCTCACATGTGTGGGATGTTGACGGGAACGAATACATCGATTTTAATTCCGCCATCGGCCCCATCTCATTGGGATACGCTTATCCTGTTGTGGACGCAGCAATTCAAAAACAATTACAGGATGGCATTACTTTTTCGCTGATGCACCCGCTGGAGGTTGAATTGTCTGAATTAATTCAGGAGGTTATTCCGAATGCCGAAGCAGTTAAAATAGCTAAAACCGGCGCGGATGTTTGCTCTGCGGCCATCCGTGTTGCACGTGCATTTACCAAACGCGAGAAAATATTCTGCTGCGGTTACCATGGCTGGCACGATTGGTATATCGGCATTACCAGCCGGAATGCTGGCATCCCGGAGGCCATTCAGAACATGACTTATACATTTGAGTATAACGACATTAATGCCATAAAAGCCGCGCTGGATGAAACCGTAGCAGCACTGATCCTCGAGCCATTTATTTTTGAGTCACCAAAACCTGGTTTCCTAAAAGAACTGGCCGAAGTATGCAAAGCAAATGGCACGCTGCTGATATTTGATGAAATGTGGACAGGCTTTCGCATCGCCATCGGTGGCGCACAGGAATATTTCGATGTAAAACCTGACCTGGCTGTTTACTCAAAAGCTTGCGCCAATGGTATGCCGATAGCATTACTAACAGGCCGCGCGGATGTAATGGAATTGTTCAATCACGAAGTTTTCAGCTATACCACGTTTGGCGGCGAAGCATTGTCGCTGGCGGCTTGCATCGCCACCATCAACGAACTGCGCGACAAGAATGTACCACAATATTTAGACGAAAAAGGCGGGCTGATGAAGAAGGGCTATAACCAGGCGGCAATGGAAAACGGCATGGATATTTATACCCGCTGCATCGGCTACAACTGCCGCTCAATGGTAACTTTTACGCCCGAAGCAGGTAACGGCCTTGAGGTAAAAACATTGATGCAGCAGGAGATGATCAAACGCGGTGTGCTCTGGGCGGGCTTCCATAACATGAGCTACAGCCATACGGATGAGGATATTGAATATACACTGTCCGCCTATCGTGATGTAATGCCCATAATGAAAGAAGCCATCCAAAGCGGCAATATCAAACAATATTTAAAAGGCGAGGTGCTGGAAGCAGTCTTCCGTAAAGTAAGTAACTATAATATAAAGCCGAAGGTGGTGTAGTCATTGGTCACTGGTCATTAGTCATTGATTAGGATGGCTAACGGGCAGCGACCAATGACAAATGACTAATAACAAATGACAAACATATTCTCCTTAAAAAATAAAACCGCAATAGTTACCGGTGCCCTCGGCTTGCTGGGTAAAAAACACTGCGAGGCCCTTGCCGAAGCCGGCGCCAATGTAGTGGTAGCGGATATGGATGAAGCCGCATCGGAAAAGTTTGCAGCAAGTTTGGGCGAACAGCATGGTGGCCTTAAAGTAGATGTTACCAGCCAGTTATCTTTAAAAACAGCCAGGGATAAAGTATTAACCCGTTACGGCAGCATTGATATTTTAGTGAACAACGCCGCTATAAACGACATGTTCGAAAACCCGGGCATGGCAAAGGAGCTTTCGGCTTTTGAAAATTATCCGCTGGATGCCTTTAAAAAATCGCTGGATGTTAATATAACCGGCGTGTTCCTGGCATCGCAGGTATTTGGTACCGTAATGGCCCAGCAAGGCATCGGCAGCATCATCAATATCGCCTCAACTTATGGCATAGTAGGCCCTGATCAATCCATCTACCGCAACGAATGCGGTGAACAAACCTTTTATAAATCGCCCGTTTACCCGGTAACAAAGGGGGCGGTGGTAAACTTTACCCGCTTTTTGGCTGCATACTGGGGCAATAAAGGGGTGCGGGTAAATACCCTCTCGCCTGGCGGGGTTGAAAACGCACAGAATGAATTTTTTATACAGAATTATTCGGCTAAAACATTGTTGGGCCGTATGGCGCAACCGGGCGATTACCAGGGTGCCCTGGTATTCCTGGCAAGTGACGCATCGGCTTATATGACCGGCGCCAACCTCATCGTTGACGGCGGATGGACGGCGATTTAAACTTTGAACCCAATTAAACATTAACAATATGTTACAAGCAAAACTTTCACGAATTAAATTACTCCTCACTGATTGTGACGGCGTATTAACCGATGGCGGCGTTTATTATGGCGAAGCCGGAGAAGAATTGAAAAAATTCGATATCCGCGATGGTATGGGTGTTGAACGGCTGCGAAACCTGGCCGGTGTGCAAACAGGTATCATCACCGGTGAACTTTCGCCATCGGTAATCAAACGCGCAGAAAAGTTAAAGATCACTGAATTGCACCTGGGCGTTAAAGATAAGTCGGCTGTATTTAAGGAGATCGTCGACAGGCTTGATCTGAAAGCCGAAGAAGTGGCCTATATTGGCGATGATGTAAATGACCTGGACATCATGAAACTGGCAGGTGTTTCCATTTGCCCGGCTAACGCGATATTTTTTGTTAAAGATGTAGCAGGAATAGTTTGTGGGGCTAATGGCGGCAGCGGATGCTTCCGGGAGGTTGCCGAAATGATCATCGCTGCTCAAACCGGGCATGCCATTTCACGCAGGCCAACCGAAACCATCAGGTTAAACAGTGGTTTTAAGATCGGGCCGGGTGAACCAAGCTACATCATTGCCGAAATCGGCATCAACCACAATGGGTCACTGGAAATTGCGAAACAATTGATAGATGAAGCGGTGGCAGCAAAGGCTTCAGCGGTTAAATTTCAGAAAAGAACCCCCGAGATATGTGTACCTAAAGATCAATGGGAAATTATGCGGGATACGCCATGGGGACGCATGAGCTATATCGATTACAAACGCAAAACAGAGTTTGGCATAGCCGAGTATGCAACCATCGACCAATATTGCAAAAAGCAGGGTATTGATTGGTTTGTATCCACCTGGGATGTTGAGGCAGTTGATTTTATGGAACAATTTGATACCCCTTTATATAAACTTGCCTCGGCATCGCTAACAGACACAAAACTGATCAAGCGTATATTGCTAACGGGCAAGCCACTAATGCTTTCTACAGGGATGTCAACCACCAAAGAAATTGAAGATGCGATAAACCTGGTATATTCGTTCGACAGGAATTATCCGCTTTTCATCGCGCATTCAACTTCAGCGTATCCATGTAAGCCGGAGGAACTGAACCTGCGGATGATCCAGACACTGGCAGCCCAATATCCGGGCGTACCGATTGGCTATTCCGGCCACGAAACCGGCCTGGCGACCACGGTGGCGGCAGTGGCAATGGGTGCAGCTTTTGTTGAGCGCCATTTCACACTTGATCGTGCCATGTGGGGATCGGATCACGCAGCGTCTGTTGAACCGCAGGGCTTTCAACGCCTGGTGCGTGATATCCGCGATGTGGAAACCGCGGCTGGCGATGGGATCAAACGGGTGTATGAATCTGAATTAGGCCCTATGAAGCGGTTGCGGGTTAACATTAGTGACGAATATAAGGAGAAGGCAAAAGCGTAAACGAAATCTTGTCATCGCGAGCGTAGCGTGGCAATCGCGAACTTTGAACAGCGGTAATGCATAGTTCGCGATTGCCGCGTTCGTTCCTTACTCGCAATAACATGGAGTTATCTAAGAAATGACAGTATTCCAAACAACAACCATAATACTCATCTGCTGGGTGATCTTCATTATCGCCTGGGAACGGATATCTTCGTATCGGGAGGGTCTGCCCTTTTTTCGTGAGGGTTTTTGGGTTGACCTGGTATGGTACACCATTATCCAAAGTTATTTTTTAAAGATCCTGATATTTGACTATATCATCGCTCCTTTACAACATTCAATACACTGGCAAGGCTTCGCCTTTTTTAAAAACTGGAGCATTACCGAACAGGTATTATTTTTTGTGATTACGCACGATCTGTATATCTACCTTTTTCACCGGCTACAACATGCCAGCAAAATATTGTGGCGAACTCATGAAGCACATCATTCAGGCAAGGAAGTAGACTTCCTGGCGGGATCAAGGTCGCATGCGGTGGAAATCATCATCAACCAAACCATCGAATTTGCTCCGATAGTTATTTTGGGCGCCCATCCGGAAGTTATCCCCATTAAGGCCCTGCTTGATGCCATGTTCGGGATGTTCATCCACGCCAACATCAATGTGAAGTTTGGCAAATTAAAATACTTTTTCAACTCGCCCGAACTTCATCTATGGCACCACGCCAATTACCGCGAGGTCTTTCACGCTAATTTCTCCACCAAGTTTTCAATATGGGATTACCTGTTTGGGACGGTTTATTTTCCGGGACATAAGCCCGGCGATGACAGGGACAACTGGGGCCTCTACTACGATTATCCGAAGGACTATTTCCTGCAGCATGCCTTTTCGGTAAAACGGTTCGATGAGCAAAATCTGTTAAAGTACAAATGGTTCAAATGGTACTATGGGCTACGGCCAAACCTTATCATTGCGCTAAAAAAGGCATTCGGGCCAAAAAAGAGAGCTACTATAATCAATATGGAAGTGTCAAGGCCAGCCGAGCATTTTCCTTCTCCGACAATGTACAATGAAAGAGAAAATGATGTGGTCAATTATAATTACAAGGAATAAGCGGCATTAATCAACTTGCCCGCTACTATTAAAACACCGTTTTATCTGAATGAAAATTAATAACTTGCTTCAGCATTAAATTTTTAGCTCTTGGCCTGGATATATTTAGTATTAGCTGCCACCTGCGAAACCGCGTGGACATTCTGTTTAAAGTTCATGAAATTCAGCGACTTAAAGACATTAACTCCTGCCAATTTCTATAAATGGAATGGGGGTTTGGAGTTTTTACTTCCATTTGTGGGTTATGTTTTGTTTGGCCTGGCTAATATTTATTTCTTTTCAACCGCTATAAAACAAATACCCACGGCAATGGCCTTTGCGGTTTGGACCGCCACTACATTGATCTTTTTAAAACTTTCCGAAATCGCCTTCTTTCACCAGCGCATATCCTGGCCTGAGGTGTTTTTTATGCTGATGATAATGGCGGGTATCCTGGGTTTAAAGATCTATGCGGTACCGGCTAAATAGTTTTGTTGCCGTTTTCGTAATATTCGTGTACAATTCATATCTTGCCACAACCTAATGATCTTTGTACATAACCATGAAATCGCATTGTCATTGTAACCATTTGCTTTTATCAACGGCCGCAGTCGTTATCTTTTGCTTGTTGCCCATAGCGGCATTTTGCCAAACGGTAACCGTCACCAGTCCGGTAACCAATCAAACTTATAAATTTTCCGACCCGGCAACGGCACAAACTGCGGCAGATCTGCAAGGTGCTATTGGCTCAGCAGAAACAGCAGCGAAGGCACTTAGTGCCGATGCACTTACGGAGAAGCCCGGCGTCAGCACAGAAGAAAACAACTATGCGAAATCAGAGGCTTTAAAGAATGACTACGCGGTATCGCTGAGCGCTTTTAATACGAATGATGTTGTTCCCTATAACAAAGACATGGCCAACTACACTGCAAGCGGGACAAAATTTAGCGACCTGCTTGCCAAACACAATAAAGCTGTGCTGGCCAATAACGCACTAGCCGCTAAGGACAGAAAAGCTGCAACCGTTGCGGCGTTGAATAAAGAAAAAACACAAATTGATACCTGGGCGGCCCAATTAAGTAAATGGAAAGACAAGCTAGACGCAGCGAAGGCTAAACTTGATATAAAAAATGCAGCCTTACAAAAACAGCAGCAAAAATATGAAACCAGCGAGCAGGCCTCCACGAACAAACTAAAAACATCGAAGGCGAAGCTGAAAAATATTGCCGATCAATTAACGGTATGTTCAACATACGCTGCTAAATGCAGAAGCCTGTTGGTAAGTAAATTTAGCGACAGTGCAGCCGACACCGGGTACTTTAGCAGCCCGGCGTACAAAACCGCAATTGCAGACTTAAGCGCCTCGATTGAAAAACTAAAGGCCTATTAATTCGCATCATTTATCGTTCGCGGACCGGCGGGTGAAAACTGTTTTATGCCAATTGCGAATGAGCCGCGAAAAGGTTAGTATTGTATAATTGTTACATTAAAGTTAAAGGTTGATGATCCTTTTTTCACACCTTTAGCAATATATTTTTAGTAAACGGCCCATTTTTCTATACAATGAAGAGATTTTTAATTTCATCGGCATTCGTTTTTTTAATAACGGCTGCCGCAATTGCCCAGCAACCTGCTGGCACTCCCCCCAAAAACCCTAACCCGGTAACCAAAACCCGCATTCTGCAGGTTGATTCGGCGGTTGTTACCAAACACACAGTAACCATTAAAGGGAAATCAGTAGCCTACACCGCCACGGCGGGCAGCATGCCTATTTGGGATGAGGACGGCCGCCCTGTCGCGGGGGTATTTTACACCTACTATGAACGGGATGACGTAAGCGATCGTTCAACCAGGCCATTAGTGATCTCGTTTAACGGTGGCCCTGGCACACCATCGGTTTGGATGGAAATTGGTTATACAGGCCCAAAAAGACTTAATACCGATGGCGAGGGTTATCCTATTCAGCCTTATGGCATCGAAGAAAATAATAATTCCATACTGGACGTAGCCGATATTGTTTATATCGACCCTGTAAATACCGGTTATTCAAGGATAGTGAATAAAGAGACTCCCGGATCAAAGTTTTTTGGTGTTAACGAGGACATCAGGTACCTGGCCGAATGGATCAACACCTTCGTTACCCGCAAAAATCGCTGGGCATCACCCAAGTTTTTGATCGGCGAAAGCTATGGCACCACAAGGGCCTCCGGCCTGGCGCTTGAGTTGCAAAATTCGCAGTGGATGTACCTTAATGGCGTTATCCTGGTATCCCCTACTGATCTGGGTATTGAGCGCAGCGGCCCGGTACAAGCCGCGTTAAAACTGCCGTATTTTGCGGCAACTGCGTGGTATCATGGAATGCTGGCGCCTGAGTTTCAGCAAAAAGAATTAACTGCCTTTTTACCGGAAGTGGAAAATTTCACAATCAATGAATTGATACCTGCAATGGCGCGCGGTGGTTTCATTGATGATGCACAAAAGAAAGACATGGCGGCCAAAATGGCCAAATACAGCGGCATTTCAGAAGATGTTATTTTAGGGAATAACCTGGATGTTTCGTACGACCTATTCTGGAAAGAGTTATTGCGGAGCAAAGGTTATACTGTTGGCCGGCTCGATTCCCGTTATAGGGGTATCGACAGGCAAGCCTATGGCGGCAGCCCTGATTATAATGCCGAATTGGTGGCATGGCTGCATGAATTTACACCTGCTATGAATATTTACCTGCGTAATGAATTAAACTACAAAACAGATCTCAAATACAACATGTTTGGCGACGTTTGGCCGTGGAACGATAAGAACGACCATACCGGCGAAAACTTAAGGCAGGCCCTGGCACAAAACCCGTACATGCATTTATTAATACAATCGGGCTATTTTGATGGGGCTTGCGACTATTTTAACGCTAAGTACAGCCTTTGGCAGCTTGATCCCAGCGGAAAACTTAAAGACCGTTTAAAATGGGAAGGCTATAAAAGCGGGCACATGCTTTATCTGCGCAAAGAGGATTTGGCTACTGCCACAGAAAATCTAAGGAAATTCATCCAGGAATCGATACCAAAACCAGGTACGCCTGCCAAGTATTAACTCCGAAGTCGAAAGTCTTGAGTCCAAAGCCATATTCGACTTTTGACTCAAGACTCCGGACTTTCGACTGAAATCAATTATTCTTCAGCCCGATCTTGTGATCAGTATAATCCAACAAAAACTCATTATCGGTAAAAAAGTTTAAACTAAAAATGGTTCTTGGGTCGCCGGTGTATGATGGCTTAGCAACCACAGTTTCGTCATTGTTACTTTGCGTAGTGTAGGTATAACTAAATCCCTTACCTGTTGTTATCGTCACTTTCGTGTTTTGAGGCAGGTAACTGCTGTTGCTGGGCGCGTTCGGATTGGCAATAATTGTAATTGCCGGGGTACCAGTATCAAATAATATTGTACCGGGCACACTTGTGCCATTGTAATTTATAGTGGCCGGAATGTCCGGAGAGTAGCCCCCTTGCGAATAATAAGTGAGATTATGCATCACAAAGCCGTTGATCGCCAAGTCATTAGGCACCAGGCCGATGGTGAGCAAATTTGAAACATATGTCCCGTTGGGGCTGAATGAGGAATTGCTAACCTTCGCAAGTTTAAATCCGCTGGTAACTTCAGCACCGGTTTTAAAATAACTTAAGGGGCTGCCAATAGCGCTGTTTGCAAAACTAACGCCCGGGCCAACGCCAAAAACATCATTTGAATGGTGTGGCTGATTTTTGCCCGTGCTAAGGTCAACTATCTTATAATATAAAAATATCGGGATCCTGCTTGTGGTTGTACTGCCGTTTTGATCTCCTATTTTAACGGAGGCATATGCCAGGTTCCCAAATTCCTGGATCTCGCTTTGCGTGTTGCCATACGCAATTACGGCTGTCTGGCTCGTAACAGTTATCCCGTTTACAGTCACTGAATCACCGGCAACCGTAATACCGTTATTGGTGATCATCGATTGTGGCAATAGTCCATTGGCATCAATGGTCATGCCCGTCGATCCGGTGTCAAATACGCTGTAATAGATTGAATCACCCTGGGTACCCACCTTACTGATAGGTATATATAATCTTTTATAAATGCCGCTATCCACCTCATAAAGGCCAAGTGTAGCAACAGGTGTAGGGATGGGTTGCGGGTTTGAATGATCTTTTTTACACGACGCCATAAACAGTGTTGTTAACAACAACCCTGCGGCGAAAAAATGAAGATAGTCTGCGTATATTTTTCTCATATTTTGGTGATATCGATTGAACAATAGAGTTATAACGGAATTTTCCATTTAACGGTATAGCAAGCTTTAAAAGTAGATATTATTTTACACACCCTAAAACTTTAGCTTAAACGCCTCGTAGGGCATTTTACAGATATACGCAAATACACTCGGATGCGTTGCTAAAATCTGAAATATAAAACCGCTCCTGGTTAGGCGGCACATTTGCTTTGCATTTTTGTTCGCTAAAATGCAGGTTTGAGTCTTAACAATCCTTCTTTTCGCCATTAGCTTGATCAGGTTTCCATCTTTTTTTATTATTTTATTAGTTAATAAGCTACAGTTATTCCCATTAACTAATCAATAACAGCCCTTTTGTACCACGCGCATTTCTGCTAAAATAAACCCCATTCAATTAAATGCGCTGCCGTTTTTAATGCAAAATATAGCCTGTAGTTGTGCAGGCAGAGTTAAAATAAAAGTTAACTAATAAACAAATAGAATATCAGGGAGTAATTTACAGGTAGCTAATACGGGGCACTTGTTTTGCATTAGCATTGTCACGATGGTACTGTACATAAAAAACATGATGTGTGTCCGCTGCAAAATAATAGTTGAACTTGAGCTTGAAAAGCTCGGGCTGCGTTATACTTCTGTAGAGATGGGGAAAGTTGAAACTTCGGAGACCTTTTCTGAAGAGCAAGTAATAGCAATAAAAAACGCTTTACTTAAATCAGGCCTGGAACTGATCATTAATAAAAAAAGCATTTTGGTAGAAAAGATAAAGAATACGATTTTGAATATGATCTATGGTTCAGAATGTCAGTTAAAACTTAACTTCTCCAATTATCTAAGCAATGAATTAAATCACGACTACACGTATCTCGCCAATATATTTTCTGACGAAGAAGGTTTAACAATTGAACAGTATGTCATCTTAAATAAAATTCAACGGATAAAAGAACTGATCAGTTACAACGAGTTAAACCTTACCGAAATATCATGGAAACTCAACTATAGCAGCGTAGCTCACCTCTCCACTCAATTTAAAAAAGTTACCGGCATAACCCCTTCCCTTTTTAAACATTTTAGCAACCTGGCGATAAATCGTCCCGAAATGTGTGAATTATAGAACTTTTTACTAAAATTATGTAACATCGGCCGCATGGTACAAGGTAGGTTTGTATCGTCCTAAGTTCCTTTTAACTAAGGTTACAATATTGAAGGGCAATACTATTTATCTAAATTATTTAACCATGCAAAAAACATCTACCCATACTAAAACTGGTATCCGGGTGAGCCCCAGAGAGGGCTATTTCAAAAATTTTCCGATGATATTATCCCTGATTTTACTTTCCGCTGCATTTATAGCCGGTTGTAAAAAGGACAATTATAAAGGAGCGATACAGGGCCTTTGCCCGGTTGTAGTTTCCACTGATCCAATGAACAAAGCTCCGGATGTGGTACTCACCAAGGTTATCTCAGTTACATTTAATACAGCGATGCGACCTGCATCCATCAACAGTTCAACATTTACCATTTCGCAGGGGGCTGCAATTATTGCAGGAACAATTGCTCCGACAGCCAATAATGCAGTATTTACATTCACCCCTACTGCGGCGCTTTCGCCCTTTGTTAATTATACGGGCACTATTACAACAGGCGCCACGGATACATTAGGTACAGCAATGACAGCCAATTATGTCTGGACGTTCACCACTATTCCGCAAGTGACCTTATCTTCAAACCCTGTGGCGGGCGGAACAACAACCGGAGCCGGAACATTTGCGCAAGGATCTGTTGCTACGGTAACGGCAACACCAAATACCGGGTTTACGTTTACCAACTGGACTAATAACGGCGTGATCGTTTCCACAAGTTCAAGTTACCAGTTTACCATTAATGGAAACAAAACATTAGTAGCAAACTTTGCACCGGTAGTGGCAGGAAAATTCGCCGTAACATTATCTTCAAGCCCTGTGGCGGGTGGAAAAACTGCCGGTTCGGGCTCTTACAAAGCGGGATCCAGCGTAACCGTTACGGCCTCGCCAAATGCGGGTTTCAGTTTTGTTAACTGGACAAATAATGGTGTCGTAGTTTCAACCAGTTCAAATTATCAGTTCAATTTAATTGCAAACACAAGCCTTGTTGCAAACTTCAATGCTGTCCAGGGCTCGCAATTTGCTTTAACATTATCTTCAAAACCGGTAGCAGGCGGTACAACATCCGGCTCCGGTTCATATAATTCAGGCACATCTGTTACAGCTACAGCAACACCTAATACAGGGTACAATTTTGTGAACTGGACCAATAACGGCGTTATTGCTTCAACCAGCTCAAGTTTCACGTTTCCTTTAAATGCAAACACAACGCTGGTGGCTAATTTCGCCCTCAATACTTTCACTGTAAACGTTACTGCGGTTAATGGCACAGTTGTAAAAAACCCAAATCAATTAACGTATAACTATGGAACCATTGTTCGTCTTACCGCAACGCCAAATGCAGGGTACTCATTTGTATCATGGAGTGGTGACGCATCTGGCAAAGCAAATCCTCTAACGATTGTTGTAAAGTCCAATTTAAATATCACGGCCAACTTTAAACCAACCGTAAATGCACCATTGTTCGTTTCTATTTTCGGCGGGTTTGGCGGTACGGCCGGCATGACGAACCAGGGTATAAACACGGTAGTTAACAACGGCGCAATTGGCAGCACTGCCGTTGCTACAGCGATAACCGGGTTTCATGACGGACTAACCGGCGATGTTTACACCGAAACTCCATTGAATGTAGGGCTGGTAAAAGGCGGCATCTATTCAGCTCCGCCGTTTCCCGGAACCGCGCCAAAATTTGCTATGGCAACCCAGTTCCTCGCGTATGCAACAGCTTTCTATATCAGTATTTCACCGGCCAATAAGCCTGGTGGTACGGATCCGGGTGCGGGAGAATTAGGCGGATTAACTTTAACGCCGGGCGTTTATAAATCGGCAGGGGGCACTTTCGATATAACCAACGGAAACCTTACCCTTGATGCTCAAGGTGATCCAAATGCGGTATGGATATTCCAGTCGGCAGCAGGCTTAACTGTAGGCATTGCCGGACCGGCAGGCGCACGCAGTGTTAAACTGATCAACGGCGCAAAAGCTGATAATGTATTTTGGTACGTTGGCAGCGCTGCAACTATTAACGCAGCCGGCGGTGGAGTGATGACAGGAAACATCATCGCCCAGGCGGGGGTTACTTTTTCTACAGCCGGAAACAACGTTCAAACGGTGCTGAACGGACGAGCTATATCGCTTGGCGCTTCGGTAACCATGGTAAATACAACCATTAACATACCTTAAACAGCGCATAACAAAATGGGCTCAATCCATTTTCCGCCGCCCGGTAATTTCCGGGTGGCGGATTTACAAAAAACAACGAACAGAAAAATCAATTTTAAAGAGAAACATTATGTCACTAATAGATAAAATATCGCATAAACTTATCATCTGCTTTTTGACGATAGCTTTCATGAGCACCGCAGCTAACGGTCAAACCACACAGCCCGTATGGTGGTTTGGTGTATCCGGCGCAGCGAATTTCAATTTTTACGATGGAACAACCCAACGGCTGGATAATGCATTGATCACGCCAACACCTTTCCATAAAGGGAACGGCGTGCGGCCATATGCATCGTTGCTGGTTGAATACCGGCCCGGTCCGGTTTGGGGCGGAATGCTGAATGTGGGCTACGACGGACTTGGCGCAAAATACGACGGCGTTATAGCGCCATGTAACTGCCCGGCTTTCTTAACTTCCGAATTGAGTTATGTTTCCATCGAGCCAAGTTTGCGCTTAGGTTTCAAGACTTCGAGTTTATACTTTTTCGCAGGCCCAAGCCTGGCAATAAACGTAAACAAAGGATTTGCTTATACGCAGCTTAAACAACCGAATACCAATGCGGATTTTACTGCCGTTAATAGCACAATATTCTCAGGCCAGGTTGGCGCCGGATTTGATATCCCTCTTTCACCACCAAACAGCGAATCAAAAGTGAGTCTTTCACCGTTTGTTTCCTATCACCCCTATTTTGGCCAGTCCCCCCGGAGCATTGAAAGTTTATCAGTTACCACGGTAAGGGCCGGCATTGCACTCAAATTCGGAAAAGGGCATAAACTGCCTTTAAAGGAAGCCCCCGCTGCTGTGAGTCCTGTTGTGGTAGTTCATGATGTTACGTTTACTGTCCGTGGGCCTATAAACGCTCCTGCAGTGCGCCGGGTAAGCGAAACATTCCCTGTACTTAACTCCGTATTTTTTGATGACGGCTCAACGGCTATCTCAGGCAGGTATGTATCGCTTACAAAAGAACAGGCGGCAGGCTTTAAGGAAGATCAATTACAAAACGCACAGTCCCCCTCGGGGACGGGTCGTTCTGCAGCGCAATTAATTGTTTACCATAATGTTTTGAATATTTTGGGCGATCGGATGCGTGCTAATCCGGGCGCTGCAATTTCTCTTGAGGGATCTTCCGCTGAGGGGATCCAGGATGCGAAAGCATTTGCCGAGTCGATAAAACTTTATCTTGTAACCGTATTTGAAATTGACGGTTCAAGGATCACCACTCATGGTAGTTTTAAAGCCCACCCGTCTTCGGAACATCCCGGGGGGACAAAAGAACTTGTGCTGCTTAAGGCCGAAGACCGCAGGGTTGACATCGAAAGCGCTTCGCCCGAATTATTGGTTGAAATTGGCGGCGGTATGATGAAACCGGTCCGAATCACCACTACCCAGGAAAACCCGCTTGATTTCGAAGTTGTTTTCAACGTAGATTCTGCTAAAGAAAAGGTTAAATCATGGTCGATCGATGCAACAGATGAAAGAGGAACCGTTCAGCATTTCGGCCCTTTTACGGCTGATCAGCAGGGTTTGCCAGTGGCTACCATTTTAGGTGACAGCCCGAGCGGCGACTATAAAATAGGTATGCAAGCTGAGATGAATAACGGATCATTTGTAAAAAAGGAAACTTCGGTTCATTTGTCGCGCCCGGATCCAACAATCACCAACGGTTTCCGTTACAGTATTGTATTTGATTTTGATAAGGCCAAATCGATAGCCGAGTATAATAAATTTTTAACAACTGTTGTGGCCCCGCTAATTGTTGACGGCGCAACCGTTACTATACATGGCCATACTGATATTATCGGTGAAGAAGTGTACAACCAAAAATTGTCAGAAGACAGGGCGCAGCAAACTCAAAAGATTATTGAGCATGCGATAGCTAACTCAGGCCGAGATCATGTAAAATTTGAAACTGCCGGCTTTGGCGAAGATGCGGGCCGGTCGCCTTTTGAGAATAATCTTCCAGAAGAACGGTTTTATAACAGAACGGTTATTATTGATATAGTGCCGGTTAAATAGGTGTAATGGGTTGTATAAGTTGGTTTGCTACTGAAGCAGTAGTGGCAAACCAACTTAATTAACCCATTAAAAAAAGAGGGACTAAATAAATAGACTGCAGTTTAAACAGTTTATTAGTTAATAAGCTACACTAATTCCTTTATTGTAAGCACAATGGGCTCAAACTATAATTACCGGATTTTCAAATAATTACGATTAGTGTTTTATTTGATTAAAATGCTGTTCCATTAAAACGGCCTATTCTTTTAAAACGCCCTCCATACCGCTTCAGGTAACATATTGCCTGCATGCATTTTTTCAAACACGATAAAACTTGCGGGAATAAAAAACTAACGAAATAGGGGGCACTCGCTTTGCAAGTATTAGCTTGGTTTGTTTTAGCCGGGTAAAAATTCGGGAGATCAGAACCTAACATATTACTAAAATATATATCATGATAAAAAAAATCGGGTTTGTTACAAATGTCCAGTCAGGTCAGAGCCAAAGAACCTCTATGGGGGTTACTTTTTTTACCGCACTGGCGTTGTTAACTACCGTGTTCATGGCAGGATGCCAAAAGGATAATTCAACCGCTACTACACCCGTCCCTGTGGCTGCGGTGCAAACAAGCTTCGCTACAGCATTGGTGGCGCGTGATATTGATGCAGCGCCGGTAAATCTCGGCAGCGCCGGGCTTTTTACGATTTTATCGGAAACCGGCATTTCTACTACCGGGGTCACTTCAATTAACGGGAACATCGGTGTTAGTCCTATTTCCTCAACTGCCATTACTGGGTTTGGGTTGATCATGGACGCCAATAATCAATTTTCCCATACGCCAATTGTGGTTGGCAAAGTTTACGCACCTAATTATGCGGTGCCCACGCCAACAAAAATGACGACGGCAGTAAGTGATATGAAAACAGCTTTTACCAAAGCTAACGGCCGTACCTTCCCTGCTCCCTTCGTTGAGCGGTATGCTGGTGATTTAAGCGGCCGGACACTTGTTCCGGGATTGTATAAATGGGGCACAGGCGTTTTGATCACCAACGTAGGCGTTAAATTGAACGGCCTCGCCGATGATGTTTGGGTTTTCCAGATCGCAAAGAATTTCACTGTAAACAACGGTGCAATCATTACTTTGGAAGGTGGCGCACAGGCAAAAAATATTTTCTGGGTAGTTTCCGGGAAAGTTGTTATCGGATCAGGTGCTCAATTTAAAGGGAATGTGTTAAGTAAAACACTTATTTCGGTAAACTCCGGAGCTAAGGTTCACGGAAGGTTACTGGCGCAAACAGCGGTAACTATAATTGCGGGTGATATTACTCCTTATTAAGCCATTTTGATTTAGATGATCGGCTAAAGCCGTCTCAAAAAAGAGGCGGCTTTTTTTGTTTTTATTACGTGGCATAATTCTGTTAAAAAAATTAAAAATCATGCGATTACTACTTTTTTCACATTTTTTGATTGGCGGCCTGTGCATAACTTGTGTAGTTATAAACCATAGTTAAACCCCGATCTGATGAAACTAAAATTGCTCTTAATTTTAATGCTTGCAGGCACTTGCGGATATGCACAGCAAAATACCGACTTGCCTAATTATTTGCTTGCCGGACAGATATCCATTATGGTAACTAAACTCGGCATGCCCGTAGATTCGGTTGCGGGCTATTTAACGGTTATCGGTCAGTTTAAGAAGACCCAGGAAACAGCTACCGATGTTTTCTACGGCTGTACGGCATACGACTCGATTTTTGATATAAAGAAAAATGATGCTGGGATGGTAGCGCTGATTATTTGCGATATGCCGGTTACCATGTTAAGCACCGCGCAAAAAGCCATTGTGTTAATGGGAATGACCGCGACCGGTACGGCGGCCCCGCCCGGATTTACGGCTTACGCCACGCCTAAATACGCTGCTTTTCTCAACCCTGAGCAACGCAAAGGTTATTTGGGCCTGGTTTTGGTGCCCGGAAATCAATAATAAGTTTAGATCCTGCATTTCCGCCCGAGTGATTAGTTAGCGTGAGCCGGGAGTTATTTTAACTGCCGGCTTTTTTATGAACCGGCACAAAAAAACCGCTCGGTTACCGGCGGTTTCTTGTTCATTAAAAGCTGAAGACGGATGTTTTTTAGAGCCCGAACGACTTTGAATTATCAATAACCATATAGCTATTGCTGCTGGCATGCCCAACGGTTTTATCTACCAGCGCTTTTAACGAGGCGACATCAGGAGCGGTCCATACACAAGCGGATGTTGCTGGATTCGTACCCGCCATAAAAGTAACTACTTTAAATCCCTCGGGAACCGGAGGGTTTGCGCTCAAAGCACCCCAATAAGCATCAGGGTCAGAGATTTGGTGATTTACTAAAATATTCATGGTTTTGTTATTTTGATTACGAACTAAGTTAAATCATAGTAAATGTTTACTAAATGTGAAAAAAGTAGTATTTGGCTTTATGCTTCGTCCTTTTGAACTCCGTTTTCCCATGAGTTAGATATGAAAAGTCATATCAATATCTATTAAATAAATATTAAAATTCAGGTATATTTATACATTCAACCCAATCCCTGATTAATGAGAAGCTTGCTTGTCATCCTGACTTTTATATTATTTTCTTCCAGGATGCTTGCGCAAAATATTATTCCCAGGTTCGAAAATATCGGGGTTAACGACGGCCTTTCGCAAAGTTCTGTTTATAGCGTTTACCAGGATAAAAAGGGGTTTATGTGGTTTGGAACAGCCGATGGCCTTAACAGGTACGACGGCGAAAACATCCGCGTTTATAAAATAAACGATAAAAAAATAGCCAATTCAAATTTTATACACGGTAACATCTGCGAGGACAGCCACGGCAATATCTGGTTTTGCAACGAGACAGGTTTGTTTTATTATGATCCGCTTACCGATAAACTCGCGCGTAAACTTGTTTTTAAAAAATACGGCTGGACTGCGGGGATCTTTATTGATGACAAGGACATATTCTACATTTTTGATCCCGGCGCTGGCGTGTTTGGGTATCATATACAAACAAAACAACTGATCCTAACAGCTTGCCGGTTGCAAAAGCCTTATTCCAATTTTATAGCCGAAGAATTGACAACAAATTTCAAAAACACTATCTGGCTAAAGGCACCGGATGGCACAGGCGTTTTCGCTTTAAATACGCATAACGGAAAGCTTACATTCAACAGATCGGCGATAAAATTTTACGCAACATTTTATGTCGGGGACGGGAAACTATATAACCTGGATGCACCGGGGAAATTAACCATCACGGATACCACCTTTCGCATCTTAGATACTATTAGCTACCAAGTCCCCGCGAATAAAACATTAGATGTACAAGCGATTTGCCGAGATGCCTACCACAGGGTATGGATAAGTACTTACGACAATGGTTTGGTGTGTTACAACGAAGATACCCGGACTTTCACTAATTACCTCCACGACAATTCAAAATTAAAAACGCTGCCGATAAACATAATTTCGGCCTTGTGTATTGATCGCTCAGGTAATTTATGGATCGGTACTGACGGGGGTGGTGTATGTAAATTAGACCTAAAGCCGCCAAAATTCAACCTGTTCCCTTTAAATGAGGGGGATTACCCGCTGCTAAAAGACTATTTTATTAAATGTTTTTACGAAGACAAAAACGGGCAGATCTGGTTCGGCACACACAGCAGCGGGCTTAATATCTACGACCCGGCTACCCGGCTTATCAAAAGTTACAATTACCAGGTTTACAGATCAAAAGGCCTGCCCGGGCCTATCATTTCCAGTATTTTTAAAGAAAGGGATGGCCAAATGTGGATAGCCGCGAGCTTAGGGATAGCTATTTTTAATGAAAAACAGGGCATTTTCGATCCAGTTAAAATTGTAAGCGGGCTAACGCTTAACGAGCATACCAACTTTATTTACAAACTGATACAACTTGATAATGGCGAAATAGTGGCAGGAACAATAGGCGGCTTGATGACTATAAAAAAAAACAAAACTGCGTATACCGGCACTTTCGGCCGGCGCAAAATGGAAAACAATATATTAATAACGGATGTGGTTGAAATGGCTGACCATACCTTATGGGCATCTTCGCCGCTGCACGGGCTTATCCACTATAAAAAAACAGGAGATGATTTTACAGCAATTGAAAAACGTCTTCCGCTAATAGACCTCAGGAGCATTCACCAGGACGAACAGGATAAAAACATCCTTTGGATATGCACCGGAATAGGCCTGATCGAATTTAATACGCATACCCAAAAGCAAACTTTTTATGACGAAAGAAACGGCATGGCCAACAGTTACATCTATGGCGTTTTGGAGGACGAACAACATAATTTTTGGATGAGCACAAACATGGGGATCATTTTCTTTGATCGCGCCGCCGGTATCTTTCAAAGCTATACTGCAAAAGACGGACTGCAAAGCAACGAGTTTAATACACAGGCATTTTACAAGGGCCCGTCCGGAAATATGTATTTTGGAGGCATAAAAGGATTTAACTGGTTTAATCCGAAAACGATAAAGGCCGATGCAGCTACTTTACCCGGCGTGGCCATAACCTCTATCAGCGTTGATGATAAGCCTTATATTAAGGACGATCTGTTTGCGAAAAATAAAACCATTGAACTAAATTACGACGAAAACAATATTAGCTTTCAATTTGCGGCGCTTGATTTTACCAAACCGCAAGCCAACAAGGTAAAATTTATTTTAGAAGCATGGGACAAAGACTGGATCACTTCCGAAGATAAGAACATGCGTTATACCCATTTAATACCGGGACATTACCGGTTACGAGTTAAAGCAGCAAACAGCGACGGTGTTTGGAGTAAAGAAGAAAAACTGACCATTATTGTAAATGCACCGTTCTGGCAAAAAACGTGGTTTTATATATGCGCCGCTATTGTGTTTTTGGCCATCATCATTTATATCACTTTCTTTATTTCTCAGCAAAAAATTAAAAAACGGTTAAGGCAACTTGAAAAACAAGCCGCTATTGATGCCGAAAGAAACCGGATAAGCAGGGATATGCATGACGAGATCGGCAGCGGCTTAACGCATATAGCACTGTTGAGTGAATTGATCCAGACGCAACAAAAAACCGAACGGGCCATAAAAAATGATCTCGGCAATATATCAGCAGCGGCCAGGAAACTGGTTGAAAGCATGAGCGAGATCATTTGGGCACTTAATCCGCAGAATGATTCGCTCGAAAACCTGTTGTCGTATATAAGAGAACAAATGCAGCAGCATTTTGAGCCTTTTGAACTTATTCTAAGTATTGATTTTCCGGATGAAGTACCGCTGATAAAATTAAGTAATGAGCAACGGCGGAATTTATACCTCGTTACGAAAGAAGCCTTGAACAATGTGATGAAACACGCGGGTGCCTGTAAGGTTAACCTTTCCATACGGCTTGAAACAAATCAAATGGCTTTTGAAGTATGCGATGACGGCTGCGGGCTGCACGAAAAGACCACCCGCCAAACGGGCAACGGCTTAAAAAATATGCGCAAACGTATGGAAGATATTGGCGGCACGATTGAATGGGTGAACCTTGAAAAAGGGCTGAAAGTTGTGTATACCTTAGAAGGTGATTGAGAACCATGAGCCGAAAAAAATCAAGAGCCAAGAAATGCGTAATTGGGGTGTCGCCAACCTCCAATTCTTTAAACTTAATATCCATCCTAACTCCTGATTCTCGATTCCTGGTTCTTTCCCCAAATACTACTTTTTTAACATTTAAAACCCCGAAGCAAAAAGTTACTTTTATAAATAAATGACACCGATAGTAATAATTGAGGATGACGAGAAGATACGGAACTATTTAGGGGCCCTGTTGGCCGGCTCGGGTGAATTTAATTTGAAGGCATCGTTTATCAGCGCCGAAGAAGCCATTGAGTATTTTGAAGCCGGGCTTGGCGATGATATTGAGCTGGTATTAACCGATATCCAGTTGCCCGGCAAGTCGGGTATCGAGTTGATCGCCTGGTTAAAGCCCCGCCGCCCGGAGATCCAGTTTATGGTGCTTAGCGTGTATGATGATGCCGACAAGGTGTTTAAAGCATTGCAGGCCGGCGCAACCGGGTATGTGTTAAAAAACACATCTTCAAATAAACTTGTTGAATCATTAATTGACCTGAGGAAAGGGGGCAGCCCGATGAGTAGCCAGATAGCGCGCAAGGTAGTAATGGCATTTCAGCGGCAAACGCCCTATATTGACCCTAAAGACAGCTTAAGTGACCGGGAAAACGAGGTACTGGCATGGTTAAGCAAAGGCTATAGCTACCAGGAAATAGCCGATCACCTTTTTATCTCCATAGATACTGTGCGCACCCATATCCGCAACCTGTACGAAAAATTACATGTCCGCAATAAAAAGGAGGCGTTGCGGAAAACGGGGTTGCGGTAGCCGCCAGTTTCTCTCAGTCGCGCCCAAATGCCTTACACAATTCGCCTCTTGTTTTTCCTATACTCTGCATAGCTGTCCATTAGGCCAACAAAATCGCCACGAAAATAAAAACCATTTACCGCTACAGATGTTTGTTTATAGCCGATGGATAGTGAAAGCAGAACGATTGCCCTAATTGTGGCGCACCCTGATGATGAGACTTTGTGGGCAGGAGGAACGCTCCTGAGTAACCCCGGAAAGGAATATTTTATTGCCAGCCTGTGCAGAAAAAACGACCCCGACCGTGCCCCCAAATTTGACAACGTCCTCAACATTCTTGGCGCCGATGGTATTATGGGCGATCTTGACGATGGCCCGGAACAAAAGCCTTTAAGTGACCATGATGTTCAAAATGCGATCCTTCAGTTATTGCCCGAAAAACATTTCGATCTAATCATTACCCACAGCATTTACGGTGAATACACCAGGCATCGCCGGCACGAAGAAACCGGCAGGGCGGTGATCAATTTATGGCATAGCGGCAAAATAAACACCAATAAACTTTGGGCATTTGCTTATGAGGACGGGCACAAAACCTATCTGCCGATAGTAGATGAAGACGCCCCTGTATTTTATCCCCTGCCGCACAATATATGGGAAAAGAAATTTGACATCATTACTAAAACATACGGATTCGCGCCGGATAGCTGGGAAGCACAAACCACTCCCAAAGAAGAGGCTTTCTGGCAATTTGAAAACGCACGCCAGGCATATGAATGGCTGAATAGCGGAAATACGACATCATGAAAGTTTTATTATTGTACGATTACCCGGCATCGCCAAGCGGCTTGGCAACCCAGGGGGATTTGTTATACAGGGGTCTACTTGAAATTGGTGTGGACGCCTACTCGGTAAATTGCGAGTCGCCACAGGAAAAGGAATGGTATTACAATTGGTTTAAGCCGGATGTTGCAGTGGGGATAGGTTATTGGGGACATACGCCCGATTTAATTTTACACCCTCAAAAATTTGGGATACAACCGGTTCCCTGGCTGGTGGCCGACGGTTATATAGCCAATTACCAGGACGTTTTGAACAACCTCCCGTTAATTCTGGTCACGTCAAACTGGGTAAAAGAAATGTATGTAAGAGATGGGATAAACGGCGAAAACATTGAGGTTCTCCCAGTTGGATGTGATACCGACGCCTTTACCCCATTTTTAAGGGATGACCCGCGGATACTGGCGATCCGAAAGTCACTAAACGTAGATCCGGACGAGCTTTTTATCCTTACCGTTGGTGGCGACGCCGCTTCAAAAGGAGCCCAGGAAGTTATGCATGCCCTGGCAGCAGTTAAAGATAAAGTACCCGCATTTAAATACGTTTGTAAAGTTTGGCCGCAGCCACGCACGGTGCTGCAAAACCAGGCTGATATGGAGCTTGCCCTGCAGTTGGGCATCACGGATAAAGTTATTTTTTCAACCGGTATTACTTCGCGTAATTTTATGCCCTATTTGATCAGCGCATGTGATATTTACGCCGCACCTTCGCGTTTGGAGGGTTTTGGCATGGCACAGGTGGAAGCCAATGCATGCGAAAAACCTGTGATCGGTATTAAAGCAATGGGAATGCTTGACACGATGATAGATGGCGAAACCGCCTATCTGGCCGCAGTTGCCCAAAAAATAGTTATTGACCATGCTATCGTTGGCAACGAGGCGGGCTATGAGGAAAACTTCAGGATAGATTTCGATGTCCCGCGCACAGTAGATTACCGTGCAAGTGCCGAAGACATTGCAGCTTATTTACTTGAGTTGATGAACCACCCCGTGTTAAGGATCCAACTTGGGAAAGCAGGAAGAAAAAGGGTAGTTGAAAATTTTGACTACAGGGTAGTGGCCCGGGAATTTGTAAGTGTTGTCAGCAGGAAATTGGGAATAAATTAAAGCCAAGTATCCTGGCCTTAATTAATCAAAATGTACTCATTAATAACCAGCGTTTATGCAGGAAATAGATTGGCAGGAAATTGAAAAGGCAAAGCAGGCTGCTATCGGAGTGTTGCTGCACAATGCACATGGGCCTTTTAATGGGCTGCCAAGGACGGCCGGTTGGGGTTACCCCGAGCCGTACACCCGCGATCTAATGTTTTCGATATTCGGCATTGCCGTAAGCGGAAATGCCGAATTGATTGAAAGCATCCGCGTAGTTTTGGAAACGTTAGCAGAAAACCAATCGGAGCATGGCCATATCCCCTCCCTTGTGCATGACAATGACGACAGGGGCGCGAGTGACACAACGCCGTTGTTTATTTTAGGGGCGGGGATTTACAGAAAACTTACCGGTGAGGCCGGTTTTCTGGAACACGCCGTTAATAAGGCTTTAACGTGGATGAAATACCAAAGCCCTTCGGATAGGTACATGGTTGCTCAGCAGCCTACCAGCGACTGGCGTGACGAACAGTGGGTAATTGGATACGGGCTATTTGTGAACACGGTGGTTTACAGTTACCTGAAACTGCTCGGCGATGACGAACGTGCCAAAGATATGTATCACGAAATGAGGCAGTTCACCATCGAGGATGGTTATATCCCTCATCATATCCATGAAGGCCTGATGGTTAGGAGTAAGCCATATTTTGCATTTTGGTCGTACAAGGTATTTTGCTCCGACAGTTTCGACCTTTTGGGAAACAGCCTGGCCATATTATCGGGCATTGCATCACTTTCGCGCGCAGAAGAAATAATTGACTGGGTCGAGAATAATTGTACGACCATGATAAAAAGCGGCGACCTTGCAGTTGACCTGCCTCCTAACTTCTTCCCTTATGTTTTACCCGGCGACCCCGACTGGCACCCTCGTTATGAGCACTTTAACCAGCCCGGTAATTATCACAATGGCGGTATCTGGCCTTTTATATGCGGCTTATATGTGGCTGCGCTGGTGGCTGCAAAGCGATATGAACTTGCCGAACAAAAACTACTTGAATTAACCAAATTAAACAAGCTGTCAAAAGATCCCGAACTTGAATTTGGCTTTAACGAATGGATAAAAGCCCAAACCGGCGGTATTATGGGTGTCGACTGGCAGACATGGAGCGCGGCACTTTACCTCTATGCTGCTAAATGCGTCGAGCTAAGAAAAACTCCTTTTTTTGATGAGATGCGGAGTTGATCGAATGCGGAGTTGATGAAAATTTCTTAACCTTCTTCCGTTAAAGCCCTGACCCCAACTATTTCATTATAGATACCATCCCATAAACCAATGCGTTTTTGCAGGGCGATAAGTGATGCCCGTTCAACATCCGCCCATTTTTGCGGGTCATCCCCGCAAAGCTCAGTGGTCATTTCTAACGCGAGGTGGCTATGATGATCTCCGTCAACTTCGATATGGCGGTCGAGGTAATATTTAAATTCAGAAACCTGGCCAGGAAATTTCCGGTTAAGGTCATTTACGATCGACAAAAACATATTGGGGATCAGGTCCTCTCTCCCAAACGTAAAAACGGCAGCTTGGACGTGTGCTTTACCACTGTTAATCACCTCAAAGGTATAATCAACAAATTCCATTGCCGCATCCGGAACATCCGCTTTAGTAAACGAAGTTTGCAAGTCACCGGTATTTTTTAAAACACTTATAAAGTCTAAAAAAACTTGCGGCTCACTTCCGCATTGCTGGATCGCATCCAGGTAAAGCTCATAATGGCTTTTGCGAATGCCATTGCCATCCACATCCGACTCTTCGCCGCATACAATTTCATTGATCAAATAGCGTGTATTTGCCGAACCAACCGGGAACCATGGCACTTGTGTACAGGTCAAATTATTTTGCAGCGCCTTCAGCAGCGACATAAAATCCCAAACGGCATAAATATGGTAGTTCATAAAAACACCCAGGTCGTCAATGTTTTCAATCAAACTATAAACCGGGTGGTTAATGATCCGCTGACGTAAAGGTTCAATTGCTTTCTGTATTTTTTTGATATGGGGGTTCATCTATTCCGCTGCTTTTAAAGCCCGCAAAGGTAAAATATTGGGGCGGATTTGGCGAGAGATTGAAATTCCTTGGTGGAATGTTTGATTAATTATGAGAAAGGCATGACCGGGCCCGATTTGTTATAACAAAAAAGCCCTCCAAAAGGAAGGCTCTAAAACTATCTGTGTAATCACCCAAAAATCGGTGAAATCAAAAACTAAACTTCCGCCAAATGATCTCCTGTCACTGTCTGTTTAATTTTGGCTTCCAGTTCCTCCATTAACTCAGGGTTATCCAGTATCAGTTGTTTAACAGCATCGCGGCCCTGGCCCAGGCGGGTTTCGCCATAGCTGAACCATGAGCCTGCTTTTTTGATGATGTTATGCTCAACCCCAAGGTCGATGATCTCGCCGGCTTTGGAGATGCCTTCGCCAAACATGATATCAAACTCCGCGATACGGAAAGGAGGCGCAACTTTATTCTTTACAATTTTTACTTTAACGCGGTTACCCGAAACTTCTTCGGAATCCTTGATCTGCGAGATCCGGCGAACATCCAAACGTACCGAGGCATAAAATTTAAGTGCATTACCGCCGGTAGTGGTTTCGGGGTTACCAAACATTACGCCGATCTTCTCGCGTAGCTGGTTAATAAATATACAGCAGCATCCAGTTTTGCTGATGGTGCCGGTAAGCTTACGCAAAGCCTGCGACATTAACCGTGCCTGTAAGCCCATTTTTGAATCGCCCATTTCGCCTTCAATTTCCGCCTTGGGTACAAGGGCAGCAACAGAGTCGATCACCAGGATATCAATAGCGCCTGAGCGGATCAGGTTATCGGCAATTTCAAGCGCCTGTTCACCGTTATCCGGCTGCGAGATCAGCAGGTTCTCTACATCAACCCCTAATTTCTTAGCGTAAAATCTATCAAAAGCATGCTCAGCATCAATAAACGCCGCGATGCCGCCCATTTTCTGCGACTCGGCAATGGCATGTATCGCCAGCGTGGTTTTACCCGAAGATTCAGGGCCATAGATTTCAATAACCCTGCCCTTTGGCAAACCGCCAACACCTAAAGCAATATCCAAACCGATAGAGCCGGTTGATATAACTTCGGTGGCTTCGATTGCCGTATCACCCAGTTTCATGATGGTACCCTTACCGTACGATTTTTCCAGCTTATCTAAGGTTAGCTGTAATGCTTTTAGTTTGTCTGCGCTGCTCATCTTTTTTAATTATATTAGCAAATGTATAAAGTAGTTTTGATAAATACTAATTTTTTTAGTAATTTATTTAGCTGAATGTGTTGGATTAGGTTGACTGAGTTGATTAAGTTAAAATTAAGGATTGGACAACTCATTATTCAGCAAAACAACAGCGAACTTAATCAACCTAATCAACTTAATCAATCAATTTTATCAACACTTCTTTTCTTAAGCTCCTTGCTGATCTTATTCAAAGCAACCTTCTTTTTTTGGTCTTTTGCTTTTTTAACTTTTGCGGCTTCCGCTTTTTTCAGCGCCGTTTCGGTATGGGTTTGTTCATAATATTTGCAGAACCAGCTGATGGGGCAGATCTCGCATTTGGGGCTGCGGGCCAGGCAGATATATCGCCCGTGTAATATCAGCCAATGATGCGCGACGTGGATCACCTCTTCGGGCAGGAATTTTACCAGTTGCTTTTCGACAGCCAGTGGTGTTGTGGCGTTATTGGTTAAACCTATCCGGTTTGAAACTCTGAAAACATGGGTATCAACCGCCATTGCCGGCGCATCAAAAACTACCGACGCGATCACATTTGCCGTTTTACGGCCCACCCCCGGCATTTTCTGCAAGTCGTCAATGTCTGACGGCACCTCGCCATTAAAAACTTCCACCAGCATTTTGGCCATCCCCACCAGGTGTTTGGCCTTATTATTAGGATAACTCACGCTGCGGATATAGTTAAAAACCTCCTCAACAGTAGCATCAGCTAAAGCCTGCGGCGTTGGGAAACGTTGAAATAAAGCCGGCGTAACCTGGTTGATTCGTTTATCGGTGCATTGCGCAGAGAGGATCACCGCTACCAGCAATTGGAAAGGATCGCGATAATGCAATTCTGTAACCGCGTCGGGTTGCTGTTTGGAAAAATATTCAACAAAATTTTTGTAGCGGTCCTTTTTAGTCATCGTTTAGTTCATGGTTGATGGTTCATAGTTCATGGCAGGAGCTTTGATTGGGCAAAACTATAAATAAGCAGTGATTTTTTTCCACGAACCATCAACTATGAACCATGAACATAAAAAAATAGAAAGGTTCACAAGTCACAGATTGTTAATTGAAAAACAATCGTGACCTGTGAACCAGCGATTTCTGTTACTGCTAACGGAGACTCTTTGAGTAGTCTAATAGTTGGTGTACAGTGTGAACTTTAGGGTTCTTCTTCAAAAGATCCAGATCAGCGCGGAGTGAATGATAAAACATTAACTCGTCGCCTTCCAGGTTCTCCTGCAGTTCCTCGTTCACTTTGGCTTTGTTAGTCAGTAAATTTAAAGTTGTTGTAAAAGTTTCATCCATAAGCTTTTTTTAGTGTTTTATTTGGTGGTTTACAGATTACTAACGACAGGTTAAATATAATATTTTATCAAGATGAAAATTAAATGAAATTTTTTTTATTTTGTAGCGGAAGTGGTACAAACTTGCCCGCATTTTAAATAAATAAAAGGTTGCAAAAGCTAAAAAATCACGGTTTTAGCGTTTACAACCCTTAAAATTTATTATAACATTTTTAACTATAGAAAGATCAAGCGAGTGGTCTTTTTAGCCTTTTCGGTCGCAAATTAAGATCGTTTTAACTTAATCAGCGCCATCGGGGTTAGGCAACCACTCTACTCAATCACACAATTAATTCTTCAGGCTCATTTCTTTGCTCTGCATCATTTTACGCAAATTATTCAGGGCATAGCGCATGCGGCCAAGCGCGGTATTTATGCTCACATCTGTTATGTCGGCAATTTCTTTAAAACTCATATCGCCAAAGTGGCGCATTATCAGCACTTCTTTTTGTTCTGCAGGTAATAAATGAATCAATGATTTCAGGTCCTTATACGTTTGTTCGCGCACCATGCGGTCCTCGGTGCTCTCGTCATAATTGCCCAGCACTTCAAAAATATCAAAGTCGTCGCCGTTGCTGATCATCGGCGCGCGTTTTTCGCGACGGAAATGGTCGATCACCAAATTATGGGCTATACGGGTAACCCAGGGCAAAAACTTGCCCTCTTCGTTGTATTTACCGGCCTTTAGGGTGTTAATAACTTTAATAAAGGTGTCCTGGAAAATATCCTCCGCAAGGTATTCATCTTTTACCAGCAAATAAATGGAAGTGTATATTTTTGATTGATAACGGCGAATCAGCTCAACAAGCCCACCTTCATCGCCTGAAATATAAAGATGGATGAGATCCTGGTCACTTTTCAATTGAAAATCCATAGAGAAAACGGCTAACTTAATTAACTAAATATTTTACTTAAGTAGAGTTTTATCTATATCGTTTCTCCTTAGGGGTTAAGAAATTGTTATCCCAAATAAAACAATTAATCCTTAAAAAAACAAATATTATTTTCCCCGAATTAATCAATAAAGCGCAATTTAACATTATTTAACACTATTTTGTATAATACTTTGAAGTGGTTGCCGTTGCGCATACGCTTTTGCCCACCCAATCTGATACGCAGATTTCACTGATTTTTTTGGACAAAATGATAAATCAAATGAAAGGGGCTTCCAATTGTCAGTTCAATGCAAACAATTCATTTAATCGTTAATTAACCCGCTACAATTCTTAAACTCATTTGGATTCTGCTAAATATTTTAGGATTTTTGCATTTTGGCGAATAGTTCATAGTTGATGGTTCATAGTTCGTAGTAACTTGCCTTCCTGCCATGAACTATGAACCATGAACCATGAATTAAATGGAAGCAGAAAAAGATCCTCAAAAACATATTATTATTAAAGGCGCGCGGGTGCACAACCTAAAGAATATGGATGTGGCCATCCCAAAAAACAAGCTGGTGGTGGTTACGGGCATGTCGGGTTCGGGCAAATCCTCGCTTGCTTTTGATACGCTTTATGCCGAAGGTCAACGGAGGTATGTGGAGAGTCTTTCGTCCTATGCCCGCCAGTTTTTGGGCCGGATGAACAAACCCGATGTTGATTATATAAAAGGCATTGCCCCGGCGATAGCTATCGAACAAAAAGTCATCACCTCCAACCCGCGTTCAACCGTGGGTACTTCAACAGAGATCTACGATTACCTGAAATTGCTTTTCTCGCGCATCGGCAAAACCATTTCACCAGTTTCGGGCGGCATCGTTAAAAAAGATTCGGTAACGGATGTGATCAAGTTTATCATGACGCTGCCTGCCGATTCGCAGGTGACGGTTCTTTGCCCGCTATACCCGCACAATAACCGCAGTTTAAAAGAGGAACTTGCGGTACTGATGCAAAAAGGATTTGTAAGGGTTGAATTTAGAGGTAAGCTTTCGCGGATCGAGGACCTGCTGGAGGATATGAGTATTGTGGATGATGGATCGTGGCTGGTGGAGGAAGTGATCGAAGGTGAGGCGAAAGGTGAAAGGTCAAAGGCGAAAGGCAAAAGCAAAAAGGATAAAACCGAAAAAGACCATGAGCCATCGGCCATGGACCATGGGCAAAACGCTTCGGGATCTCAAATCCAAACCGTACGTATAGTCATCGACCGCATCACCAAAAACGAAGAGGATGAAACGATCAGCCGCTTAGGCGACTCGATACAAACAGCATTTTTTGAGGGCAAGGGCGATTGCTATGTGAGATATAAAGAACCCGATGCGGACGCGGAAACCGAACGCTTTTTTTGCGACAGGTTTGAACTGGATGGCATCCGCTTTGAAGAGCCATCACCTAATTTTTTTAGTTTCAACAATCCGTACGGTGCCTGCAAGCGTTGTGAAGGCTACGGCAAAGTTATAGGCATTGATGAGGACCTTGTAATACCTGATAAAAGCAAAAGCATATACGAAGGTGCGATAGCCCCATGGCGCGGCGAAAAGATGCGCGAATGGAACGATCTCCTGGTAAAAAATGCCCTGAAGTTTGATTTTCCGATTCACCGCCAATACAATCATTTAACGGAAGAACAACAAAGGCTTTTATGGACCGGAAATGCCTGGTTTCGCGGCCTGGACGCATTTTTTAAAGAACTGGAAGAACAAACCTATAAAATTCAATACCGGGTAATGCTGTCGCGTTATCGCGGCAAAACAACCTGCCCCGAGTGTAAGGGCAGCCGTTTACGGCAGGATGCCTCTTATGTCAAGATTAACGGAAAGTCTATCACCGACGTTGTACTGATGCCGTTAGATAAAGCGCTGGAGTTTTTCGGCACTATCCAATTAAATGAAACCGATACAAAAGTAGGTAAACGCCTGCTAATGGAGATCACAAACCGCCTGTCGTTTTTAAATGATGTAGGATTAAAGTATTTAACGCTGAACCGTCTATCCAATACCCTTTCCGGTGGTGAGTCGCAGCGGATCAACCTCGCCACATCTTTGGGAAGTAGTTTGGTTGGTTCGATATACGTATTGGATGAACCCAGTATTGGGTTGCATCCAAAAGATACGCAGCGGCTGATCAGCGTATTGAAATCATTACGCGATGTGGGCAACACCGTTTTGGTTGTGGAGCACGAAGAGGAGATCATGAAAGCCGCCGACCATATTATTGATATCGGTCCCGAAGCCGGCACGCATGGCGGGCACCTGGTGTTTACCGGCACTTATGATGAAATTATTAAAGACGAAAAAAGTCTTACCGGCCGCTACCTGAGCGGCAGGGAAGAAATAGCCATCCCCAAAAGCCGCCGTAAATGGAACGACTTTATAGAAATAAAAGGCGCACGCGAAAATAACCTGAAGCATGTAAACGCCAAATTCCCGCTGGGTGTGCTAACGGTAGTTACAGGTGTTTCCGGCTCGGGTAAAACAAGTTTGGTAAAAAGAATCCTGGCGCCGGCCCTGCAAAAAACACTGGGCAATTATAATGCTGAGCAAACCGGCCAATACGATAGCATTGAAGGCGATTACCAAAAAGTTGAACAGGTTGAACTGGTAGACCAAAACCCGATAGGCCGTTCGTCGCGATCGAACCCGGTTACTTATGTAAAGGCCTGGGACGAGATTCGGAATTTGTACGCCAGCCAGCCAGTATCCAAAGCGGCCGGCTTAAAGCCATCGGCATTTTCATTTAACGTTGAGGGCGGGCGGTGTGATGTTTGCCAGGGCGAGGGCGAAGTGAAGATAGAAATGCAGTTTATGGCTGATATTTTCCTGACCTGCGAAACCTGCGGCGGCAAGCGCTTTAAGCAGCACATCCTGGACGTTACTTACCACGATAAAAATGTATCGGAAGTTTTAACCATGACGATTGAAGAAGCATTGGATTTTTTTGCCAAAGAGCCCAAGATCATCAGCAAAATAAAACCCTTGATGGATGTAGGACTGGGCTATGTGCAGTTGGGGCAATCGTCCAACACGCTATCCGGCGGCGAGGCGCAGCGCATTAAGCTGGCGTCCTTCCTGGTAAAGGGGAACAACGCCAATAAAACCCTGTTTATTTTTGACGAACCCACAACCGGCCTCCATTTTGCCGATATTAAAAAGCTCCTTAAATCATTCGATGCCTTGTTGGAACATGGCAATACCATTATTGTTATTGAACACAATATGGACGTGATAAAATGCGCCGATTGGGTAATTGACATTGGCCCCGAAGGCGGCGACTATGGTGGTAAAGTGATATTTGAAGGCGTACCGGAAGATCTGATAAAGGAAAAGGATTCGTACACGGGCACGTTTTTGAAGGAACGCTTTTAGACCAAAGATTTGTTTTTAGCTGCCTTTTTTCGAAATCGTTCTCATCTAAAAATTATCATTTGTTTATTCTATAACCTTAAAATAGAGTTAGTTATGAATTGATTTTATATAGAGCCCTGTTTTTTTTAGCTTCTATTCTATTTTTTTTAGTGTAAAATGACTAATGTTTGGAATTTATTTCCGTATTTTTGATTATTCTCAAAAATAACTTAGCATCATGGAAACAAATAATTTAAATGCACTGACGACAATTATTTCTGTCCTAAAAGATTTAGATATAGATTCTCAAAAGAGAACTTTACAGGCAGTGGCAACGTTTCTAGATATTCCATTGATAACCAGTGAGAAATTCTCCAACAATAAGACTTATGAGACTTCTAATTCTAAAAATGACATTTCCTTTTCGGAAAATAGAATTATATCATCAAAAGAATTTTTGCGAGACAAATCACCTAAAACCGATATTGAAAGAATTGTATGTTTAGCATATTATCTCACACATTATAGAGATACACCACATTTTAAAACAGTTGACTTAAGCAGCCTTAATACGGAGGCCGCACAGCCAAAACTTTCAAATCCGGCCGTTGCAGTTGACAATGCAACCAAAAGTGGCTTGCTGGTTCAAGCAGTGAAAGGCAGTAAACAAATTAGCGCGGCTGGCGAGGTTTTTGTTCAAGCATTGCCAGATCGGGAAGCTGCAAGGGCCAGTATCGCTAATATGAGATTAAAAAGACGCCCAAAGAAACCTACACCTAAAACTTTAAATACTAAGGCCGAAAACTTGTGAGTAAAGAAGCAAATTCATTAAAACGTCATTCATCTGTTAGATTGACTTTGTATAATCATAAGGGTGGGGTAGGTAAGACTACCCTGCTTGTAAATATAGCGAGCGCGTTGGCGTCGTTGGGAAAACGAGTTTTGCTTGTAGATGCCGATCCTCAATGTAACCTAACGTCGTACTTAGTGGATTCCGATGTAGTCGACGGGTGGTTAGATAAATCAGACTCAGATGAAGGCAATACAATTTGGTCTGCAATAAAACCGTTTACTGAAAGCTATGGTGAACTAAAAATCGTTAAGCCCTTAGAAAGACAAGAAGGCGTTTTTTTATTACCTGGTGATATTCGCCTCTCGGAATTCGAACAAGAATTGAACCAAATTTGGGTGGATTGTCTTCAGCGAAAAGTAAGGGGTTTTAAAGGAGCCTCTGCAATAAGTGCTGTCGTAAACGAGATTTCACGAATCGAGCGAATTGACTACGTTTTTTATGACGTTGGACCCAACATTGGGCCATTAAATCGTGTTGTTCTTCTTGACTGTGATTATTTCATTGTGCCAGCGGCTTGTGATCTATTTTCCGTTCGAGCCCTGAAAACTCTCGGAAAGTCTCTACACGATTGGATACTGGAATGGCAGGTAATTTCTCAATTAGCTCCGGACAGCTCAATGCTACTACCGGGTCATCCGAGATTTTTAGGATACATTCTTCAAAGATTTCGTATGTACGGGGACGCTATCGCTAGTCAATTTGCATCTTATGCAAGTAAATTAGAGAAAAGTACTTATAGCGATATTACCGAAGTTCTTAGACGTATTGATAAAGATTTGGCGAAAGGGACACTTAGTCAAAATAAACTGGGGCAGGTCAAAGATTTTGCCAGTTTAGTCCCATTATCACAACGGCAGGGATTAGCTTTTTTTGATGTTGAAGGCGGAAACCTTCACATGAAAATAGACGCAAAGAAAGAATTTAGATCAATTGCAAATAAAGTCATTGCCCTTACATCAAACAACTTATAAACTATGGATAAGGAAATTGATAAAGAGCAAATGAATTTAATTGACGATTTGGTAAGTCACTTCGTAGCAAAGAAAAACCTTTTTTTTATTATATTGGATATCTTAAATAGCTATGTCGACAATTCTGCGGAGTTAAAAGAATTAATCCATTCCAAAAAATCGAGAGTTAAAGATGCTGACCATTTAAAAGATAAATTAATTCGCAAAGCATTTGAGGCAATTGAAGAAAAGAAGCCTTTTGACTACACTCGGGAAAACCTGTTTTTAAAAATTAATGACTTAGCTGGATTTAGAATTTTACATCTTCACACTACCCAATTTGAAAGAATCAATAATGAATTAAAGAATATTTTTAGTGAACAACAATGGCAAATAATTGAAGGCCCTAACGCGAGAACTTGGGATGATGAGTCAAGAGATTATTTTGAGAGTATTGGGGTTGAGACGTCTAAAAACCGCAATATGTATACAAGCGTTCACTATATTATTCAACCAAATAATACCTCAAATGTAACTTGCGAGTTGCAGGTTCGTACCTTAATGGAGGAAGTTTGGGGAGAAGTTGATCATAAAATCAATTACCCGCATAAATCTGAAAGCCATTCATGTAGAGAACAAATAAAAACTCTTGCTCGTGTAACCTCCAGTTGTAGTAGATTAGTTGATTCGATTTTTAGCACTCACGACTATGAGTTAAATCGAGATAATCGCGAACGTGGAGAAAAAATAGAGCCCAAACACAAACGTTAGTCAAAACAAATTGAAGTTCTCCGCTATGTCAGCCTCGTTCAAGCCGACACAATGTTCGAGAGAATTAAATTATAACATCTGCGGCAACTTTCAACTTAATAAAAGTATCTCACAAACGCCTCCATCGCCTCATATTCCGCCATACCCAGTTTATCATAAGCTTTGGCAGTTTCCCGGGTGCGGTCTTCAGCTCTTACCCAAAACTCCCTGGCATCATCGCCCGGAAAAACGGGGCGATCCTTTTGGCTTTGGTGTTTAAAAATGGCATTGCGTTTCCGGATCACTTCCTGCGGTGACAACGGCACGGCCATTTCTATTTCCCATGTATTGAATTCCTGCCAGGCGCCGCGGTACATCCACAGCCAGCAGTCTTTTACCCAGTCTTCGGTTTCTTTTAGTTTGTTCAGTGCACCCAGGATAATGTTGAAACATACCAGGTGCGTTCCGTTAGGGTCAGCAAAGTCGCCCGCGGCAAAAATCTGCTGGGGTTTTACTTTTTGTAACAGTTCTATCGTGATATTGATGTCTTCTTCGCCGGCGGTGTTCTTCTTGATCTTGCCTGTTTCGTAAAAGGGTAGGGCCATAAAGTGGATGTTGCTGTCTTTTAATCCTGCATACCTTGCCCCCGAGATGGCTTCTGTTTTCCGTATAAATCCTTTTACATCCCTTATCTCTTTCGTGTCTACCTGGTTGGGTTTCTTTGTCGGGATGAAATTGCGCATTTCTTCGTAGATGGTTTTCAGCCTGGTATTGTCTTCGCCGATGCTTTCATTAAAGTCGATCGCGAATTCTACAAAGCGTAATACGTCATCATCCCAAACAGCCGTGTTGCCAGAGGTTTGATATGCAACATGTACATCGTGCCCCTGGTCAACTAAACGGATAAATGTACCGCCCATGGAGATCACATCATCGTCCGGGTGAGGCGAAAAGATGATGGACCGCTTTTGGGCCGGCTGTGCCCTTTCGGGCCTTTGCGAATCGTCGGCATCGGGCTTACCGCCCGGCCAGCCGGTGATCGTGTGCTGGAGTTGATTAAAAATGTCAATATTGATGTTGTATACCGGGCCTTGTTCTACGGCCAGCTGGGCCATGCCATGGTTGTTATAATCTTCTTCAGTAAGCTTTAATATGGGTTTGTTTACAGTTTCCGCCAGCCAGATCACAGCCTTCTTCTTTAGTCCGTTTTCCCAGCTACAGTCTTTTACCAGCCAGGGGGTATCAAAGCGGGTTAATGAACTTGCTGCTGCTTCATCCAGTACGAATTCTACATGGTCGCTTAGTTGCAAGTAGGTAGCCGGTACTTCGCCGGAGATCTCGCCTTCTACTGCTTTCTTTACGATCGGGGCTTTTTTCAAACTCCAGGCCATCAGGATGATCTCCCTGGCTTTGAAGATGGTCCCCACCCCCATCGTTACCGCCTTGGTAGGCACATTTGATTTTCCGCCGAAATCCCGCGAGGCGTCATTCCTTGTTAAATCATCCAGGGTTACCAATCTTGTGCCGGAGTTCGGTGCCGAGCCGGGTTCGTTGAAGCCGATGTGGCCGGTTCGCCCGATGCCCAGTATTTGTAAGTCTAATCCGCCGAGTTTGGTGATCTTTTGTTCATAGTCTAAACAGAAGGCGGCAACGTCTTCCTGTGGCAAAGTACCATCGGGGATGTGGACGTTCTTTTTATCGATGTCTACGTGATTAAACAGGTTTTCGTTCATGAACGTTACATAGCTTTGTGCAGCGTTGGGCTGCATGGGGTAGTATTCGTCCAAATTGAAGGTGACTACATCTTTAAAACTCAGGCCTTCTTCTTTATGCAAACGAATCAGTTCGGCATAAACGCGGATCGGGGTTACACCTGTTGCCAGGCCCAGCACGGTCTTTTCGCCTTTTGCTGCTTTACTTTTTATCAATGCAGCTATTCTTCCTGCTACTGCTACTGATGCTGTTTGCTGGTTGTTATATACCGTTACCGGTAGTTTCTCGTATCTCGTTTCTTCTAATAGGTTTAATCGCGCCATGTGGTTGTGAAGTCTAAAGTCGTTAGTCCTAAGTCGCCTGCCTGTTTTAACTTGAGAATTTAAACTCAAGACTTTGGACTTAGGACTTATAAAAAAGATGATACATAAAAAATCCCCGCCTAAACGAGGATTTTTTCAAACCAATTTAACTATTAAAATTTACCCTTACCGACATAAGGCCAAAGAATAGTCCGCTTAATAATCTTTTATGCATTATCATTACAAACTTAATAAATCAAATTTAACAATTCAAAAACTTTTTAAAAAAATTTAATAAGTCTTTTTAGAGAAAAAAACTTCTCCTAATTTTCCATTTTGATCAAAAACTATTGAGTAGCGGAAGCCGAACGTTAAAATTTCATTGTATAAAAATCACACCGGGAGAGGTTTAAGTAATAAGGAATAGGTTAAAGCCCTTGAAGCTTTTAGCCGGAGAAAAACTTTGAGAATTTTTGTCTCTTCTCCAGGCAATCTTACTTATCTCAAAGGTAACGTTGTATAATCAACTTACAAATAAATTACACCAACGCGGGTATTGTCTATACCAACTGCGTTATTCGACGTATAAATTTTAAATGTTTAACCATTTTTTATCAAAACGACCTTTTGTAACAGTGTTGAGACAATAGCAAATGAAGGATTAACTTGCTAAATTAGCTTCGTTAACTGACTGAAATAAAAATGGGGCCACTATCCAATTTTTTCGCCATGCCTTTTTGCGTGTCCAAAATCGCGTTGTCAACCTTTAAACACCAAACTATTTTAATGAAAAAATTAATCCTCTCATTTGGGGCCGCATTGCTGTTTACTTCCGTATCCGCCCAATCGCCCCAGGATTCTCTTTACGTACGAGAGCACTACACCAAAATGGAAAAATATATTACCATGCGCGATGGGGTACGGCTATTCACATCCATTTACATGCCGAAAGATCAATCGGTGAAATACCCTATCCTGATGACGCGTACGCCTTATAATGTTGGCCCCTATGGTGAAAACAAATACCGCCGTACCTTAGGGCAAAACATGCTGCTGGCAAAGGATGGTTTTATTTTTGTTTACCAGGACGTGCGCGGACGCTGGATGAGCGAAGGAACGTTTACCGACGTCCGCCCGGACATCGAAAATAAAAAAACGAATAAAGATGTTGACGAAAGTTCGGACACTTACGACTCGATCGACTGGCTGGTAAAAAACCTGCCTAATAATAACGGCAAGGTTGGTATCGAAGGGATTTCTTATCCTGGCTTTTACTCAACTGCTTCGCTGCCTAACGCACATCCGGCGTTGAAAGCAGTTTCGCCGCAGGCGCCGGTTACCGATTGGTTCATCGGAGATGATTTTCACCATAACGGGGCGCTGTTTGTAATGGATGCCTTTGCCTTCATCACCAACTTTGGCGTACCACGCCCAAAACCGATCACCCCTGCAGAATATAAAAATCCTATAAAATATAAAGAAACCGATAATTACAAGTTTTACCTCAACCTCGGCGCCTTACCCAACTACAAAAAGCATTATTTCGGCGATTCGGTAAAGTTTTGGGATAATATGATGGCGCACCCGAATTATGATTGGTTTTGGAAAGGGATGAACATACGCCCCCACTTGAAAAATATCACTCCTGCGACCATGGTAGTCGGCGGCTTTTTTGATGCGGAAGATGCTTTCGGCGCACAGCAGGTTTTTAAAGCGTTGGAAAAACAAAACCCCGCAACGCACCCCAATATGCTTGTATTGGGTCCCTGGTTCCATGGCGGCTGGGAGCGTGGCGACGGGCAGTTTTTTGGAGACCAGAACTTTGGCGCAAAAACGAGCGAGTGGTTCCGCGAGAATTTGGAACTACCCTTTTTCAAGTTTTATCTGAAGGATGAAAAAACTGCCGATCTGCCGAAAGCTTCTATTTTTATTTCCGGCAGTAACGAGTGGCATAAATTTAATGAATGGCCCCCAAAAAATACGGTTGAAAAAACGCTGTATTTCCAGGCAAACGGCAAACTTTCATTCGATGCTAAAAAGACCAAGGCTGCGAGTTTTGATGAGTATGTGAGCGACCCCAATTCGCCTGTGCCTTACCAGGATGGTATCCAGGCACGGCGCACCCGCGAATATATGCTTGACGACCAGCGCTTTGCCGGCCGCCGCCCAGATGTTAAAGTTTATCAAACCGATACGTTAAAAGAAGACATTACCCTCACGGGCCCGGTAATCGCCGATCTTTTTGCCTCTACATCGGGCACGGATGCCGATTTTGTGGTGAAACTGATAGACGTTTTTCCAGACAGTTATCCCGATCCGAAACCCAATCCCAAAAATGTGACGATGGCAGACTACGAAATGCTGGTTAGGGGAGAGGTTTTTAGGGGGAAATTCCGCAACTCGTTTGAAAAGCCGGAACCCTTTGTGCCCGGAAAGGTAACCGAGATCAAATACAATCTTCCGGATGTAGCCCATACTTTTAAAAAGGGGCACCGGATAATGATACAGGTACAAAATTCATGGTTCCCGCTGGTGGACCGTAACCCGCAGAAATTTGAGGATATTAACCAGGCAAAAGATGCGGACTTCCAAAAAGCTACTATCAGAATTTATCATGATGATGCAGCACTCTCAAATGTAAAAGTTACCGTATTAGAATAGAGGATTATACCGATTATTGTAGGATTACGGTTATTTTAGAAAGATTAAATCGAAAAATGAAAAAACATAAATTATTGATCTTAGCGTTTGGGCTGATGGCCTTTAGCGCTAACGCCCAACTTGGCGTACCCAAAGAAACTTTTACCCGTGCGGACACTTTACGTGGTGACCTTTCCACGCCGTTGCGGACCTGTTACGATATCAATTATTACCATTTGGATGTTAAGTTTGATATCGCCAATAAATTCATCAGTGGCAGCACGCTTTTTAAGTTTACTGCTACGCAGGACTTTACCAAACTGCAGTTCGACCTGTTTGCCAACCTTAAAGTGGAAAAGGTAGTTTACAAAGGCCACCAATTAGCTTATACCCGGGAATATAATGCGGTTTTTTTAAAGTTTCCGGAAAGGATAAAGAAGGGCAGCAAAGATGAGTTTACAGTCTATTATTCGGGCAACCCTACCATTGCCAAAAATGCTCCCTGGGACGGCGGCATTGTTTACAAACGGGATTCGTTAGGCAACCCATGGGTGGCTACGGCTTGCCAGGGTGTAGGCGCCAGCATCTGGTGGCCCAACAAGGACCAGCAGGCCGACGAGGTGGATAGCGCCCTGATCAGCATTAGCGTACCAACCGGTTTGCAGGATTGTTCGAACGGCAGGTTGCGGAAAGTAACAGACCTTGTCGACGGGTATACCCGCTTCGATTGGTTTGTGGCCAACCCCATCAATAATTACGACATTGAAGCCAATATTGGCAAATACAGCCACTTTGCTGATACGTATGACGGCGAAAAAGGAAAGCTAACCCTTGACTATTGGGTGCTTACTTACGACCTTGACAAAGCAAAAAAACAGTTTGGCGAGAATGTAAAGGATATGATCAAGGCCTTTGAATACTGGTTTGGCCCTTATCCTTTTTATGAAGATGGCTATAAATTGATAGAGGCGCCGCACCTGGGCATGGAACACCAAAGCGGAACGGCTTATGGCAACAAATTTAGAAACGGCTATTTAGGCGGCGACCTGTCGGGAACGGGATGGGGCCTGAAATGGGATTTTATTATTGTTCACGAAAGCGGCCACGAGTGGTTTGGCAACAACATCACCTCGAAGGACCTGGCCGATATGTGGATCCACGAAAGCTTTACCAATTATTCCGAATCGTTATTCGTTGAACAGCGCTACGGCAAGCAGGCTGGGCAGGAGTATGTGCATGGTACACGCATGGCAATCGCCAATGATAGGCCAATTGTAGGCGTTTACAATGTAAATAAAGAAGGGTCGGAAGATATGTATTATAAAGGCGGCAACCTGCTGAATATGATCCGGACGATCATCAACGATGATGAAAAATGGCGCAGCATACTGAGAGGGTTAAATAAAACTTTTTACCACCAAACTGTGACCTATGATGATATTGTTGATTATATCAGCAAAGAATCGGGCAAGAACCTTAACCCGGTTTTTGACCAGTACCTGCATTATAAGAACCTCCCCATATTGGAATTTATGACCATACGCGGCAGGTTGATGTGCAAATGGCAGGTTGATGTCAAAAATTTTAATATGCCGGTTAGGGTGAGAATAAAAGGGGGCGAATACCAGTTCATTACCCCCTCAACTAAATTTACGCCGGTTAATATAGGCGGCGCGACAAAAGACAATATTGAGGCGGATACTTTTAATTATTATATAGGGATACTGGTGGATTAAACCCGATTTCGCTGTAAAAACGTAGCTCCTCGCAAAGCACCATCCAAAAAAAATCCCTCGCCAAAAGCCAGGGATTTTTAATTTTAATATGGGTACCCGAAATTATTTTTCAATAATGCCTTCGGCCAGTATTACTACTTTGTTATGGGATGCTTCAACCACACCGCCTTTGATGAAAAGCGTTTGCTCTTTACCGGCGCTGCCGCCGCGTACAGTTACTTTGCCATCTTCCAATGTGCTGATGATGGGCGCGTGGTTATTCAATATTTCAAAAAATCCCAAGGTACCAGGAAGCGTTACCGATGTGGCTTCGCCTTCGTAAATGGTTTTGTCGGGAGTCAGGATTTCTAATGTCATGTCTTTTTTTTAGAATCAAGAGTCAAGAACCAAGAGTCAAGATGAAAAGCCTCTTTGTCTTGGCTCTTGACTCTCGGTTCCTGGCTCTAATTACTTATCCGTTCGATTCAGCCAGCAATTTCTTGCCTTTTTCAATCGCTTCTTCAATGCTTCCAACAAGGTTAAAGGCAGCTTCCGGATATTCATCCACTTCGCCGTCCATGATCATGTTAAAGCCTTTGATGGTTTCTTTAATGTCTACCAGTACGCCTTTTAAACCGGTAAACTGCTCGGCCACGTGGAACGGTTGTGATAAGAAACGTTGTACACGGCGTGCACGCGATACTACCAGCTTATCTTCTTCGCTTAACTCATCCATACCCAGGATGGCGATAATGTCCTGCAACTCTTTATAGCGTTGTAGTGTTTCTTTAACGCGCTGTGCAGTATTATAATGTTCATCACCCAAAATAGCGGCGCTCAGGATCCGTGAGGTTGAATCCAGTGGATCCACCGCAGGGTAAATACCTAACTCGGCAATTTTACGGGATAATACAGTAGTAGCATCTAAGTGGGCGAAGGTTGTAGCCGGCGCCGGGTCAGTCAAGTCATCCGCAGGTACGTAAACCGCCTGTACGGAGGTAATTGAACCGCGTTTGGTTGAAGTGATCCGTTCCTGCATGGTACCCATCTCTGTGGCCAGCGTTGGTTGGTAACCTACCGCCGACGGCATACGACCAAGCAATGCCGATACTTCGGAACCTGCCTGTGTAAAGCGGAAGATGTTATCAATAAAGAATAATATATCACGGCCTTTGCCGTCGGCGTCACCATCGCGGAAATATTCGGCAATAGTTAAACCTGAAAGGGCCACACGTGCACGTGCACCGGGAGGCTCGTTCATTTGCCCGAAAACGAAGGTCGCTTTTGAATCTTTTAAGGCTTCCTCGTCAACTTTAGATAAGTCCCAGCCACCTGATTCCATCGAGTGCATAAACGCATCACCATAGTTGATGATACCCGATTCCAGCATTTCGCGCAACAAGTCGTTACCTTCGCGGGTACGCTCACCTACACCGGCAAATACGGACAAACCTGAATATGCTTTCGCAATGTTATTGATCAGTTCCTGTATCAGTACAGTTTTACCAACACCAGCACCACCAAACAAACCAATTTTACCACCTTTTACGTAAGGCTCTAACAAGTCGATAACCTTGATACCTGTAAAAAGCACTTCGGTCTCTGTTGAAAGGTCCTCGAATCGGGGGGAATTGGCGTGGATAGGACGGCCATTGGTGTTGTCGAGATCTTTAATACCGTCGATGGCGGCGCCAACCACGTTAAATACCCGGCCTTTAATGTCTTCGCCAACCGGCATTTTGATGGCCGATTCAAGATCCAGCACGTCCATGCCGCGAAGCAATCCGTCTGTTGAGTCCATAGCGATAGCGCGAACGCGGTCTTCGCCTAAATGCTGCTGAACCTCTAAAACAACTTTCTGACCATTTTCTTTGGTGATCTCTAATGCATCATAGATTTTTGGAAGATGTGCATCATTTGCGAAGCTTACGTCGACTACCGGACCGATGATCCGTGATATTTTTCCAATGTTTGGCATATATAACCTGGTAATTTAAAGTATTTTCAATGAAATACGGATGCTTAAAAAAGTACCCCTCTTTCAGAGGCGCAAAGTTAAAGTTTTTTGTTAAATATTTAAAGGGTGGTTTTAAATATTTTTAGGCTGTGGTAAGATATGAGGTTTGAGAGGTGAGATTTGAGAAAAAGGATTCGTTTTAAGTGGACCTATTTAGCCGAGCGACTGATTCGGATTCCATTTACAGCCTGTTTTAGATCTCAAATCCCGCATCT